>Ga0302319_10014266_pt1 | contig 14832 bp, 13 predicted proteins | sample Bog_T0_2_FD_203319 | JGI IMG/M metagenome (GOLD analysis project Ga0302319, IMG submission 203319) | Peat permafrost microbial communities from Stordalen Mire near Abisko, Sweden - Bog_T0_2 | ecosystem: Environmental > Terrestrial > Soil > Wetlands > Peat | place: Sweden: Abisko, Stordalen Mire... | reverse complement strand
TGGTGCGGCTGGGCAACGCCGGACAGTAGGTCAAACCCACTGCTTCCAGTCCCGATAGCGGTTTCACGATTGCTGTACCACTATGCCCAATAGCTGCGGTCGAGAGTGCGGTACTGAATGGCCTCGGCCAGGTGAGGCACCGCAAGATGCTCGGCACATTCAAGATCCGCGATGGTGCGAGCCACTTTGAGGATACGGTCGTGGGCGCGCGCGGTCAGACCCTGCTGCAGCATGGCGCGCTCCAGCAGTCGCTCCGCGTCGACGTTCAACTCGCAGTACGTTCGGATTTGTCGCGTGCTCATCTGGGCGTTGGCGTAAATCTTCTCTCCAGCCTTGCGGAAGCGCTCCTGTTGCCGTTCGCGCGCGGCCATGACCCGGGCGCGAATCTGGGCCGAACCTTCCGCGGCCGTGCCGCCGCGCAATTCTTTGTATTGCACCGCGGGCACTTCAATATGAATGTCGATGCGGTCCAGTAACGGCCCGGATATCTTGGCAACATAGCGCTGGATCATGGGCGGCGTGCAGGAGCATTCCCGCGATTTGTCGTTAAACCAGCCACAGGGGCAAGGATTCATCGCGCCGGCAAGCATAAAACGAGCCGGGAAGCTGAGCGACATGGACGCGCGTGCGATGGTTACGGTGTGGTCTTCAAGAGGTTGGCGCAAGACTTCAAGCACGTTGCGCGGAAACTCGGGCAGTTCGTCGAGGAACAGAAGGCCGTTATGCGCCAGGGAGACCTCCCCGGGCCGGGGAACAATGCCTCCGCCAATCAGTCCCGCATCTGAGATCGTATGGTGCGGCGAGCGAAACGGCCTCTGTGTCACCAGACCGGCCGAAGCGTCCAGAATTCCGGCCACCGAGTGAATCTTGGTGGTTTCGAGAGCCTCTTCGAAGGTGAGCGGCGCCAGAATCGAAGGCAGCCGCTTGGCAAGCATCGTCTTGCCCGAACCCGGCGGGCCAATCATGAGGATGTTGTGGCTGCCAGCCGCGGCGACTTCCAGGGCGCGCTTGGCCGTCTGCTGTCCGCGCACATCCGAGAAATCCACGGCAAAGTGCTGCAACTCGCCGAGCAACTCCTCGGTGGAGACGTGATACGGCTCGCGCTGGATGTGGCCGACGACCATGGTGTTGAGCAGTTCCAGCACATCCAGCAGCGACGAGGCGGGATAGACATTGACGCCCTCGACAACGGCGGCCTCGGCGGCGTTGGCCGCGGGCAGGATGAGGTTGGGAATGCCTTTCTCGCGCGCCAGGATGGCCACCGGCAACATGCCGGGGACGGCGCGCATGCTGCCGTCGAGGCCCAGTTCGCCGACCAGCAGGAACTGGCTCAGGTCGCTGGATTTGAGCGCGCCGTATGCGCCCAGGATGCCCACGGCGATAGGTAAATCGAAGCCCGAGCCTTCCTTCTTGAGGTCGGCCGGCGCCAGGTTGATGGTGATGTGAGTGGGCGGAATCAGGTAGCCGGAGTTCTTGATGGCGGGGCGAACGCGGTCGCGGCTCTCACGCACCGCGGCGTCGGGCAGGCCCACGGTGTGAAACACATCCTTGTCCGCCACCACGCCGCTATAGTCCACCTCGACATCGATGAGGTTGGCGTCAATGCCATACACTGCTGCGCTCAGGACTTTGAATAGCATGGTTGAAAAGTTGGTAGCGAGTGTACCAGATGAGAGCGGCTGTTGCTTCGCCCCCCCCTCAACATTCACGGGAAGAACGGGTGACCACTTTCCGCCTGAGCTGGTCCATCCCCCATCCGTCGCGACATGAACGAATCGGAACGATTGCGAGACCACCGAATCGGAGCGATGGAGCCTGGCCGGCACGTCGCTAATCCCTGATCCCTGTTCCAGGAACGCCGTTACCTTCGGTTCTAAGGGTTCTCTAATCCTCCGCCGATAACCGCAATGGCTGCATGAAGAAAACCTCATGCGAGTCGCCCGATCTTGCGGAGGCAAATCATGCACGAACCGGTCCTGAGTTCTGATCTGGACAACCTGGTGGTTGCGATTCCGTTCATTGTGATGTTACTGGCTGCCTTCTTCCGCCTCGACGAACTTTTTGCGACGCCCAAAAAGCCGGCGGGAAATCCACGCCACCCCTGCGGCATCGACGAAAATGGCGAGATCATCCTGTGCGACCCGGACGGAAGGCGATGGGATGGACGGCGGATGGCGCGCTAGCTTTCGTTCACTGCGCAGGCTGATTCCATCCTCGTTCGAGGCGGCCCCACCCTGGTCTTCGTCCGCCCGCGACGGCGCCATTCTTCATCAGACCGCCCCACGCCGCCTGCCGCGGCCCGGAAATCAAAGCCACAGCGCAATCGCCAGCGAAACACTGGTTTCTCCAGTACTGTCGTGTACTGTTACCTAAGTTCGCACTAGTAAGTACTCCCGGTGCTACAATTCCTTTCGTGATGGACCGCAAAGGGTGGCTTGACTTGTGCGGCCTCAGGGCCCAGGTGAGATCCGGAGAGTGCTATGCAGGATGTGATTCTCAAATCCGGACGAGACACAATTTTGGTGGCGATTCCCTTCGTCCTGTTCCTATTTTTCGGCCTTTTCCGGCTGGATGAGCTCTTCAGCAGGTCCGGGAAGAAAGCAAAACGGCCCTTGCCCGGTGGTGGCATGGACGCGGATGGGGAGCCCTTTCTGGCCGACCCGGACGGCAGGCCTGTGCGCCTTCAGCGGCGGCAGAGGTAACCAGCTTGGGCCCCGGGCGCCATGCCAGAACAGCCCGTGACCCGGCGCCAGCTTCAGTGAGGTTTGATTCAAATTTGTCCTCATTCTCGTATCGCTATGATTAAAAACAGGTTCGTGCCGGGATGCGAGCAGCGGATACATCGGCGGACGCAGCCCAAAATCGATACGAAAAAACAGTTGACCTGGATGGCGACTCGGTATACATTCAGGAGTGCCATCCAAAAAGGGCAGATTGCACAGTGCGATTTTGCGCGCCCGTCTGTCACTTCCCGCATCATTCTTGAGTTTCGGCTCATCCCTTGATGCACCGGTGCTTTTTTCTGAAACACCGGAATGGGAACGCAGGGCGCATGGTTCCCGAGGCGGCAATCTGTATCCCAGATACTCAGAGGCCCGCTCAAAAAACGTGCAATTGTGCGTCAAGATTTTGAACGAGACGTACAGTTTGTGCGTCTAAACCTTGGGAGAGGAACTTTGGGAAGCCTACATTGCGTTGGCTCCCCGGCTGCACCGACGGCGCAGAGAAGGTCCGGTCGGGCAGGCATTTTTTGAAGGAGAAACTCGTAATGCGTTCTGATTTGGTTTTTGGGGCACTTTCTCATGTGTCCAATCGCTACCAGCTCTGTCAGCTGGCCAGTAAGGCAACGCGAAGGCTGCACAAGCCGAATACACGGCTGCAGGACACCGCAAATGAGGTCTTAGCTCGCTTTCACACCACCAATCCTGGCTCCTTGGCGCCCGTTGAGGCCGCCAAGGAGCACCCCATAGAAACACGCCGGGCCGCCTGACCTACCCACCAAAGCAGGGAGTTGAGTCAGACCGCGGCTTTCAGGCGGCTTCCCACGGAAGGTTGCCGCTGTTCCCCGGTGTTGCACGCTCTACTCGACTTCGGCTTATGGCTCAAGCCGCGCCAGGTCCGCTGCTTTGTTGAACTCCCGCCAGATTCTCTCCTCGGAGCCCTTCCCCTCTCTGATCTCTTCACTCACATCCCTCCTTATTTTGCAGGTGAACATGACCATCGCTGAACTAAAAGAGAAGAACATCACTGAACTGAGCCGCATCGCGCGCACCCTGGAAATCCCGGGCGCCAGCGGCCTTCGCAAACAGGATCTGATCTTCAAGATTCTTCAGGCTCAAAGCGAAAAAGAAGGCCACATCTTTGCCGAGGGCGTACTGGAAATCCTGCCTGACGGCTATGGCTTCCTGCGCTCCCCGGATTACAACTATCTGCCCGGCCCCGACGACATTTATGTCTCTCCCTCGCAGATAAGAAAATTCGATCTGAAGACCGGCGACTCGATCAGCGGCAATGTCCGCCCCCCTCACGAGGGCGAGAAGTATTTTGCCCTGGTCAAGATCGAGGCCATCAACTTCGAGTCGCCCGAAGAAACCCGCAACAAGATTCTCTTCGACAACCTGACCCCGCTCTATCCGCAGGAGCGCTTGAAGCTGGAGACCGTGCGTGAGGCCATCAGCGGCCGCGTCATGGACCTTTTGACCCCGGTGGGCAAGGGCCAGCGCGGGCTGATTGTCGCCCCGCCGCGCACCGGCAAGACCATGCTGCTGCAGGCCATCGCCAACTCCATCTCCACCAACCACCCTGAAGTCGTGCTGATCGTTCTGCTGATTGACGAGCGGCCTGAAGAAGTGACCGACATGCAGCGTTCAGTCAAAGGTGAGGTGATTAGCTCCACTTTCGACGAGCCGGCGGCGCGCCACGTACAGGTGGCCGAAATGGTGATCGAAAAGGCCAAGCGCCTGGTGGAGCACAAGCGCGACGTGGTCATTCTGCTCGATTCCATCACCCGCCTGGCCCGCGCCTACAACACCATCGTGCCCCCCTCGGGCAAGGTTCTGTCGGGCGGCGTCGATTCGAACGCCCTGCAGCGGCCCAAGCGCTTCTTCGGCGCCGCCAGAAACATCGAAGAGGGCGGCTCGCTGACCATCATCGCGACAGCTCTTGTCGATACCGGCTCGCGCATGGACGAGGTCATCTTCGAGGAGTTCAAGGGCACCGGCAACATGGAGATCATCCTGGACCGCAAGCTGGTGGACAAGCGTGTCTTCCCGGCCATCGACATCCAGCGCTCCGGCACCCGCAAGGAAGAGCTGCTCATCCCCAAGGAGGATTTGCAACGCATCTGGATTCTGCGCAAGGTGCTCAACCCGCTGTCGCCCGTCGAAGCCATGGAGCTTTTGGTCAGCCGCCTGGAAAAGGTGCGCAACAATGCCGAGTTCCTGGCCAACATGAACCAGTTGTAAGGCCAGTTCCCCCGGCGGCAATTCTCATCGCCGGGGGAACTCCCGTAAACGGCAAAAGGGCGGAGACGCAAGGCAAAAGCGCGGAAGCGTCCTTTGCGAATTTGCCCGGCGCTGGTAAGATAGTGAAGTCGTGGGGCTGTAGCTCAGCTGGGAGAGCGCCTCGTTCGCAACGAGGAGGTCAGCGGTTCGATCCCGCTCAGCTCCACCAAATTCTCCCCTCCAAAAATCAAAGAGGTTATGTCGCCAGGCAATCGCCGCAGGGTGCCCATCGGGACACTCTGCGGAGGAGCCGTGTGGAGAGGCTGACCAATTTGTAGCTTCCGAGTTGTCGGTGGCACGCCCGGAACTCCCGACTCCCCCGCGACGAGAGTTACTCTTCTAGACGATAGGTCTTGCCTCGCGGTTGAAGAACAAGCCCCTCGGACTCGAACGGGCCGATCAGGAGGCGGTAAGGCTTGGGACGTGGCGGACCATAGAAGAGTCCCGTCCTCGTCAAATCGTGATGCGCATACACGAACGCGGCGATAGGATGAGGGGTATCAACTGGCCCGTTGAACACCAACAATGTGAAGTCATGCGGTTTTCGCGTGTTAATGACGATCACGGCACAGTCGGGAGCACCATCACCGTTGAAGTCTCCGCTCGCAACATAAGGGTGATAGTCCGGAATTGGTTTCTCGCCGCCGACACCCGCCCGCATAGCTTGGATATCTTCATCACACGCGCAGTCTTGATCTTTCGCGATCCGATAGCCCGGATGGTCACCCAGCCACGCGGCGACCGTACTTCTCTGCTCCGAACTCAGAGTGTGGCTGGCGAACACGACGGGATTCGCCAGCGCCAGGAGCACAGCAAAGGCAGTCCAGAGCAGGAGATTCATTGCTCGAAATCATATCTCAATCTACTTGCGGTCGTGTAGTCGGCAACTCGGAAGTAGCTGTGAGCTAGCTCACTACGACTTCTGCTTGGGCTGTCAATCTTTGAGAGCCTGATTGCTGGCGGATGAAGCTTTTCGCTGTCGAAGGAGCGCAATGATCAGGTACGCTGTGCAGCATACTGCGATTACGACCGCCCCTATCACCCCGTATGCGAACCAGACAAACGTGGTCAGTCCACACTGGCCATCAATTTGCCCTGGTTTGCAGTCGCCCGCTTTTCCAATCTGATTGCCGATTACCGGCAGCATGGCACTAATCAAGATCGAAGCCGCCCAGAACAATAATGACTTTTTAGTCTGTTTCATCATTGAATCGCTTGCCTCCATCCAATGCAAGCAATCTACTGCACGTTAGCTACAGCTATTCTGACGCCGCCATATACCGCGATCGTCACTACGAAATCCTGCTGTTTCCCAAGTCTTGGACGTATCGTCGCCAAGCCGGAAGTCTCAGCGGTTAGCCCTTCCGCGACACGATTCACGGGAAGGGACCAGAGTTTGGCAGGCGGCGGCATGGCGTTCTATCCAGCGGCGGTGTTTGCGAAGTTCATTGCACATGCTGCGCGATGGAAACGCACGTCGTTCGACTCCGCTGCGCTCCTGATGAACAGGCCGGTTGAGGGCGCCGTCTCCCCACCCTTTCGCCAGTCGAGAGAAACTCAGCTTCTTCGACTCTGCTGCGTTTCTCCCATAGTGACAGAAAGGATGGGGCGCGGGCTTTGGTTTTTCTGATCCCTAACCCCTAACCCCTGTCCCCTAGTTAAACAAGTCCTTCATCTTCTCCATCAGGCTGGGCGAGGTGGGCTTGTTTTCGATGGACATGGATTCGGCCAGCTTGCTGACCAGCTCGCGCTGGGTGCGGGTGAGCTTCTTGGGAATCTGCACCACGACCTTCACGATCAGGTCGCCGTTGCCCTTGTCGTTGAGGAAGGGAACGCCACGGCCGCGCACGCGGATTTCCCGGCCGCTCTGCGAGCCCTCGGGAATCTTGAGGTTGACCGGGCCGCCGATGCCGGGAATCTCGAATTCGGCGCCCAGCGCGGCCTGCGGAAAGCTGATCGGGATGACGCAGTGGAGATTGTAGCCATCGCGCTCGAAGAAGTCGTGCGGGCGGATGGAGAGGACCACGTACAAGTCGCCCTTGGGGCCGCCGGAACGGCCCGCGTCTCCTTCGCCGGCATAGCGGATGCGGGTTCCATCCTCGACGCCAGGGGGCACCTTGACGTTGAGCTTGAGTTCCTTGGCGACCCTGGTTTCGCCGTGGCATGTGGCGCAGGGGTCGCCGATGACCTGTCCGGAGCCGCCGCAGGAGCCGCAGGTGCGGGCCACGGAGGAGAAGCCCTGCTGGTAGCGGATCTGTCCCCGGCCCTGGCATTGGGCGCAGGTGGTGGGTCCGCGGCCGGAGGCGCTGCCCCGGCCTTTGCAGGCGGCGCAAGTCTCAAGGCGGCGAATCTTGACCTCGGTCTCGGTGCCGAAGAAGGCGTCCTCGAAATCGATGCCCAGGTCGAAACGCAGGTCGTCGCCGCGCTGCTGGCGGGCGCCGCGCTGCGCGGCGCCGCCCATGGAGAACATCTCGCCGAACAAGTCGCCGAAGATGTCGCCGATGTCGACGCCGCCGGCAAACGGTCCGCCGCCGAAACCGGGGCCGGAGCCGTTGACGCCGGCATGACCGAAGCGGTCGTAGGCGGCGCGCTTGTCGACGTCGCTCAACACCTGGTAGGCCTCGCTGGCCTGCTTGAACTTTTCCTCAGCCGCATGGTCGCCGGGGTTGCGATCAGGATGGTGCTTGAGCGCCTGCTTGCGGTAGGCACTCTTCAATTCCTGTTCGCTGGCTTCCCGCGAGACGCCCAGAATTTCGTAGTAGTCGCTTTTGCTCACTCTTGTATTAGAACTCATTCCGCTGTCTGCTTCGAATTGGACACCACGCGCACCAGCGAGGGGCGCAAAAGCCGATCGCGCAGCCGGTAGCCGCGGCGAATTTCCTCGGCCACATGCTGGTCGGGAAGGTCGGGCCGCTCGACCGAGCCCAGGGCCTCATGGCTGCGGGGGTCGAACGCCTCGCCCAGCGCGGGAATGGCCTGCACCTGCATCTGGCGCAGAACGTCCTCCATCTGCTTGACGATCAGTTCGACCCCGGAGCGCAACTGCTGCGGCGAGCTGTCGGACTTGAGCGCCAGCTCGAAGTTGTCGAGGACGGGCAAAAACTGCTCGATCACGCTGGCGGTGGCATATTCGCGATCGGAAATCCGCTCGCGTTCGCCCCGCTTGCGGGCGTTTTCAAACTCCGCCTGCAGCCGCGCCAGCCGGTCCACCAACTGGTCGCGCTCGGCCTTGAGCAGGTCAAATTCCACCCGGCTCGGCGCAGGCTCGGGGCTTGCCAGCTCCTCACGAGTTGCGAATTCCGGTTGGTCCGCGCGGTCTTCATGGCCGATCAGGACGGGCGAGCCGGGACCATCCTTTCCGGTGACTTCCGCGGGCAGAGCGGGCTCATTCAAGGGGTTCTCCAACACTCCTGATTCCTTTTTCTCGTCGGGCATGACTCTATGCTTTCTCCAAAAGATTCTTCGTAGTTGATTCAATGATAATTTCCCCGGCCGAGGCCGGCATCTCTCTTGGTGATGGGGAGCAAAGCGGGCTCCATTCCGGGCCGGCAAAGACGGCCGGAGTGCCAGGCGTTGGACATGCGCGGCGCTAGCCGGCAGGAATCTCGAGCAGGCGCTCGGAAAGCAGGGCGATGTAGCGGACGGCCTGAATCATCTCCTGGTATTGGATGCGGGTGGGAGCAATGACGGCTACGGTGCCCAGGCTGGCGCCGCCCAGGCGGGCCGGAGCGCCGATGAGCACCAGGTCCTGCATGGCTTGGGAAGCCTCGGCCTGTCCGGCCAGGTCAGGGCCCACGACCACGCGCACCTCCTGCTGCTTGCCGTCCACGTAGGCGGTGAGCAGCTCCACCAAGCGCTGCTTGGCTTCGAGAGCCAGCAGCATCTGCCGCATCCGTTCCCGGTCCAGCTCGGCCGCGACCAGGTTGGCCATGCCATCCACAAACAGCGCGGGGCCGGTTTCGCCGCCGGCCAGAGCGCCCTTGCGGCACAGCTCCTCGACGGAGGCCAGCATCTGGTGATAGGCCTCACGTTCGAGATCGACGCGCCGGGCCACTTCGGAGCGGATGCGCTCGACCAGCCAGCCGCGGAAATTCTCGTTCAGGTAGCGCGCCGCGGTTTCCAGCTCAAGATGCGTAAGTTCGTGGTCCAGCGCCAGCACGCGGTCCAGCACGGCGCCGGCCTGGGTCACCAGAACCGCCAGCACACGGCCCGCCGAGAGCCGGGAAAAGTGAATGTGCTCCAGCACTTGCGCGCCGGTGGAGCTGGCCAGCGCCACGCCGAGGCCGCTGGAGAGCAGCGCCAGGACGTGGGATGTGCGTTCCAGGTAATCGTTGGTGCTGGACACGCCGGAGAAGCTTTCCTCGATCTGGCCGCGCCGGGCTTCGCTCAAGGGCAGAGGGCCAATGGCGCCGCCCGCTGCTCCGGCCCCGGCCATCCGTCCCATCTGCGCCTCGGGGCGGGTAATCTGCTCAACGTAGTAGCGGAAGGCCGCCGCGGTAGGAACCCGGCCGGCCGAGGTGTGCGGCTGCTCCAGCAGCCCCGCCTCACTGAGAGAAACCATGACATTGCGAATGGTGGCGGAACTGAGCCCTTCCCGATTGGCAAAGGAACGGGCGATAGCCTGCGAGGCCACCGGCTCGCCGGTCGCGATGTAGCACTCGATAATGGCCGTCAACACCAGCCGCTCTCGCGGACTGACTCTGGTTTCAGGCATCGTCCCCACTTCCCCGGCGCGCAGCCGAAACCGCGCTCCCCGCCGGCAGGAACCGGCTTCAGCATTTTCACCTTTTTACTTTGCAGAGACCCGTCCGGCGCCGGGCGCCTTTCCAAGGAAAAGGCCACTTTGCATCCGAATGCGAGCGCAACAAGCGAAGCGAAAATGCTCCCATCACTCATCCATCCAGCATTTAAAGCGAAAAATGAGTGAAATCGTCCTGTTTAATTCTAGGCAGTTGCGACAGGCACTGTCAAGGATGCAGTTGCAGCATCTGAAGCCCGTTGAGCGGCTTGACCTTGAGGTACGGGACTTGAGCCACGGCGCCGCGAGTGAACATCCCTTCGCAAGCCAGATTCCGCTGCAGCTCATCGGACCGAATGCGGGCGAACCTCACGGTTTCGCATGTGGGAATCAACGCATTGCGAAACCGTGAGTCGCTTCAATTGCAGCGATCCTAGTCCGGCGATCTTGGTCCGGCGATCCGGGAGCGAGCGCCAGTGTGGAGATGGCCGATTTTCCCTGGGGCCGGGGCGCATCTGCTGATAATCTCATAACTGCCGTTGATTCCATTGGATACGACGCGGAGCCGTATTCACGATGATTTTCCGAGCCGTGATGGTCAAAGTGACGAAGAATCCGTGGTGTCGATTTGCAGCCCTTCTGATCCTGCTGGCGGGCATCGGAGGCGTCACTCTTTCGGCCCAGGATGCATCCGCTGCTCCATCCCGCCCGATCACGCTTGAGGAAGCGATTCGCCGCGCGCAGGCCAACGAACCGGGATATGCGGCCGCGGAGGCCGGAGCCAGCACGGCGAGACTGGATCGGGCGACCGCGCGAACGGCTGCACTTCCCACCGTTCAGCTTCACAATCAGGGCTTGTACACGCAACCCAATGGGCTGACCAACCAGGCCGGGCAGGGGACTGGGAATCAGCCGTCGCCGCGGTTTGTGGCCAACAATGCGGTGCGTGAATATGCCAGCCAGGGCATGGTGAATGAATCGCTTGGACTGGGCCAGGTGGCAGAGATCCGCCGCACCGGCGCGGCCTCGCTGCGGGCGGCAGCCGAGCAGGAAATTGCGCGCCGGGGGCTGGTGGTCGCGGTCACCGGACTCTACTTTGGGGTGACGGCATCGGAAAAGCGCGTAGCCATCGCGGAACAGGCCCACGAGGAGGCCGCGAATTTTTTGCGTCTGACCGGCAATCGCGAGCAGGCGCGCGAGGCGGCTCATGCGGACGTATTGAAAGCTGAGCTCGAAGAACAGCAGCGCACCCGCGAGCTGTCCGACGCGCGATTGGCGGCGGAAAGGGCGCGGCTTGAACTTGGCGTGCTGCTGTTTGCCGATCCTCGCACGCCCTACACGGTGGTTGCCGCGAAGGATGCCGGCCCCCTGGCCAGCCGACCCGAGGTGGAACAGGCTGCGGCGAAGAATAATCCTGAGTTGAAGCGGGCGCTGGCCGCGCTGGAGGAAAGCGACGCCGAAGTGCTGGCGGCGCGGGCGGCCTATCTGCCTTCGCTTGGGTTGAATTACACGTATGGCATCGATGCTCCGCAGTTTGCGGTCAAAGGCCCGGACAAGGCGCGGAATCTGGGCTATTCGGCCAGCGTCACACTGGATATTCCGGTGTGGGATTGGCTCTCGACGGAACGCAAGCTGAAGCAGAGCAAGATGGAGCGCGATGTGGCGCGGGTCTCGCTTTCCGCGGCACAGCGCGAAGCGATTGCCCGTCTGGATGAAGCCTACAGCGAGGCCGAGGCGGCTCGCGACCAGCTCAGCTCACTGGACGCGAGCGCCAGGACAGCGGAAGAAAGCCTGCGATTGACCAAACTGCGCTACACCGCCGGCGAGTGTACGGTGCTGGAGGTGGTCGATGCGCAGGCCTCTTATGTGACCAGTGAAAACGCCCGTGAAGATGGCAAGGTCCGTTACCAGACAGCGCTGGCCAGTCTGCAAACTCTGGCAGGAAGCCTGTGAACGCTATGAGCGAAGCGAGAGCCGCGGTTTCAATCGACGCTGGTTCAGCGGCAAGAGGGCGCGCCGGCGGGCTGCTGCTGGCGGCTTTGCTGCTGGCGGCCTTGGGATTACCAGGTTGCAGGAAGGATGCGGCGCCGACGGTTGAGGTGACGGTGCAGGCAGAGAAGCCCGACCACGGGCCGATCTCGGAAAAGATTGCTGCCGACGCGGTTCTGGCGCCGATTGCGCAGGCCGCGATTGCTCCCCGGATCAGCGCCCCGGTGAAGAAGTTCTATGTGCAGCGGGGCGCGCGGGTCAAGGAAGGCGAGTTGCTGGCGGTGCTGGAGAATGCGGATCTGAGCGCAGCCGCACTGGACAATGAAGGCTCTTATGAGGCCGCGCAGGCTGCTTATGCGACGACCACCAAGGCGCAGGTTCCAGAGGATGCGCAGCGTGCGGAGCTGGACCTGGCGCAGGCCAAGGCGAATCTCGAATTGAGCCAGAGCATCGTCGACAGTCGCAAGCAGCTCTTTTCCGAAGGCGCCATTCCGGGCCGGGATCTGGATACGGCCCGGGCGGCGCTGGTGCAGGCTCAGGCGGCCTGCAACACGGCCAAGCTTCACCTGCAATCGGTGCAGCAGGTGAGCCGCGAGGCGTCGTTGAAGGCCGCGCATGGCCAGTTGGCATCTGCCGAAGGAAAACTGAAGGGCGCCAGAGCGCAGGTCAGCTATGCAGAGCTTCGCAGCCCCATCAACGGAGTCGTGACTGACCGGCCGCTGTTCGCCGGCGAGACGGCGCCGGCCGGAACGCCTCTGATTACGGTGATGGACACCTCGTCGCTTCTGGCCAAGGCGCACGTGGCTCAGTCGCTGGCGCAGCAGATGAAGGTGGAGGATGAGGCCGAAGTGCGCGTGCCGGGAATTGATCGGCCAGTCAAGGCCAGCGTCTCGCTGATCAGTCCCGCGCTCGATCCGGGCAGCACCACTGTGGAGGTGTGGCTGAAGATCGACAACCGCAGTGAGGCGCTGAAGGCCGGGACTCCGGTGAAGGCGATCATCACCGGCAAGACCGCGTCCAATGCGTGGAAGATTCCGCGGACGGCCATCCTGACCGCGCAGGATGGGGGTCAATCGGTGCTGGTGATGGGAAGCGATGGAACCGCGCATCGCAAGGCGGTCACGGTGGGACTCTCCGACGGCGTGGAGGTGCAGATCCTCACCGGCCTTGCGCCGACCGACCAGGTGATCACGGTGGGCGCGTACGGACTGGATGAGGGGACCAAGGTGAAAGTGGGCGCGGCCGAAGGCGGCGACGCCAAGCCGGCGCCTGGCGATCACGGTGAGCCATGATGCACGAGCAACCATCCGATCGCGCTGCCGAGAAGAAACAATTCTGGCTTGCAGGCTCCTCGCGCATCATCTTTTTCTTTGTGGCCGCAGTGACGGCGGCGGGCATCTACCTGGCCGTGCGGGTGCCTGTGTCGGTATTCCCCGAGACCAGTTTTCCCCGCGTGGTCATTGGCGTTGACAACGGCGTGATGCCGGTGGAGCAGATGGAGGTAACCATCACGCGCCCCATCGAGGACGCGGTCAATTCCGTTCCGGGGCTGCGAACGGTGCGCTCGATCACCAGTCGCGGATCGGCTGAGGTCAGCCTGTTCTTCGACTGGGACATGGATATGATTCGCCAGTTGCAACTGGTGGATGCGGCGCTGAGCAAGGTGGAGAAGACGCTTCCCTCTTCGGTGCGCATCACCACCAACCGGCTGACCTTCGCCACGTTCCCGATTCTCGGCTACAGCCTGACCTCCGATACCGTTGCGCAGACGCAACTCTGGGAGATCGCCACTTACGAACTCAAGGCGCCGCTCAATCGCGTCTCCGGCGTGAGCACGGTGGTGGTGCAGGGGGGCCAGATTCCGGAGTTTCACGTGGTTCCGAACCTGGCTTCCATGGCCTCGTCCGGGATGACGATTGGCGATCTGGCCAATGCCATTCAATCTTCCAATATCGTGGATTCGCCCGGACTCTACGAGGCCGATCATCAACTTGTGCTGGGCCTGGTGGGCGCGCAGGTGCACAACGGCGGAGAACTGGGCCAGTTGGTGGTGAAGACCACGGCCGCCGGCGCCCCGGTGCACATTGCCGACGTGGCCCGCGTGGAAGCCGCGGTGCGGCCTGTCTACACCACGGTGACAGCCAACGGCAAGCAGGCCGTGCTGATCAACATCGCCCGGCAGCCTTCCAGCAACACCATCGCCGTTGCCGACGCCGTGACCGCCGAGATGGGCGAGCTGAAGAAGAGCCTTCCCGCCGGGGTCCGAATTGAACCCTTCTACGATCAATCGCAACTGGTGCGGGACAGCATCGCCAGCGTACGCGACGCCATCGTCATTGGCCTCTTGCTGGCCTGCGGCATTCTCTTCCTTTTCCTCCATGACTGGAGGTCTTCGCTGATCGCGGGGCTGGTGATTCCGGTTACGGTGTCCGTTACGGTGCTGGTGCTCTATCTTATCGGCCAGAGCTTCAACCTGATGACGCTGGGTGGGCTTGCCGCCGCAATCGGCCTGGTCATCGACGACGCCATCGTGGTCGTCGAGAACATCGTGATGCATCGCGACAACGGTGAAGGCCGCGTGGAAGCTACGCGCAAGGCGCTCAGTGAAATCACCGCGCCGCTGATCGGCTCCACCATCACGCCGGTCGTGGTCTTTCTGCCGTTGGTCTCGGTCAGCGGCATCACCGGCAGCTTTTTTCGCGCACTGGCTGTCACCATGGCCTCGGCGCTGCTGGCTTCGCTGCAACTGGCGCTTACCTGGACGCCGGCGCTGAGCCTGGTGCTGCTGCGAGGGCGCGACGGCGCCGAGGCCATCAAGGAGCGCGGCGCGGGAAGGCTGATGCCCCGCATTCTCAGCATCCATTGCCGTGCGCTGGGGTGGGCGTTGGCCAAGCCCATGTGGCTGGGTATAGCCTGCCTAGGGCTGATAGCAGCCACTGCGCTGGGCTATCGAGCCCTTGGCTCCGATCTTCTGCCGGGGATGGACGAAGGCGGATTCGTGTTGGATTACATCATGCCCGCGGGCAGTTCGCTGGCCGAGACCAACCGCGTGCTCGAGCACATTGAGCGCATTCTCCACGCCACGCCGGAGGTGGAGACCAC
>Ga0302319_10014265_pt1 | contig 14832 bp, 17 predicted proteins | sample Bog_T0_2_FD_203319 | JGI IMG/M metagenome (GOLD analysis project Ga0302319, IMG submission 203319) | Peat permafrost microbial communities from Stordalen Mire near Abisko, Sweden - Bog_T0_2 | ecosystem: Environmental > Terrestrial > Soil > Wetlands > Peat | place: Sweden: Abisko, Stordalen Mire... | reverse complement strand
AAAGGCAAAGCGGAGCAGCTGCACAAAGACCTGCTTCAGGCAATAGCCCACCACTGGCACTGCATCGACGAGGGAGAAGAGACAGTCTGCCACTGCTGTGAGATCGTTGGCAACCAGATAAAGATTTGGCCCTAGCGTCAGGTCCAGCCATGAGAACCAGTCCTCTGCGCTTGTGGTGTGCAGCCAGAAGGAGTACAGGATGACGTTCCAGTCGTTAATGGCGGTAATGGCTGTGTTCACGAAGCAGCACCAGTTGAAGTCCTGGAGGAAGCCGCCGTTCATGGTCATGTTGGCAAAATCCGGGTTCATGTTGAAACACGGAGTGTCGGTGCCGTCAAAATCGCAGATGATCCTTGTGAGCGTCACGCAAGCTCCTTCGATAACCGTCTGGCGGCCAATGGTGTGCACGTCAAAGTAGAACTCCGGGTTAGACACAGGGGCCCACGTGTTGAGGATGATGATGATTGACTGCATGATGGGACCGCGCCACAGGTCCACGGGCATGGTGTAGGGTGGCCCAATGTAGGTGTTGGGCGCGGGTGTGAACAGGTTGAATACCACAATGTCCACATTGGTGGCCACCGTGAGGATGACCTGGACCGAATCAATGCCTATGCACCCAAGCGAGGAGGCCCCGCCCAGCACGTCGGAGAAATTGAAGCGCCATGGAATGAACGTGTCCCAGTTCCGCTGCAGCGCGCCCTCGAGAGCGGGGTTGATGCGTTCTATGAACTGACAGGCATAGGAGGCCGCCACCAGGTAGTTGGGCCGGGACGAGGGAGCGGTGAGATTCAGCAGGTTGATGAGGAGCGGCCACAGGATCTGTGTGATGGCCGCCCCTAGGTTGATCAAGCTTTCGATGGACTGCCAGAACTCGTACTGCGTCATCAGCGCCGGGATGATCACATTCAAGGGTGGTGGCAGCGGCAGAATGAATGGCACCACCTTGACCAAACAACACAGATCCTCGCACAGGCAACACATCATGACGATCCAGTCGTTCACTAGCGTCGTAAGGGCAGCGCTGAGCTTGCTCATGTCGTAGAACCCGGTGAGGAACTTGCCCGTGGCCAGGTACACGACGAGCGAGTCAAAGAACTGAGTGGCCACGCAACCAATGTCCACAAGAACGGCGGAGGCGCCACAGGCCACGGCATCGGGGACGAGCACGGCGTTGAAGTAGCCGTAGAAGAAGTAATTCACCGAGTCCCAGAAGCAAATGGTGGGATTGTAAATGGTGCGCAGCAAGTTCAGCAGGGGCCCAATGAAGTTGTCCACAATGGGGTTGATGATGCAGCGGAAGGCGTAGTCCAACTCTTCGATGCCCACATTGCCGTAGCGCGACGTGAGTGTGCCTGCACCCCACAGCACTAGCATGAAGATGATAAAGGGCGTCCATGCGATGAGCTGGGCCAGAAAGTGGAGCAGCGCGATGATCACCGAGGCCGGGAAGATGAAGATGAGGTAAAAGGTCTTCCACAGAAAGACGGGCAACGAGGTAACATAGTTGGAGGCGCCCATCCTATCGGGAGGAGGAGGGTGGCGGTGGTAGGGTTGCTACCAGTGCGCGCACTCAGTGCATGGGGGGCCCTGCGGGATACACGACAAGAAAGACGCACTGAAACATGTGGAAGCCTTTTGTAGTTTATCTCGATGGCACCCTCTTTCACGCGTTGATCAGCAGATCAGCAGTAGTTGAGATCGCCCATGAGAGTGCAGACGGTCACCTCAAAACAGGTGGCGAAGAACCAAACCGCAGATTCAAACGGTCCCTGCGCCATCGTGACGGCAAACCAGAATAAAGCAACGGCGAGACGGGGCATGGCCAACGCAACACGTATTGCGAACGATGCACAGACCCAAATGACAGTCAAGGGAACTTTGACAAGGACGACGACGACCAAGCCTTCAATGACCTCCATCATGCGATTCCACTCTGTGGGCTACTTTCATTGCCAAATCCTTTCCACGAGCGGGCGAACCTCGTCGTCGAAACAAAATGTACTTTTGGTGAAGGCGACACATTGCCAGTAGCGCCACCATGCTGGAATCAATTCGAGCAGCGTCCCTCCATATCCATAGGGCACCTGTGTTAGGACAAGAGTGCACCCGAACATTGCCAAGTATGGTGTCAGACTGACGAGTACCACGCCAAGCGCGACGAACATTCGCACAATGCTCCACGCGAGAAAAACCGCAGCCACCGCCACGTTCCGGACACGCAGGCCAAATTCATGGAAGTTCTGCGCGATGGTCGACGGTTCCTCGGGCACAGGAGCTGGCTGCTGAGCCATGGCATCGCCGCCAGGGAAGAATACATAGCGACGGGCGCCGATGTTCATAACCGGTGTCCAAGTGCTTGGCATGTGGGAAGGGACTTTTTCGATTCTCTGCCTCTGCCGCTACCGTTTTCATTGCCAAAACTTCATGGCCTCATCCGAGCTGGGACACCCCTCAGAAATGTAGCGCATCACTTCGTACTCCGCGGCTTCCGAGACAGCCTGATGGGCGAAGAGAGCCATCAGAGCCAACAGGAGTGCCATCCCGATGTAGGGCATGCATGCAAGCACGCGGAAGAACACCGCCACAACCACGGCGCCAAGCGACCCGAAGAAGTCCAACAACGCCATGCCCAAGTCGTAGAAGACCAAGCGCAGGATGTCTACGCAACTCAGCAGCGGTCCCTGAACGGGATAGCCCTTGCCGCCCATGTAAACTCTGCCAGGCATACCCTTCTTGTCGCGACGGGTGACGACGAGGGGGGATTCGTCGAAAAATTTTTTCTCGCCTGCCCTCCGTCCTTTCCCCAAAAGACAATGTCAAAGCGAGGGCGTGCATTCGTTCAAGAGGAGCTCTCTCGTGCCGATCTTGAACGCTACACCAAGAGCTTGGAGTTCATCGTCAACGAGGGTGCGTCTGGTAAACGATGCGCCAAACCACGATGTCGCCTTTTCCTTATCCGCGACCAATGCGTCTTCTGCGATGCGTGCCCCATTTTTTTGCGCGGTATGCGAGCCCGAGAACGACCAGTTTGCGGCATGCGAGGGGCAAACTGACCACGGATGCTGTGCCAACTTCTTTTGTCGAGAGCACGGTGACATAGACGGGAAAATGTGCGAAGACTGCGAGAAGCAGGAGGCGGATGAAGGGAAAGGGAAGGATTAAATGATTGATGGGGAATCTTTGAGTGTTTGCCGAAAGGCGAGAAGCTGTGAATATGTGCAGGGGGTGCATATTGTGTCCCAGGAGCACGCCGACTCTCTCAGAGGGGCCCCACAGTGCTGCTAACATAAGGGGAGGGGGGGGCCATGATTCAGTAGAATGTCGGCCTCCAGCAACGAGAATGAGGGCCTGCTCGGGGTCCGGTTCATGGTGTGTGTGGTGTGCCTGGCAAACCTTGGGTACCTCGTCTACTACTATGGATGGGTGTGGACCATGACGCACCACCAGCACGAGTACACCAGCTGGAACTTTGCCCCTGTCCCCGATCCCGCCTCGTGGATCGACCAGCGCTTCAACCTGGACTGGACGCTCTACGCCTTTATGATCTTCCAACTTTTCCCCGTCTACATTGTGTTCTGGATCCTCATCAATCCCCAGTCGAGGGTGCGCTATGATATCCACGCCTTGGCCATCATTGCTGCCCTCATCGTGGTTGTGTGTCTCATCTTGTGGTACGTGCTGGTGGTGTGGTTCGTAGAGAACAACTCCACGTTATGGCCATGGAGCGTCTCCAACAGCGTCAATTACTGCTGCAAGAATTATGGAGCAGTGGCCTCGACCTTTGCCTGTCATAACTTCCATGACTGCCCAGACCTACCCACAACGCCCACCATTCGGCTGCATACGGATCCCATCTTTGAGGACCACCTGCTGGCCATTGTGTGGTGTTTTGCCTTTCTGGTGTTGCAGGTCTTCGTCAATGCTATGATGAAGAACTACGTCCAGAGCCAGACACAGAGTTCGGCCCCAGCCCCGCCCACAGCCCCGGCTCAGAGTCTTCCCGGCAGTGGGTACCAAGGACTGGACCTGGGCCTCTCGTATGTGCCCAGCGATATGGGCCCCTACTTTTTGCATGCCGTCAACCTTGTCTACGTTGTTCTGGTCTGCGTGTTCCTCACCTGTGGTCTGCTCGTGTTGGATGTGCGACACACCCATGAATTCCCCGCCGTGGGACCCATTGGCATTCGCAGCGCTCGGGATGGCCTGGAGGCTGTGGGCCTTGTGATGAGTGCCACCATCATTGTGTTGCCTGCCCTGGTGATGATGGCCATGGCCTTCTCCAGCACACGGTGGTTGCTCCTTGCGATATTCGTGCTGGTGCTCGCACTGGTCCTTGTTCATTTCTTTGCCTTTGCCACCATGATCTACTCGCGGGGCACAGCCAATAGACCAGGAGAACCCAACAGCATGGCCAACCATCAGTTGCGCTGTTGTGCTGGGGATGTGTACTCGGACCCCTCCTCAGAGTGCGATAACGCCGTACCTTGTGACTTGCCCACGCCACAGTTTCCCTTTGTGAAGCTGCCCCTCAGCTCAAGTCAGATCCCCTTCAATTCCACGCACACGCTCATCTTCTGGATGATGTTTGCCATGCTCTTCCTCGACGTGGTGGTCGTCATCTTCTTGGTCAGCCTCTACGTAGGACCCTCGACCGTGCGCACCGCAGGCAACGCCATCATCCAAGCCATGTGGAATCCCCGCGCCACCTCGCGTCATATCTTGGCGGCGGCCGTGTCTCCCAGCACCTGGGCAGTGTCGGGATACAAGAAGTTTGACATTTCCGGGAAACTGGAGTAATGATTCGAGAGAGGCACGAGAGGAACATTCCAGGGGGGGGATTCTCAGCCCTCCCTCGGCGGCGGGAGGAACTGAAAAATAAAAAGGCAGTCCTCCATCGAAGGCAATCCCGTGAGATGGAAGTCAGACCATCCCTACCGGCTGGGCGCTCTGTTTTCAAACTGTCCCAAGCAGGTGTCAGTTGGCATGTCATCTATTCATTGGCGGCTGCTGCGTGTATCACGGCTGCTGCCCGGCCTCAGAATGCGTATGTGGGACTGCGGACCCTGGTCGCTGCCTATGGATTCACGCTGTGCACCTCGCTGATCATGGCGCACTTCACACGGGGCACCATTGCCATACTGGGCGTTGCGGCCTTTGTGCTGCTCAATCAATACTTGACGTGGGCTCTCATTGGACAGTTTGATGACAACACCACAGACTTGGCTGTTTTTATCGCCAGGATCATTCGAGGCTGGTTTGTTGCCATTGTCGCGGCCCGTGTTGTGTTGCCCATGGGAGAATGAACGATGAGACAAAAGAGATTTTTTCATTGCTGCCTGGTCTCATTCACCTCCTCGCGGTGAGGTGAGGGGGCGTGTGTGATCCCACAGGAGGCACTTGTGATGGATCATCGCTGAGCACGAAGGAGGGAGGACCGTAAGAGGTCGCATCCCCACTTGCCTCAGTTCTCGCCCCACTTGAGATCCCTGGGCGCACTCATGGGCTGCCCTGCCATGTGGTATGCGAAGCCTCCAGAAAGCGGTGCTCGCTGGCGCACGTCGTTCATGAAGGCGTACAGATCAGGTTGGGCAATGTCCATGCGGTTGCCCGGTCCCAGCGTGGGCAGGTTTGTACGTTGAAAGTACGGCTGCTGCTGCTGCTGCTGCTGCTCGTTGCCACAGGCCGTGCGACCACCCGTCAGCGTGCGAGATGAATGCTGCTGCGGGGGTGCCTGCTGACGAGCGGGAACCTGCTGAGGCTGTTGTTGCTGTCGGGCGGGCTGGGCAGAGCGACCGGCATTCACGCCGCGTCCAGAGAGGGGGGCCGTCATGAACTCCTCGCCAAACTTGCTGGGCCTGCTGAGGGGCGCGCTCCTGGATGCCATCTGTTGCCACCACGCGGGCTGCCTGTTGGGGCCGTTGTCTTCCAGCGTCTGGTCGGGCTCCATGACGCTGGGACCACCACCACCGCCGCTGCGACGACCAGCCTTGAGGTCACGACGCTCGGAACGTTGGCTCTCCTCCACCGACACCATCTTGTGCTGCTCCTGGGCGGCCAGTTCCAGTTCCAGGTTGCGGGCCTTGAGCTCGGAGCTCTCCTTCTCCATGCGACTGATCTTACGCATGCACGCCACTGTGGCTGCCTGCTCCTCAACGCTCAGCGGGTTGTTGTCGGTCAGCTTCTGGATCTGTAGCTGCTTCCAGCCATCGGAGAGAGGTGCCACACCCTCTTCAGCCACCACCTTCTCCCAGGCAGCCAGCACTTCCTTGGCAATGGGCTCCCTTGACGCGGCGTACTTCTTGGCCTCTGCCTCTTCAATGGCCTTGCGCTTGGCTTCAAGGTCCTGCAGGCGTTTGTTCTCAGCCGCGGTCTCAGTCAACTGCCTGTTCGTTTCCTGCATGATGCGACGCATGGCCACCAGGTACTCTTGCATCTGCGAGGGCACACCAGCCAGGCCAGTGGTCTCAAAGTCCTTGGGCATCTGGTCCATCAGCTGGGCTGGCGTCAATGGGGTAGAGGGGGCGGCGCCGTTCATGATGAATCCTTCTGGTGCCGTTGCCGGAGTATCGCTCTCGTCAGTTAGACCTTTGTAAAAGGTGAGTGGTACAACTAAGAACCCTCTCCTTTTTCAATGCTTCCTCCTCCCCCTCCTCGCTCGCTCGCTCGCTCGCTCACCTTCTCGAATAGCCGTGAACACAGTGTACGGCGCCTGGGGCTTCTCCGTAGTATCCTCCGCCAGGCTTTTCTTGCGGCCTGCGGTAATGTGCACTTTGCATCCTTGAAAGTGGGCTTCTGGCACCAAGCTAATCTCATCAATCTTGCCCCTGATCACTTCCTTGGTGGCATCGTTGCGCATCAACTCGTAGCCCACGCTAAGCTCCTGGCACAGGCCACTGTCGAGGAACTCAATGGCTTTGCGCCCTGGTCCTGTGCCCCTGAAGAGGCGCCCAATGATGCGCAGATTTCCATCCTCGTCCACCTCGTTGTAGATCACCTTGCCCACTGAAGGCATCTTGGCCTTGTGCATGAAACACAGGCGCGTGCCATACAGATTCATGGCCTTGAGCTCCCGCACAGTCCACCGCACCGCCTCATGGCTGTAGAACACGTCTTCGTCAGGGTTTTTCCACACGTCATCGGAGCAGGTTATCTTCCGCCGTTCCCCTTTGATGGCTGCATTGTAGGCCACGCCTTCGATGTAGCGGTCCCCGTGTTCATCCCTGACAATGGCCCACTTCACAGGCAAAACAGTGGTGCCGCGGAACCCCTTCACATCGCCGACTGGCATCTTCAATGATGACAGAAAGTTGAGAGAACACGAGGGCAAACGGACGTAATGCAAGCACATGCTTCAATGTTCTCTTTCTACTCGTGCCCCCGTTGCCTTCCTCCCGCTGCAGACAGTATTCAACTGTTGCTAGCTGCTCAGTGATGAAAAGTTGTGATGTCACACAACCGCGACGATGATGACGCGCCAGACTACAGCCGGCTAGAGGCCGACTACACGGATTCCGCGCTATTTCGTCAAGGGGACGAAGATGGTCGCATTTTTGACGATGGACGCACTCTCACCAGTGTCACCGAAGATGAAGACCGACCCAAATCCCTCATGGAGCTGCAGCATGGCATCAACGGGGCCACTGCCCAGCAAATGATCGACGACCAGGTCTACCAGATGGCGGTGCTCTGCAACTTTATCCTGGTGCGCCTCAATTCCAGCTCAGGGGCCAAACACCCGCGCCACTTCTCGGAACAGACACTACAATTGTAAGTACCGCAATTCTCTCCTGTCGTTGGGTGGCCTATTCACATGCCGCGGTGCAGCATCTCGGACAAACCCACCTTCCAAGTGAGGAGTTTGACAGGGGCGCCACCTCCTTACGTTTACGTCCCGAAACCCAAAGGGGAAGATGCTCTCGATGACGACATGACCGTTGATGTGTGATTGGCGAATTCGGGCGGGGGCGATCCCAATAAAGTTCAATTGTCCATTGGGTGGGAGGGCAATCATGTTGGAGGAAGACCATTTCAACTCCTTCGAGAATACCATCCCCATGGACCTGGGTACTTTTCACTTTGACCAGGACGAGGACTTGCAGCCCGAGGATCACGGTGTCGCCAGTGGTGGTGGTGGTGGTGGTGGTGGCTACCAGGTCCCACACAACCCCTACCACAGTCAAGAGCGAACTTACGACGATCTGAACGACATGATGCCAGTGCTGCCTCGATTCGGCGCCTTCAATTCTGGTCTGCCGACGCTTCCCAGGCTACACGACGAGACGTTTGGTGGAGAGCGACATGCCAAGGTTGCGATGGGGACGGCGTCAGTGTCACCGGTTTCTACATCGCCCGAAGTGGAGGCTTACGTGCCCGTCACTCTGCGCGTTCAGCCCTACTACGGGGAGGACGACGAGGGCATTTGCCATGCCATCCTGGTGCGAGCGGGATACGCCGGTCTGCTATCTCCCACCCGATTGCGTCAACTCGTCTCGCAGGCCATTGAAGGAGGTCCCTTGCCTCACAGCCAAAGACAGCCCGCGTTGGAGCGCTACCAAGACTTGGAAGATTTCTCCCGGCCTTACACGCGTCTCTCCATGAGTGCCTACGCCGGTCCCAGTGGACTCATCCTCAAGTTGCGGCCGCGATACCTCGTGTTGCTGGCTTGCGGCTCGGAGATGATTCTGATAGATCCTCGAGATCAGCCCGCCAAACCCTCTCCCAGTGGCCTCCCCCAGTTGATGGGAGACGGTGCGCTTGTCATGCGTTGTCGCGATCACCTGGAAGTGGCAGCCTTCATTCGTGGCCACTACCAGACCAGGCTCGCATCGGCTGAGCTGTTCACGTTGACGGAGCAGCCCAAGGAGACCTCCACCAAAGAGGTGACACAGTCTGTGGAGTCACTCACGCTCGATGCGCAGTCCGATAGCATCGTCAAGGCATTGGATGAAGCACTCCTTTCCTCAGCCCAAGGAGACACGAGCGGGATCATCGCCTCCTTGGATGCTGCTCTCGTCGCTTCTGCACCCGCAGTGGCAAAGGGCATGAGCACGGAGAAGAGAACTGATCGACTTCGTGCACTGTTGAACGACGCGGGCACGGATGCAATTCGGGAGAACCCGCAACCTCTTCCGGGTCAGTCGACCCCGGTCCCCGAAGAAGAGAAGAAGAATCCCGAGGGCAAGCGAGAGCGCACGCCCCCTACGCCACCCGCTGCCATGGGGTCACCGGTGAGGATGGCCAGCGACGACGAGGAGGATGCCAAGCCCAAACGTGCCAAGACCCCTCCCCTCAAACCTGAGATTACCACGGCTGCTGTGTCGAGTGCGGCTCCGTCTGCTGTCGTCAAGGCAGAACGTCGAAAGTCCGCTCCCAAGGCTACTCGTACATCTGGAGCAGCCGCCGCTGTCACAGTGCCAGTTGCCAGTGCCAGCGGGTCGGGGAAGAAGCCCGCCGTCGCCGCGGAGGGGAGCAAATGACACAAAGAGAAATTGAATAGACTGCTGCGTTGTCTCATAACTTTGTCAATGTCGCTGCGTTGCTTCAACAGGAGACCGTCGTCGTCGTCGTTGCCTCCCGTGGATCGCACACTTTTGGCTGCGATCGTGATGTGAACCTGTTTCGTGCGATACGCTCACTCCGTGTGTGTGTGCTGTGATGTGTGTGTCTTGCCGTGCATCCCTTCCCCTTAGACGACCCGTGGAACCGGTGGAGACATCATCGTCATCGATGAGGCCGCGTACATCCCCGTGGACCTTTTCAAGGAAACCATCGTGCCCATGCTGGAGCTCACGGGCACCTCCCTGCTTGCCATCAGTACCCCGCACGACGAGTTCAACTACTACTCCAAGCTCGTGGAGCAGAAAGATGAGCATGGCCGGCCCTTCTTCAAAACGATACGGGCCGGCCGAATTTGCGATGAGTGCGGCCTGCTCCCCTACGAACAGATGATCAAATGTGATCACGTCCCGGACGGTGCCCATTGGAAGAGCTCGTACAAGCTCAAGCGCCTCAAGACCCTCTTCGAAGGGGACGAGGCCCGTGGCCTGCGCGAGCTAGGAGGTATCATCGCCAGTGACTTCACCTCATGTTTCCAGAAGGGCGACATCGAGGCCCTCTTCCTGCAGCCCACCCGCAGCACCAGCACCATGCCCCGGCATATTTACATTGCCGTCGATCCCAACGGCGGGGGCATGAGCAAGATGGGCATCGTGGCCGGCTACAAGGATGGCAATGAGACAGTGGTACAGTGCGCGCCCCTTCTCGCCTTTGTTTATTGTTTGTGTGCGTGTGAGAGTGTCAGCCGGGGTAGCTCCCGACGCACTTGCGCAAGAACCTTAGCAACAGTCCATCGACGTTGAAAGGTGTGGGTGCTGGTACGTTGACGTACATTGTGTCGCATGTCTTGTTCACCTCGGGTTTCACCACATCCTTCATAAAGGGTTCGAAGCGGGCCGACTCGCGGAAATCGCCCTCCTGCACTGGGTAACTGGCAAGGAATTGGTCGTGCAGACCCCTGTCAATGGCCAGCATGCCCAGGAACATCATCTGCTTGGCGTGCGCATCCTTGCTGTCCAGCACACTTTGCACTGCGTACTGGATCATGGCGAACTCCTTGTAGCGCGAGCCGCAGCTCTTGTTAAAGGCCTCATCCCCCGACTTGATGAGCTCGTCGATGACAGTGGAACGCGTGCCATCTGCAAACGCAATGGGTTTCATCGGGGCCTCCAACACGATGAGCATGGGGTCCCGACTCTGAAGATGTTCATGCACACCCAGCGTCTCATCCAGGAAGCACGTCTCGATTAAGTGCTGCTCCAGCCGAGGCACATCCAGCTTGAAGCTGCCGGCCAACTCATCGTCTTCTACCTCGGGCAAGGTCGACGGCGGGGGCGGCAACAGCAGTTTGGGCAGCGGGCTGTCAGCTACAACTCTGGCCTTGTCACTGACGACGGTCGCTGCTGGCTTGTAGACTTTTGGCGGTGGCGTTGGTTGTGTTTGCTTGGCTGCGCGTTTCTTTGGCAGTGGTTTTGTCCATTGCTCCGTCATTTCTCACCTCCTTATTCTCTGGGCAGATCATTTCCATTGACGCTGAGTCTGTGCGAACACCAGCCCAGCAAAATGAGATTATGCGCCGGATTATCTCGCGCATTCGGCAGTTCCCTCACTTTGCCAGGGTTCCCATTGTGGTGATCCCCGAGAACAACTTGGGCTTCGAGTCCAGCCACATTGCCGACTACGTTAGGAATCTGCCCAACGTCAGCGTCTTCACTGAGAACCCAGATGACCTGCGCGAGGGCGTCCGCAAGACCGCTGCCAACACGGATGACTACCAGCGTGCTGTGGATCGCATGCTGCGTCTGCGTCGTTGTTATTTTGACAAGGATCTTTTCACTTCAAGCAGGGCATACGAGAAGGTCAACGGCGACTGCACGGCCATCAAGAATGAGCTTCGCAACCAGCTCGAACGCTATCACTGGGAGATTGCCGAGGCCAAGAACAACTTTGGCAAACGCTCCATCACCATGACGGGCAAGATGGGCGGCGCACAGGACGATCTCTACGTGGCGTTCGCAATGTTAGAGTTCTGGGGCCAAGTTCACATGCAGCGGTGTGGCCTCACGTGATTGCCGAGGACGGGAGCATATTGCATCATCATCGTCATCCATGCTGTGGGGTCGGTCCATCAAGCGATTGATCGATCGAGTGGGTCGGCCCTCCTCCATACAAAAGGCCGGATTTTTTTTAGGGTCGATGAACGAGCGCTCTCGGGAGCATAAACCTTGTGTGTGGCGAGTGTCAATCGTCTTCCGCGGCGGAGGCGACGGCGATGGACGCCAAGAAGTTCCAGCGCCTGGTCATCAACGATGTGTGGAACGTACCCGTCTCCGCTCCCGGCCTCGACTCTGCTTCCATCGGCGCCCAAATGGCAGAGGACGAACGTCTGGGAAGGGCCGCGGACCGCAAAGTGCTAGAACAGCGGCGACTGGACAACCTTGCACGATGGAGGCAAGAGGTGGAGACAGGCAAGGCGAGCGGCACCGTCTTCTTGTACCCCTACGACAAGCCCTTGAAGTTCCCCGAGCGCACCGCCTACGATTTGCCAGGACTTCCTGTTCGACAGCAACCACAGCAACGGAACCGCCCTGCCTGGGCTGCTGGCAGAGTTTATTAAACTTTCACGGTAGTCATCTGATTGGTGGCGGCGGCGGCTGTGGCAGCTAATCTTTCCTGCTCGACGAGGCTGCCGTCGTCCCCGGAGAAGGGCACCAAATACTCCGCCGCCAGCTCGGGCCCAATGATGGCACGGAAGGCATTTGCGTTGGCCTTGATCATGTCTGCCACAGCCTTGCGGATGGCGTAGATGGGCCCCGTCTTGGTGTGCAACACGAGTTCTTCCAGCTCGCGCTCCATCTCGGGGCACCACGGTCCCTTGAGGTGCATCTCGGCCTTTCTCCTGCATGCATCGGCTTGGAAGGGGATGTAATCCAGAATGAAGAGGTTGGTGTACACACACTTGAAGGCATCCTTGAAGGCATCACTAATGTGAAACTGAATGGGTACCAAGCCAGGTTCCTTGGGCACCGCCCCTAGGGCCATGGTGCAATGTTCGTCAATGGGCACGAGGGCGACAGCATGGAGGCTGGTACGCTCCCCGCTCCATGCACATACGGCATCCTCGGCCAAAGCACCAAGCTTGGTTTGGATGTACAGTTTGCAGTGCGGCATCATGCGGGCAATGGTGGACATGTCGCTATTGCCGGAATCATCGCAGAGGCGCTGCCATGCTGCTGCCACTTGTTTGCGCTGGACCAGGTGACGATAGTACAAGAAGGAGGCCTCATTTTGGTGTTTGTGAAAGTTGGACACTGGCTCTGGCGGACAGTTGCTGTAGGTGCCCGACAGTTTCAGTGCGTAGAGGGCCAGCAACATCCATTCTCCGCACTTCTCCAGGTCGTCCTCGGAGGGCCACACGGTGGAGGCAGCCATGCGCTTTCTCAGGCGAATAGCAGCTGACATGGGCTTCCTCTCCTTTGGAGGCGGCCGCGGTGGTAGTGGCAGAAGCAGGTCCGGGTCGGGTTCCGGCTCCACAATGGTAACCTTGCGCTTTTTGGACTTTGTCTTGACAGCAACAGGGGCGGTCACTTCGGGAGCAGGCGGCGGCGGCGGCAGCGGTGGCGGTGGCGGTGGTAGTGCATAGAGAGAAGGAAGAGGAGGCGGTGCGGTCTTCCGCGTCGTGGCCTGAAACTTTGCTGCCGGCGGAGGCGCAGCGTCGCGCATCGGAGGAACTCGTTTGATCCCCTTGCCTGTATCACTGGGCAGGGCTGGTGGAGCCATCTTCTTCCTCTGGCTGGGTGGAACACGCTTTCTCATTGCCCCTGCCGCATTTGCCGTTGCGGTCGTCGTCGTCATGGCAGCCATCGTCCTCTTGGGCAAAGCGATGGGTGCCCCGAACCCATCCTCATCGGGGTCCTCAAAGTTCTGCCAATCGGCTTTGAAGCGGATCCTCTCGTGCTGCAGGCGCTCCTCCTCTTCTGCCCTCAGCATGCGCTCAATCTCCAAGTCCTCCTCATCGTCTTCGGGCAGCAGGGGGTCACTGTCCAGATCGACGCGGACCTGAGTCATTCTCCTCTTCGCGCTGACAAATTTAGGAGTGATTCATTCTGAAACTTTTCAACAGCGGATCAAAACTCCTCTCCTCCTCTTCAAGATATTGTCCCGCCGCACGTTTTGCGCGCAATGTTCAACGCAGAAGGAAAACGCCTGTTGAAGGAGAAGGAGACGGGAACCTTCACGGAACAGCTGCGATCGCTGCACGGAGATCAGCTCAAGGCGGAGCACAAGGAGGAACTAGACAAGTTGGGTGCCATCAACAGCAAACTAGATGCGCTCAGCGAGGACAGGAACCTGGTTGCCTCCAAGACGTTGCAGCAGATCCTCAAACTGCTCAAGGCTTACAGGGAGAAGATCACGCAGATGGACGACAGGGTGGATGGCGTAGAGGAGGGCTTCCAGTTGATGACACGCAACCTTTTCACCGACGCCAATCGCCTGCTCATCAATGTGCCCGTCAAGGCGCAGCACACCCGGGCCTTTTTGATGCCCCATGAACAGGACTCTCGAAAGAAACGCAAGATGCCAGGGCCCCGCCGCCCAGAGGACAAAAAGGGACGCCGCATGAAAGCGCTCAAGCCCCAGAAGATGGGGGCAGCGAAACCGACGCGCCGCAAGAAGGTGTGCAAACCAAGGTGGCCCACCACGGAAACCGATGCATCGGCGACCGAGCAGATTCTGGTGCCGGTCAAGCTGGAGGTACCCAACGTGGATCCCACCCGTGCGTTTGCCGCGTTGCCTCGGTTCCTTGAGCAGGAAGCCCCCGACGACGTCCAGGATGAGGGCGGCGAGGGCGAGGGCGAGGGCTGGTACGACTCCTTTTCCTCGGCCCTCGCCGCTGGTTTTACCGCCAAACCGAGTGCAGGAGAGTGAGAGAGAAGGAAAGAAGATTTGAAAGCGTGAAACATTACAAGAATGAAAGCAATGCGCCTTTCAACTTTTGGAGCAGTCGCCTTTTTGGCCGCGTGTCCTCGCTCCAAGCCAGCAGCAGCATGTCGTCGGGTTACTACAACCCACGCGGGCAGCAGGGCTTCACCGCCGCCGTCTCGCAGAATGTGGAGCGCGTCTGGAATGCCGTCGGTGACATTGCCCACCAACGCCAGCACAACTTGATGGACTACCCCAACAACAACTCGGCGCGCCGCATCAACGCAGCAGCCGCGCAGGGGGCAGACTTGACCCAGCTGTTTGACCCAATCGGGAACAACCGCTACACCG
>Ga0302319_10014261_pt1 | contig 14833 bp, 10 predicted proteins | sample Bog_T0_2_FD_203319 | JGI IMG/M metagenome (GOLD analysis project Ga0302319, IMG submission 203319) | Peat permafrost microbial communities from Stordalen Mire near Abisko, Sweden - Bog_T0_2 | ecosystem: Environmental > Terrestrial > Soil > Wetlands > Peat | place: Sweden: Abisko, Stordalen Mire... | reverse complement strand
GGTCGACCGGTTCCAGCAGATCGTGGCCGAGGATCTGCCGGTGATTCCGCGGATGCTGAGCCGGTCCTTAACAATCTACAACAGGAAGGTAATCGACCACACGGTTGATGCAACGGGTGGATCAGGCAACTTCGCCGGAGTCTGGCTCAGGACCTGATATCCTGCCTTTCTAGAAAAAGACAAACGACCGGACCACGAGGTTCTTGCGGCATCTTGCCTCGACGGGCGCGGTCGGGTCGATACAGGCCGTATGGAAAGACCAGCGCGAGACGGACCCGTCGGTCACCGAGTCATAGCACTTGAGCATCGAAACCTCGTTCGGCTTCTGCTGGGGAAACCAGTACCACTCGTGCTCGGGACGGTAAGTGAACCGGGTGGTCTCGCCGACGCGGTCGTCATAGATCCGGTAGTTCGTGATGTACGGCTGATCGGCAAACGAGGGCCAGGCGCACAGCACAAACGGAAACTGCTCGACTGTTTCCATCGGCTTGGCGAGATTGATCGACACGAACCGCCGCGACATCTTCGCGTCGGCTTCTTCCTCCGTGTAGTTCTGCGTGCGTCCGAAGTTCCGCAGGTTTTTGGTGAGCAACCCGCGGCAGCGTACGCGGCCGCTGTTGTCGTTCAGGTCGTTATGCACAATGTTGGCGTAACTGGCGTTCACGCCTGGGTTCTTGTTGTCCTGGTCTTCCGTGCGGTCGCCCGCATAGTCCTTGTCAAAAACATCGTGGTTATAGACCAGCGCATCCGTCGCGTCCGGGAAGAACGCAAGCAGCAGCTTCTCGATCTCGGGGTAGAACACGCGCTCCACCTCCGCCGAATCGTAGAAATTCGAGCACGCGGACTCAAGATGCGCCAGCGAGACACCGAGCCGGTCCATGCATTCGGGGCTGTTCGGCGAGAGGCCAGGGTAGTACTCGCCGATGCGCCGCGCGTCGCGCATCACCTGCGGGAAATACAGGTCCCGCCGCCGGTTGTCCGCCTCGTTCTTGCGCAGGATCATCGCCGTTTCGGCGCGCGCCGGGTCCCGCCAGACAGCGTGGGATGGAACGACGGAGTAGGTCGGCCGCTCGTAGACAGTATAGGGCAGGGGCAGCGCCAGGCCGCCTTCGGGGGCTTTGATGGCGTTGTTTCTGCGGATGTAGTCCATGCACCCGTCATTGTCCCGGAACCCGAAGCCCCACTTTGTCTTGATCGGGGCGCCCGGCGGGGCATTCTCGATCATGTCGATAACGCGCTGGCCCTCGCCCGTGGCGATCTGGCTGAGCGCATCATCGAGCGCCGTGGCAGTTCCCGCGTCGCCGTCCCGGTCGAACGACACATAAGACAGGCCGCCGTTCGCCGCGATAGGCTCCGGCTGCCCTGCCGTGCGCTGGAGCGACGGCACATAGGCAGACGAAGCCCTCTCCGTGTCCGCCGCAACATTGTTTTCAGCAAGATCAAGCTGGCTCATGGCAAACCTCCTGTTATTTCAGCCTCAACGTGGCACACAGAGCCTGGGTTTTCCAGACCATGCCGTACGCTGCCCTGCCGCCCAGGCCGGCCATCTCATCAGCCGGTCGCAGCGCCAGCCCCCTTCGCGCCGGGCACGTCCGGCAATCGCCCGCTGCGGACGTCGTAAACGTTGCCGTGGATCGGGATTCGCCCGGCACCAGCGGATGCCCTCGGATTCGTTCCACATCCGCGACAACGCTTGCGTTCAGGTCCGTAAAGCTGTGCCACTGGATATGGCGACCTTCCTGCGAGCCAGGTCCGCCGCCGTGGTCGTGCCAGCCCTGAGCGTCGATGCTCGCTGTTTCGAGGCTGTCTTCCAGCAGGCCGCCGATCACCTGGTCGTCAAACAACTGCATGCCGCAATCGGTGTGGTGAATGACGAACCACCCATTCGTTCCCAGTGGTTTGTATGATATCACGAGCGAGCGGATGGCATCATCCGTCGCCCGCCCGCCGGCGTTTGCGGATCACATGCGCATCACCCTCGACCAGACCTTCATATCCCGTTGTTTCGACCGATGTGGCGGAGACCATTTGGTCAGCCTGTCATCCGTTCCGCCAGGTGTGCGCTCCAGGGCGCGCTGAGCAGGCGCTGTCCTCCGGTTTCGGACTGGTCTGTCATTCGATAGCACTGTTGATAAGCGTGGTAGCGACCGGCGCTCCCCGCCATCCGCGTCGTCGTCACGCACCTCGGTCACGCAACAAACCGCAGGACAACCCGCGCATGCGCCGTCAGGACTTCGGCAGCCGGGCGGGTGATCCGCCAGCTTCAGGCCGCTATCAACAGCTCAGGCAGCCGTTCCGTCCGATGTCCGACGACATCCGACCCACGGCCGTTGTTCGCGCGCGCCGATCCCTGCGCCGGCTACACCCTGAGCAGGCCCGGTTTCGCCGTGACCCCATCGCTGTCCGGAAAAACCGTCGCCAGGGCGGCCGCGGAAATCCCAAAGTGTGGCCCGAACACGCCCTTTGCCACAGCCCGGATATCGAGCGTCGGCTGAAGGTCCCGGTCCTCGAACAATTGCCCGTCACCGAGGCCCGGCCAGTCCGCCATCACGCGCCCCCCGGCGACGCCGCCGCCCAGCAGGAACGCGGCGGTCCCGGTGCCGTGGTCCGTGCCGCCGGTTCCGTTCACCCGGACCGTCCGGCCAAACTCGGTGAGCACAAGAACAGCCGTCTTCGTCCAGACCGCCGCCAGGCCCGCGCGCAGCACCGCGATGCCTTCATCCAGCCTCTGCAACGACTCGGCCAGCCGTGGCCGCTGGCCGGCGTGGGTGTCCCATCCGTCCAGTTCAAGCTCCGCAATCCGCGGCCCGTCCGGCGCGGCGAGCAGCCTGGCCGCGGCCCGGGCCATGCGTGGGAACCCGCTCGAAATCCCGCTGTACGACATGCCAGACAGCACCGTGTCGATGTAATGCCGTTCCCGCAGGCCATCCGCGAGCTCGGCACCGGTCTGCGCGTCATTCGCATGCATCGCAACGATGGTGTCATAGAACCCAGCCGAAACCCGAGGCCGCGAATGGAACGGATCCCACGTCGTCGTCGGCACCGGCCCGTGCAGGATCAGCGGTGACATCGAGCCCAGCGTAAAGGCCAAGTCGCAGTGCGGACGCGCCGGCAACATGGCAGCGATCCGGTTGAGCCAGCCACTCGTCATCCGCGTGCCGGCGCCGATCTCCATCATGTCCTGCCCCTGGAAATGACTGCGGCTGCGGTCGGAGCTGGCGACGCAGTGGATCGGCAGCAGATCGTTGGCCTCGTACAGCGCGTGCATCGTCTTCAAGGCCGGATGCAGGCCAAAGAAGTCGCCCAGATCGAGCAGTCCGCCCGGCTGCCCCGGCTCTGCCAGCACCAGCGCCGGCCGCCACGGCTTCAGGTTCACGTCGCCATAAGGCACCACCACATCCAGCCCGTCCATCGCACCGCGCAGGAAGATCAGAACGAACCGGCTGTCGGTTTCTGCAGCTCGAACCTGAAGCGATGCCGAAACGGCCGCCGCTGAACCCAGCAAAAAACCACGCCGCGACGGATGCATCGCCTATCTCCGCAGGAATTCGGGGGAGGCAAATAGAGTGGCCAGCGCCTCGCCTGGGGTTGGACAGGCTCTGACCGCGGCGCGGGTGGATACCGAGCACAGGCCGCCCAGCGTCGCATCCGCGACAGCCTCGGCGGCTGGCGCGCCCGGGCGGGAGGCCTGCGTCATTGCCCAGTCGGCGCGTTTCAGCAGTGCCTCCCCCGAAATCCAGTCAGCCGCCGTGTCAGGCCACCCGTTCGGCAGCAATGGATTCCTGAACGGCTGGCCGAGGTCCCGGGTCGCATCAAGCAGGACCCGGCCGGGTTCAAACGGCAGATCGAGCGCTCGTTGCACGGCCACAATATACTCCGCGGGCGGACGGAACTTCGTCAGCTTCTGCCACGCCTCGTCCAGTGCAATGATCGCCAGCATGGCCTGCGTCAGATCCCCGCCGCTGTCGCGCAACGCGGTCTCCACGCGGCTGACACAGCTCGGCGGCGGCACATCCGCAACGAAATGCTGAACAAGCTGCGTCGCGATATGGCGGTGCGTGGCCGGATGATCGGCGATCCAGTCCAACGCCTCCTCGCTGCCCGCGAACCCCGCCGGGAACGTGCGCCCAAGCAGGGTCTGCGGCCCCGGTTCGTGCATGTCGGCGCGAAACACGAAGCCGGGCGAATCACCCTCGGTGTTCATCTGCCGTCCGGTCAGGACAGCCGCGAAAGCGGTCACGTCCCGCTGGGTATAGCCGGACGCGATGCCCAGCGTGTGAAGCTCCAGGCATTCCCGCGCCAGGTTCTCGTTGAGGCCGCGATGCTGACTGGCGCCAACCGGACTGTCAGGTCCGATGGAGTGCGTGTCGTCGAGATAATCCAGCATCGCGGGATGGCGCATCACGGCCTTCACGAGGTCAGCGAACTTTCCCGTGACGTGCGGCCGGATCGCTTCAAAGACATAGGCGCCGTTCAGCCCGAACGGCCACGGCCCGCCGCGCGCGCTGACCGTGAAATGGTTGGCCCAGAACCAGACAAGCCGCTCCCGCAGCGGCAGGTCGGTGCTGACCGCATAGTGCAACGATGCAGTCATCTCTTCGGCGAAAAGACCGGCGAAGCCCCCGGGCAGCGGCGCCCCTTCCTTCTGGGCCGCCGCATAGCGCCGGGCGGCCAGCGCCGTGTTGAGCATCGACGGCCCGGGCCGCGCGAGCAACGGATCAGGCGCCACCAGTTGTCCCTTGAGCCATCCGAACACATCGTCCGGCAGCGTCTCGGTCCCGCGCCGCCCGAAACCGAACCGCCGGAGCGCATGGAGTGCCAAGTCAGCCATACGCAACGATCTAGCATCGAAAACCGCAGCGATCGAGTGAAAATCAATCCACGCCGGTCACCTGCAACGCTCGGTCCACTGACCTGACGCCGAAGCGGCCGGCCTGGAGGCCCAGGCAAGCGACCGCAACGATTCCGATTGGCTTTTCGACCGTTGCGGCATAAAACCAGATTTGATCAGAATGGATACGCAAAACTGCCATGACAGGTCTGCTTTCGGCGTGGCATAATTGGCAGGAACGTCGAACGATCCTGCGCGACATCCGGCGACAACGGGCCGACGACAGCGAGCGAAACCGCTTCCGGGTGCGGGATGAACTGACCGATGCGCTGGCCGCTCTCGAACTGAATGACCGTCGTAAGGCAACGGCGATCTGGATTGACGCCCTTGCGCGCTACCCGGCGGAAATCCGGAAATCACCACTCACGCTGGACGTTCTGCTCAAGCTGAATCGCTTCGATGAGGCCGAGGCGTTGATGCGCGACGGCCGCAAAAAACATCCGCGGGAGGTCTTTTTCGCTTCGGGGCTTGCCTCTGTCGCACTGAAGCGGGGCGATTACGACGCCGCCATCCAGCACTACGCCGCCCTGCGGAAGCAGTTTCCCGGCGTGTACGTCGGCTATACGCTCGGTGCGCAGGCCCTGACGGCGAGCAACCGCATGGAGGAGGCGGACGCCCTGGCTGAGGAGGCAATGAAACTGTTTCCTGCTGAAATTACCGGCTTTCTGGAATATGCCCGTTCGGCCGTCAAACGCGAAGACTGGACGGAGGCGATGCGGCGCTGGCAGATCGTTCAGGACATGTTCGAGGATCGCTCCTTTGGTCTTTATGGTCGCGCGCAGGCTTTGATCAAGCTGCAACGATATGACGAAGCTGACGAGGTACTCACAGCGGCCCGTTTCCGGTTTCCAACCGAATCGGGTCTGCTTGCCGAATTTGCCCGTTGCGCCCAGGCGAGGGGCGATGTTCCCGAAGCGGTGAAACGGTGGAAGCGCCGCATTGAACGCGTACCCATGGAAGTGCATGGCTATCACGATGCCGCCGCAGCATTTGTGGAAATGGGCGAATATGCCGAGGCCGAAAGCATCCTCCGCGCCGGAGTTGATCGCTTCCCCGTTGAGGACGGCCCGATGATAAATCTAGCGAAGTTCTTGCACGAACGAGGAGACTTCCCGGCCGAGGCAGAAGCGTGGTCCGCCTTGCGCCAGGTCTTTACCGATAATGAAGAATCTTACACGCGCGGAGCCGACGCTCTTCGTCGAGCCGGCCGCCTCGAAGAGGCCAGCGCTCTCCTGGAAGAACACCAGAACCGGCTCAAGCGTCATTAGTGGGCGATCATGAAAGAGGCGGAATAAGTCACATGGATTTTGCCGTGAGTGATCTCGATACGAATCAATACGCCGAGAGCGACGGCTTGTCCGCTCTGATCGAACTGACCGAAGCAGAGGCGCGTGGCGAGATCGCGCATTGGCTACGGGTCGCCAAACATGAACAGTCGGCGGGCCGAACTGAGGAAGCCCGCGCGTTGCTCTTGGCGGCCGCGGAGCGTTTCCCGGGATCAGCACAGGTATCGCACGATCTCGCAAAGCTAGCAGAGGCTCGCTCGGGCTGGGCGGAGGCGGAGCGGCATTGGCGGATGTTTGCAAGTCTCAGTCCAACCGTGTGGTGGGGCCTAACTCATATGTCCCATGCATTGCGCCAGCAGCGCCGAACGGCAGAAGCAGAGCAAGCAGCCAGTGAAGCCCTCCGTCGGTTCCCACATGAGGTTGGAGTGTTTCTCGAATACGCTCGAGTTGCGGAAAGCCGAAAGGATGTAGCCGAGGCCGCTGAACGCTGGTCAACCGCGACTGAGCGTTTCCCAGCAGTTTGGGAGGGTTGGATCGGACGGGCGTGGGCTTTACAGCGCCAGGGACGAGCAGCGGAGGCGGAAGAGATCCTGGCCGATGCGCAGCGACTGTTGCCGAACGAAGCGCGGTTATTCACCGATCACGCCGTCCTTGCTGAAATACGCCGGGATTGGCCCGAAGCCGGCGCGCGTTGGATGGCAGTAACAACCCGTTTTCCGACCAACTGGCACGGCCTGACCGGCCAAGCGCGAGTTTTGCGGCAAAACGGGAGGCCGGAGGATGCAAAGATCCTGCTTACCCAGGCGGTAGAGCGATTCCCGACGCAACCAGAGCCTCTGGTTGAACTGGCAAGGCTGGCCGAAACCAGCCAAGACTGGACCGAAGCGGAACGCTGGTGGCAGGGTTACATCGCTGCCGAACCGAAATCGTGGTGGGGCTACGCGGGTCTGGCGAACGCGCTGAAGGAGCAACGGCGTAGCGCAGACGCGGATGCCATCGTTATCGAGCAATTTGACAGATTTCAGCACGAGCCAGGGCTATTCATTGCCTATGCAAGGCTGGCGGACCGGTCAAAGGATTGGCCCGAGTCGCTGAAGCGATGGGAGGCAGTGGCCGAGCGCTTTCCAGATGTCTGGGACGCTTTGGGTGGCCAGGGGCGTGCGTTGCGGGAACTGAGGCGATATCAGGAAGCCCGCGCGCTTCTTGAGGCATCAGCCATCCGTTTTCCATCTATGTCTGCTCCCCTGCACGACTTGGCGCGGCTCGCTGAAACGATGCGCGACTGGACGGGGGCTGAACGGTGGTGGCGGGAGTTCCTAACACTGGAGCCGTCGGCTTGGTGGGGTTACACAGGATTAGCGAGTGCTTTGCACGAGCAAGACCGGGCGCCGGAAGCCGATGCTGTTCTCTGCGACCAGTTCGAACGGCTTGCGCACCAACCTGAGATCTTTATGAGTCACGCTACTTTGGCAGAACGCGCCAGAGATTGGCCGCCGGCCGAAGCGCGTTGGGCCAATGTGGCCGCACGGTTTCCGAATCGCTGGGAAGGTTATGCGGGGCAGGCCCGGTCTCTCGCCCAGCAGGACGATAGCGGTCGTCTCACCCAGGCGGACAACCTTTACCGGAAGGCACACGCTGCATGTTCCGATCTGCCCCACCTCCTGAGCGATTGGGCAACTTTCAGGATTAAGCGTCTCGGGCACGATTTTGATCGCCCGCTCACCGAGATCGAAACGGCCATCGATGATTTTTTGCGGTTCAACGCGGCGACGGCTGACCTTCTAAGGAATAAAGCCGCGATCAAACGAGCCGTCGGCAACCATAAGGGGGCTTTCGAGACCTTGGTGTCCGCGACAAGTCTGTTCCCGAATGACCGTGCCCTGCTGATGGAACTGGCCTCGATGCAGGAGCTGTTGCTGGACCAAGAGGTGAATTCTGCATCGGTTGAGATCACCCAACATATCTTTCTGGCGAATAAGCCGTCGCTTTTCGCTCGCTTCGAAAGCTTGGGGGGCGGTGGTCCACTGGAAACTGGTTGGGGAAATGGTTGCGAATTCGGTCTAATCCAGAGGAACTCAGGCGCTGAGCCCCTAGGTCTGCTGCGTTGGGCGAGTATCGGACCTCAAAATCTTATTCGCGCACTTGGGCGTCAACTCTCTGATGTCGGCGAGCCGGATTCGATATCCATATCTCCACATGGAAATAGATGGGCAGCAACTGAGACAAATTATGATATCATGTTGGGAAACACACAATTGCTGCAAGTCGATGTTTCGAAAGAGGAGGCAAGGCGACGCGTAAGCGCGAGGCTGAGATTTCTCGCGCGAAAATTGGGGGAAGACCTAACACTCGGAGAAAAGATTTTCGTTTATCGGGTTTTCGGACGCAAGTTGGACGAAACAACCGTGGCAAATCTGCACAATGCCGTCCGTGCATTCGGAAACGGCAGACTACTATATGTGACTTATGCAGATGAGCATCATCCTCCAGGCACTGTTGAAATGCCGCAACCTGGTCTTTTGCTCGGATTTATTGATTGGTTTTCAGCGGATCGAGAGGGCATTCCCGGTAACTTTCCCGGATGGAAGAACGTCTGCGAGGCGGCGTTGAACGAGATCACCGTCTAACCGATCGCGTCCGCGCGGCCTTTTGCAACAGATGAGCGGTAGCTAGCACGAGGAATTTAAGGCGATCGAATATCAAATCTATTCAGCGCGGTTTGACAAAGCCGCTTGCAGAAGTGCCAGTTCTTCCGCGGGCCGCCCCCCCTCTCGTGCCTCCTGCGCGTATAGCAACCAACGCTGCACTTGCCCATTCGCATCCGCAGCAGTCTGTTCGATCAGCCCAGAAAATGCATCTCCTTGATGACCTTTCTGACACAGACTGGTACAATCACTTAACGTCAACTTCATGAATCTACTCTGCCGAAATTAAGCAAGCGCTTAACCGATAACCAATCAGAGCGAAAACGTGGCGACCCATTCTACGACAAGGCCCACTCACCCTGGTCACGCGTCGGCCTCGTGTCTCACACCGGGAACTTTATGATGACTTAACCGGTTCGATCGTCTAGAAACACGAGCTCCCACCTCCCAAACTCCATCCCCAGCATCCCCAGCATCCCAGAACCCATTAAAATGACCAAACGTATCGTGTTCATCGGCAACTGCCAGATGGAGGTCATCCGCAACCTGTACGACAAATTCGTCGGCGGAATAACCGTAGACGAAACGTATTTCCTGCCCGCCTGGACCGAGCTCGATGACCAGGGCAAGAAAATCCTCGCCGCCGCCGATCTGCTGGTCGACCAGGTCCAAAGCTTCACCCGTGGTATTGACCTTCCCCCCAGCATCGCCGCGATACGACGCGTGTCCGTGCCCCTGGTGTCGGCCAGCTTCCTGTGGCCGTTCGCCGGGTCAGCGCATCCGCTGAACGCCGACAGCCCGTGGCTCAAGGGCGGCCCCTATCCAGGCGAACTCGGCGATGGCTTCCTCAATCGCCTGATCAAGGAAGGCGTTCCCCCCGACCGCGCGCTCGAGCAATATCGCTGGCACGATCTGGGCGGCCCCGCCGCGCTCGACCGCCGCTACGAGCTGATCATCGACCAGCAGCGCCTGCGTGACCAGGCCTGCGAATTTCTGATCGCGCCGGAGATCGAAAAGCACGTTCGAACTGAACACCTCTTCCTCAGCCCGCATCATCCCGGCCTGCGCATCACAAGGGCATTGGCCGCGCAGTGTCTCTATCGCATCGGGGCGCCAAACAGCTGCATCGAAAGGCTCAGCCGCGATCTGACGCGGGCGCCATTCCCCCAGGACGAACTGCCTGTCCACCCAAGGGTCGCACAGCATTTCGGCCTCAGCTACATCCGCCCCGAGACCACCTACGACTGGCGCGGCGAGGGTCGTTTCACCTGGGACGAGTGGGTCGTTCGTTACATGAACTACACCTGGTCGCCCACACTGTTCCAGGGCTGGACCATCGCCAGTTCCGAACCCGAGGCCGCCCGCGCCCTGCTGGCCCCGATCATCGACCAGATGCCACGCTCGGCGCTGGCGCACGCAGCGCTGGCGAAGGCCCTGCATGCCCTGCACCAGCCGGCCGAGGCGCTGCCCCACATCACCGAGGCGGTCCGCCTGGCCCCCACCGAACCGGAATTCACCCGCACCGCCGCCTTCATCGCCTCCGCCCTGGGCCGTCGGGCTGAAGCCGCAGGCTTCGCGCAACAGGCCGCGACGCACGATGCCGGCAGCATCGGCAACCTCCAGTTGCTAGCGAAACTGCAGGAAGATGCAGGCGAATTCGCCGCCGCCGAGGCAACCCGCCGGATCACCGTCGTACTGCGACCCCACCAGGCGGGACTCTGGACCGATCTCGGAACGACATTGGCTCGGCTCGACCGCCTGGACGAAGCAAGGGCGGCCTACCAGCGCGCCGTCGAGATCGCCCCGCGCGAGGCCGGTGCGCACTTCGGCGACAGCCTCGTGCTGGCCCGTCTTAACCGCACCGCGGACGCGATCGAGGCGGTGAACATCGCGATCCGGCTCCGCCCAGGTGTGGCCGCCTATTTCTCCCATCTCGGCCATCTGCTGATGCGCGCCGGCCAGCGGCAGTCTGGGATCGCGGCGTTCCGGAACGCTCTGGAGAGCGATCCCGACAACGCCGGCATCCATAACCTGTTAGCGGACACGATGTTGCAGGACCAGATGTCAAAGGAAGGTTTCCACCACGCGATGCGCGCCGCCGAAAGCGCCCCCTCGACGCCGCAATATCAGGTCAGGGTCGCACATCTGCTGGCTCGCCATCTGCAAATGGTCGAAGCGATCGAGGCCTATCAGCGCGCACTCGCACTGCTGCCCGATGACCGCACACTGCATTCCGAACTCGGAATGTTATTCGCACGGCTGGACCGGCTGGAAGAAGCGGCCGTCGAACTGAAGCAGTCTGTCGACCCCACGGCGCCGGATCCGAAGGCAGCCGCTGCCCTTGCCGCGGTGCTGATGCGGATGGGGCGCTTCGCCGAGGCAAACACGCTGATTGCCACCGTAACGAACCCTGACGGCGCGCAGTTGCGTCTGTTGCAGACCGAGATCGACGACGTGGCACAGGGCCGCAGGATGGCGGCGGTCGGATCGAAATTCCTCGCTGTGCAGTCCGCCGAGATCATTCCGGCTCAGGAAGTCTCCGTGCCGGCCTGCATCCGCTACACCAACTTCCAGGAGATGAACCCCACATTCGGCGGCCACCATGTCGAGAAACTCTACGTCGAAAAGCGTCGCTGGGTGCCCGCCGTCAGCCTTTGCCAGCTTCCCGCCGACGCCCGCCTCGCCGTCCCGAACGGCGAGGAATTCATTGCAATCGTGGGAACGCAGGTCGTTGAGGAACAAATCCGCCGCGACTGGCCGATCGACAACATCGACGATGCGCTGGCCGCATGCACGGAACACGCAACGATAGAACAACCCTCGGTGCTAATTGGACGCTATGGCATCCGGACATGGGGACACTGGCTGGGGGAATTGCTGCCAAAGGTCGTCGCGGTCGAATCCCGCTGGCCCGGTCGTTTCCGTTTCCTCCTGCCGGATCGGTTCGCTTACGATCGCGTCCACACCACCGCCATGGAATCGCTCGCGTATTACGGGATCGACAGGGACCGGCTCGTTCTTGTCGCCCCCAAAACGATGTACGCCTGCGCAAACCTGCACGTCGTGACCTCCGCCTGGTCAGCGGAACGCGTGCTGCACCCAGAAGTCGCCGCCCTGATGCGCGCCCACGGCCAAAGCGAGAGGGAACCGGCACCAGGCTGGCTGAAGGCAGCGCTGCTGCGGCGCTCCACCCGGACCCGCAACATTCAGAACCTGGCGGACGTGGAGGAAATCCTCCGGGCGGATGGCTTCACGATCGTCGACATCGAAAAACTGAGTTTCCGCCAGCAGGTCGATCTGTTCAGGAACGCCGACGCCGTCGCCTGCGTGCTGGGTTCGGGGCTGACGGGTCTGATGTACGCGCCGCGCGGCGTGAAGGTCCTGACGATGGCCCCCGGGGAATGGGGCGACCTGTTCTTCTACTCCATGATGCAGGAGAGGGACGCCGTGTTCGCCGACATCCGCGGCCGGACCGCAGCGATGGATCGTGACGGGGTCGGCACATCCGGATTCACGGTTCCGATCGAGCCGTTACGGGCCGGCCTGCGCGCAATCGGCATAACGGACACCGCGCCCGAAGCCGCGCTCGCTTCCTGAACCGGAGAAGACTGGCCATGCATGATAGCCTGGACGCCCATGGAATTCTCAACGGGACTGATAAAAGCTCTCTGAACCACGATTATCTGCGCCACTACGAGCGGATACTGGCGCCATTCCGTTACGACTCCATCACACTGCTCGAAATCGGCGTGTTCCACGGCGCTTCACTGCGTATGTGGTCGGACTATCTGACACAGGCGCTCGTTGTTGGCGTGCATATCAGGCCAGAGTGCGCCCAGTACGCCGACGGCCGGCGCGAGATCGAGATTGGCTCCCAGGCCGACACGGACTTCCTCGATGACCTCGGACGCAGACGGCTGCCGGACGTCATCATCGACGACGGCTCTCATCAGGCCGATCACGTGATCCTCACGTTCCGAACGTTATTTCCCCACCTGCGGCCGGGCGGTATTTACATCGTTGAGGACATGCACTTTCACGCCGGTGCCGGCGCGGCCCATTGGCGAGGACCGTCCGGTACAGTCCCGCAGGATGTCTTCCTGCGCCTCGCAAGGCTCGTGCCGTGTCCCCAGACGGAGGGCGATGACGAGCGGGATTTTGCCCGCATGACCGACAGCGTCGAGTTCTTCTACGGCGGCGTCGCCGTCCGGAAACGGCCGACGCGGAATCGCGCCGACGTGGCGATCCGTCGTGGCCTGGTCGAGCGGGCGAACCGGCCCAAGGGGTGGACCGCGTTCGCCATGCATACATTCAACAACACCGGCGATCTCGCTGATGCCGTGCAGTGCGTGCGCCGGGCCATGGACATGGAACCGAAGAATTCGGAACACCCCGACGTCCTCAGCGTGATTCTCCAACATGCCTCCGACCTGCCGGGAGCCTTGGCGGCGGCCGAGGGCGCGTCCCGCCTGAACCCGTCCGACAGTCGGCTGAAGGCCCGCGTCGTCACGTTACGGTCTCGGATTCAGGCCTAGGAAGTCACCAAATGGAACACGTGCAAACGATCCTGGCAGACAACCAGCCCACAACAGACCGGCAGGTGTTTCCCGTCCGATGGTCGGACGCACGCCGGGAGCAGCTTCGCCGCCTCGCGAGCGGCGAAATCCAAGGCTATTCGTCCATCGACCGGGTTGTGTCGCAGTATCTACAGTTGTGCGCCGATGGGGAGTTCCAGGACGCGGAAAACGGATTGCTCGACGTCCTTCGCTATCATGCCAACGTTTTGCCAAAGGATGGTGAGATATACATCAGTCTTTTGAACGCGCTGTTCACCGTTCAGCGCCTTGATCTGGTTGGCGCCATGCTGAGGGACCGGTTTGGTTTCCCCAGCAACGTAAACGTCGCATTCGGCGATCTCGGCATCGGCGCGGCCCTTCTTCAATGGGACATTTCCGCCGATGGCGAGCATCGGTTCACGTTTGATTCATCTGTACTGCGCGACGACAACACGCGGAACGAAATACTGAATTTTTACTGGGAATTTCCCTTGCTGGCTCATTACGCGGCCCAGCCGGAAGCAGAAACCGGCAGCGTTCTTCTCAATCGCGGCGACATCGGCCAGCGGCCAGGCCTGGCGTATTGCGACAACCGGCCGGATTTTTTTCTGATCCCCGACGCCGGATTCGTGCCAAGCGAGGGATACCGGTGGGCGCGCGAGGTCCTGAAAAAAAATCGGATACCCTGGCAAGACCGGCGCCCCGTTGCGTTCTGGCGGGGGGCCACCACCGGAATGAAGTCCTCCCAGCGCGCGTGGCGTGGACTGGAACGTATCAGACTCTGCGAAATCGCGCGGACTCACCAGAACACCGGTTTGTTTGACGTGGGGATCAGCGGTCTGACGCAAATTTCCGATCCCGATGTGACCCGGGAGATCATGGATTCCGGCCTGGTGCTGGGACGCGTGCCATGGCAGGACTGGGGGCTTTATAAGTATCTGATCATCATCGACGGTAATTCCAGCCCTTACTCCAATCTGATTCAGGCGCTTCTCACCGGAAGCGCGGCTTTAAGGGTCGAATCAAGCCGGGCCCTGCGGCAATGGTTCTATACCGATCTGATTCCCTGGCATCACTACATCCCCATCGCGCCGGACATGTCGGATCTGCTCGACAAGGTGCGGTGGCTCGTCCGTAACGACGACTATGCTCGGAAAGTCGGGGAAAACGGCCGCGCCGTTGCCGAGGCGATGACGATCGAACGCGAATTGCAGCGCAGCGTGCCCGTGATTTCCTCAGCATTTCGTTACTTCAGAGACCCATCGGCCTGTGTCATGCCATACGGTATGCAACCATCGTCGAACTGAGCGATCACCCCGCCATCGTCAGCCCGCCGCTGACGCTCAGAACCTGCCCCGTAATATATGACGCCCGGTCGCTGGCAAAGAACACCACCGCATCGGCAATCTCGTGCGGCTGTGCGATGCGCCGCATCGGTATCGCACGCGTCAGCGC
>Ga0302319_10014260_pt1 | contig 14833 bp, 12 predicted proteins | sample Bog_T0_2_FD_203319 | JGI IMG/M metagenome (GOLD analysis project Ga0302319, IMG submission 203319) | Peat permafrost microbial communities from Stordalen Mire near Abisko, Sweden - Bog_T0_2 | ecosystem: Environmental > Terrestrial > Soil > Wetlands > Peat | place: Sweden: Abisko, Stordalen Mire... | reverse complement strand
CTTCATGTGCATGGCGCAGGCGCCCGCCGCGGATCGGACGCACAGATCCAGCATGCGCGGATCGCGAAGTCCCTCCACGTCGTTGACCGCGCAGGCTCCGACCTCCAGGGCGATTTCGGCCACCATGGGTCGCCGGGTGTCGATGCAGACCAGGGCCCCCGCGCGGACCAGCGCTTCGACGACTTTCGCGGTCCGGTCGATCTCCTCCTGCGGGGAAACCGTCGCCGCGCCCGGCCGGGTGGATTCCCCGCCCACATCCAGCAGGTCGGCTCCCTGCGCCAGGAGCTTCAGGCCGTGGGACACGGCGGCATCGAAAGCCGCGTGGCGTCCGCCGTCGAAGAACGAGTCCGGCGTGACGTTGAGGATGCCGACCACCAGGGGTCGGACCTCGCCGAGGGGCGGGACGACCAGGCCACCGCGCACCCTCCAACCCCGGAACATCTCAGGCCGCGGCCTCTGGGGAGGGATCGGGTGCAGCGGCCGCCGGGGCGGCGGCGGAGGCCAGGATCTGGCTCGGGGTCGGGCGTCCGATCTTCCCGGTCTCGAACAGCTCCTTGATGTCGGGCTTCTCCAAGCTCTCGTATTCCAGGAGCGCGTTGGCAAGGAGTTCCACCTCGCGCTTGTGCTCCACGAGCAGTTCGCGGGCCTTGCGGTAGCCGTCCTCGACGATGCGGCGCACCTCGGCGTCGATGGCGCGGGACGTGTCCTCGGACGTGGCCCGCTGGGTCGTGATGTCCCGGCCCAGGAACGGCTGGTGCTGGTCCTCGCTGAAATGCAGGGGTCCCATTTGGCTCATGCCGTACTCGCAGACCATCCTGCGGGCGAGTTCCGTGGCGCGCTGTATGTCGTTGGAGGCGCCGGTGGTCATCTGGCCCAGGTAGACCTCTTCCGCCAGTCGGCCGCCCATGAGGATGGCGATCTCGCCTTCCAGGAAGGTCTTGGCCACCAGGAACCGGTCGTTTTCCGGCAACTGCCAGGTGAGCCCCAGGGCGCGTCCGCGCGGGATGATGGTCACCTTGTGCACGGGGTCGGTTCCTTCCGTGAACCAGCCCACGACCGCGTGCCCCGACTCGTGCCAGGCCACGGTCTTCTTGTCGGATTCCGCGATCACGCGGGAGCGCCGTTCGGGTCCCATGTGGACCTTGTCCTTGGACTTCTCGAAGTCGTCCATGGCCACCGACTCGCGCCCGATCCGGGCGGCCAGGAGCGCGGCCTCGTTGCAGAGGTTCGCGAGGTCCGCACCGGAAAAACCCGGCGTGCCGCGGGCGATGACTTCCAGGTCCACGTCCTTGTCCAGGGGGATCTTGGTGCCGGTGTGGACCCGGAGGATTTCCAGGCGCCCCTTGACGTCCGGCGCGTCCACCACCACCCGGCGATCGAAGCGACCGGGCCGCAGCAGGGCGGGATCCAGGACGTCGGGCCGGTTGGTCGCGGCCACCACGATCACGCCTTCGTTGCCGGAAAATCCGTCCATCTCGATGAGGAGCTGGTTGAGGGTCTGCTCCCGTTCGTCGTGGCCGCCGCCCAGGCCGGCGCCGCGCTGGCGCCCTACGGCGTCGATCTCGTCGATGAAGATCAGGCAGGGCGCCGTCTTCTTGGCCTGCTCGAACAGGTCGCGCACGCGGCTCGCGCCCACGCCCACGAACATCTCCACGAAGGACGCTCCCGACATGCTGAAGAAGGGCACCTTGGCCTCTCCGGCCACGGCCTTGGCCAGAAGGGTCTTGCCCGTGCCCGGCGGGCCCATGAGCAGGACGCCGCGGGGGATCTTGCCCCCCAGCCGGTCGAATCGCCCCGGGTCCTTCAGGAATTCGATGATCTCCACGAGTTCGGCCTTGGCCTCGTCGCACCCCGCCACGTCGTCGAAGGTGATCCGGGGCACGTCCTTTCCGGTGACCCTCGCCTTGGACTTGCCGAACGAAAACAGGCCCTTGGGTCCGTTCTGTCCCTGGCGCAACATGAAGATCCAGAGGACCACGAACACCAGGGCGGGAGAGACGTAGACCAGATACCCGAGCCAATCGTTTCCGCGTTCCTTGACGCGGACCTCGATGCCGCGGCGCGAGGCCCAGTCGCGCAGGGTGGAATCCTGCACCGCCAGAAGCCGCACCACGAACTCCCGCGAGTCGGCCTTGCGCAGGAAGGCGTGGTCGACCTGGGCCCCCTTCTCCTTGGAGGTCATGTCGCGCTTGCCGTGCAGCTCCACGCCGTCCGCGCTCTGCTCGATCACGAGGCTGCGCACGTGGAAGGTCGAGTCCGCCATCAGGGAGAGGAACTGATTGTAGGAGAGCTCCGAGGACGGGTCCCCTTGCGGCATCAGGACCTGCGCGACCAGGAAGCCCATGAGGACCACCAGGAGCAGGATTCCGGTACCTCGGGGGAAGCGGAAAGGAGCCTTGTCGGGATCCCTGTCGGGGTCCCGGTTGTCGTTGCGTTGATCAGCCATGCCGCTTCAAAGTAGCCATCGCGAGGCTCGTCGCCCTCATCGAGGTTCTACACTTCGCCTCCATGAGCCTTGTCCCTTGGAATCCGCTGGACACCGTGGAGATCCGCAGGTCGTTCGGAACCACCACCGTCCACGAAAAGCCCCTGGCCTTCCGGGCGCCGGATGGGCGCCACCACGTGGTGCTGCGCGGGGAGCTGGACGAGAACGGGGAGGAATCCCTGTGGTGGAGCCTTTGCAGGTCGGAATCCGGGGAGAGCGTGGAACTCGCCCGGAACTACGGGGTGGAGGAGATCGACGGCGAGATCGTGGAAATCTCCTGGGATGGACTGTTCCCTTCGGAATGGGTGGACACCTTCGCCGCCGGGGACTCCGATTGGATCCGGATTTCCGTCACGGAGACCCTGGAGAAGTTCGGCGACACCGTGGAATTCGAGCAACCCCAGGCCTGGCGCCATCGCTCGGGGGAGTTCTATCTCGTGCTTCTGGGCGAAACCGACAAGGAGACGCAGGAGGAGGAATACGCCTGGAGTCTCGTGCGGGAACAGGGCGGAGAGTTCGTGGAGCTGGCGGAATGCCATCCGGACAACGACTTCGGAGCGGAGGAATTGAACGTATTTCCCTCCGAATCCGAGGAGCCCGAGGCGGTTCTGGAGGCCGGAGAGGATCCGGTGGTTCCCTCCGCCGAAGAACCCGATTCCCTGTTGGACGAACAAGACGAGGAAGAGCTCTTCGACGGCTGGTGGGAGACGCCGCCCTTCGCGTGGGGTGACCGGATGGTGGCAGCGCTGGAGAAGGTGTAGACAAGTCCCACGGGGAAAGATCTCGGTATCTTTGCACGATGTCCGAACCAACTCTTTTCGAGAAGATCCACCAGGGAACGATTCCGGCCCGGTTTCTCCTGCGCGAGGAGCTCGTCTTCGCCATCGAGGACATCGACCCGAAGGCGCCCTTCCACGCGCTGATCATCCCCATCAAGCCCATTCCGTCGCTCTCCGCGGCCGAGCCCGAGGACGGTCCCACCCTGACCGCCATCCTGATGGCCGCCCGTCGCCTGGCCAAGGAGCACGGACTCGAAAACGGATGGAGACTCGTGGCCAACACGGGCGGCTACGGCGGGCAGACCGTGCCGCACCTGCACTTCCACATCCTGGGCGGACGCCGCATGGGGTGGCCTCCGGGATAGGTTCGGACATGGCCACGCTCCGGCTGCGCGCGGTGGTCCTGCGGAGGATCCCGCACGGCGACACCTCCTGGATCCTCCACGTCTTCTCGCGCGAGGAGGGCTCCGTGGGCCTGATGGCGCGCGGGGCGCGTCGGCCGAAGTCTCCGCTCGCCGGGGCCCTCGAACCCTTGGGCCTCTCCGAACTGGAGGTTGTGGCCAAGCCGGGCCGCGACTTGCAGACCCTGTCGCAGGCCTCCGCCCTGGATTCCCGCGACGGCCTGCGCGCCGATCTCGCCGCCTCCGCCGCCGCGATGGTCTGCGCGGAAACCGTCCTGCGCCTGGTCCGCGAACCCGGCGAACACCCGGGCGTGTTCGCCGCCCTGGAAGAGGCCCTTTCCAGTCTGGACCGTTCCGGATACGCGCCGGCTCCGCTGTGGCGGTTCCTGGGGCGCTTCAGCGAGGAGATGGGCTGGGCCCTGGCGGTGGACCACTGCGCCCAATGCGGATCCGAGGAGATCCCGCCGACTCCGGTCCTGTCCCTCCCTCACGGCGGCTTCCTCTGCCGTTCCTGCGGAGCGCGTTCCCACGAGCACCCTCTGCCCTTGCGCGTCTGCGGCGCCCTGCGCGCGGCGGCCAGCGGAGCGCCCTTCGACCGGGAGCCCTGGACGCGCGCCGAGTGCGACGGACTGGAAGATCTCTGGTTCGAGCACCTGCTCCGGCACGCGCAAGTGCGACCGCGCCTGGAGACCAGGCAATTTTTGTCCGAGGTGCGGCCGTGACGGTCGGCGCTCGGACGCGGCTGGCCCCGACACCCTCCGGCGCCCTGCACGTGGGGAACGCGTTCTCGTTCCTGGCCGCCTGGCTTCGCGCCCGTGCCGCGGGAGGTTCCGTGGTGTTGCGCATCGAGGACGTGGACCTCGCACGCGCCCGACCCGACCTCGTGGCCGCGATCTTCGCGGACCTGGAATGGTTGGGATTGGATTGGGACGAGGGCCCCGAAGGTCCCGGGGACGGCGAAAGTCTCCACCGCCAATCCTCCGGAAACAGGCAGGAGCGCTACCGGGCCGTCTGGACCGATTGGATGGACCATGGCCTCCTCTACCCCTGCCGTTGCACCCGGGCTGAACTGCGTTCGGACGCTCCCCAGGTGGAAAGGCTCGGCGAGGGTGTTTCCACGAACGCCGCCTATTCCGGGCGATGCCGCAACCGGTCGCCCGGGGATGCCGGGACGCGGGATTCCTGGAGGATGCGCCTCCCGCCGGGTCCGTCGGAATTCTTCGACGAACAGCGCGGAATCCAGAGGTCGGCGAGCTTGGATGCGCTGGGGGACCCGGTCCTGCGGCGCGGCGACGGGATCTTCGCCTACCATCTCGCGGTGTGCGTCGACGATGCCGACCAGGACGTGGATCTCGTGGTGCGGGGGCGCGATCTCCTACCCTTTTCCCACGTGCACATCCATCTGCACCGCCTCCTGGGCAAGGCTCCTCCCCTCTTCGCGCACCATCCCCTGTTGGGGGACGCCGAGGGAAATCGGCTGGCCAAGAGGGCGGGGTCGAATTCCCTTTCCGCGATGCGCGAAGCCGGCGTCGATTCCCGGTTCCTCGTGGGACGGCTCGCTCCGATCCTGTATCCGGACGCAGGGCTGGACGGTTCTCCGTTGCGCCCCGGCGAACTTCTTCCCCTGGGATTTCCCAGACCCGGAATCCGGGACCTGGCTTGTCCCGACCTTACCCCAGGAGCACCTGCGTGAACGCCCAGGAACTTTTCGATGGATTCCGCCGCCCCTCCGCTCGGCCCCTGTCCATGGTGACCGCCTACGATGCAACCTTCGCGGCGATCGTCGTCCAGGCGGGCGTGGACGCGATCCTGGTGGGCGATTCGCTGGCCAACACCATGCTCGGGATGGGGAAGACCGCGCAGGTGGGGATGAAGGAGATGCTGTACCATCTCGTGGCCGTGCGGCGAGGCGCACCGGGCGCCTGCGTGCTGGTCGACCTTCCCTTCGGTGCGGACTCCGATCCGGAGCTCGCCGTCGCCAATTCCCGTCTCCTGGTGGAAGCCGGAGCCGACGGGGTCAAGCTGGAAGGGTGCGTGCCCCACCAGGTGCGGGCCATCCGCGCCGCGGGAATGGTCGCCATGGGCCACTTGGGACTCCTGCCCCAGACAGCCACGTCCTTCAAGCAGACCGGACGCACGGACGACGACCGCGAGCGCATCCTGCGCGAGGCAAAGACCATGGAAGATGCGGGCTGCTGCGCCATCGTGCTGGAGCACATTCCTTCGGATCTGGGGAAGTTGGTGACGGAATCCATCCGGATCCCCACCATCGGGATCGGTGCGGGTCCCGGCTGCGGAGGTCAAGTTCTGGTTCTCCACGACCTGCTGGGCCTTTCCGCGCGCCAGCCCCCGTTCGCCCCGGCACGGGTGAACCTGCGCGCCATCGCGCTGGAAGCTTTGCAGGGATACCACCGGGACGTGTCGGCAAGGACCTTCCCAGCCCCCTGACCGGGACCTGATCCGGCAGGGAAGCGGAGCAAGAGCGCGTCGCCTCGGGCCGGATCAGAACTTCCGGCGCATCCTCGCGGGCAGGATGCCCATCAGGTCGCGGTACTTGGCCACCGTGCGGCGGGCCACATGGAGCGTCTGGTCCTCCAGCACGTCCACGATCCTCTGATCGGAGAGGGGATCCGTGGGGTCCTCCGCTTCGATGAGCTTCTTGATGGCTTCCCGCGCTTCCACGGAGCTGATCTCGGTGCCGTCCTCCTGGGTCACGGACGCCGAGAAGAACGACTTGAGCTCGAAGACCCCGTGCGGGGTCTGGGCGTATTTCTCGTTGGTCACGCGGCTCACCGTGGAGATGTGCATCTTCACCTTGTCGGCGATGTCCTGGAGCACCAGGGGCTTCAGATGACCGGGCCCCTCCTCGAAGAACTCGATCTGCGCTTCCAGGATGGCGTACATCACCTTCAGCATGGTGGATTTCCGCTGCTCGATGGAGCGCAGGAGCCAGGTCGCGGAATTGAGCTTCTCGCGGACGTACTTCTTTTCGTCCACCGAGGCCCGCGAGCCGCGCCGGACCATTTCCTGGTAGCTGCGGCTGATGCGCAGCGATGGAACCGTGCGGTCGTTGAAGCCGACCAGCCAATTTCCGTCCATCCCGCGTTCCACCACGAGATCGGGCACGACCGCCGGCGACTGGGGCGCGTTGAGCTGGCGTCCCGGTCGCGGTTCCAGCTGCCCGATCTCCTTGATGGCGGCCTGGACCTCTTCCGGGGTGCAGTCCAACCGGCGGGCGATGGTGGGGATCTTGAGCTTCTGCAGAAGCCCGAAGCAGTCGTGGACCACCTTCCAGGGCGGGGTGTCGCGCAACCCCAGGCGCGAAAGCTGGATCAGAAGGCATTCGCGCAGGTCGCGCGCCCCGATTCCCGCCGGATCCAACCTCTGGAGCACGGAGAGGGCTTCCTCCCAGGTCGGTTCGTCGATCCCGAGCTTGGCTTGCGCCTCCTCCTTGCCGCCTTCCAGGAACCCGTTTTCGTTGAGGTTCCCGATCAGCCATTGCACGACGGGCTTGAGCGCCGCATCGAACCGCTTCTCGTCGAGCTGGCCCAGGAGGCTCTCCTCCATGCTCTGCAAGTGGACCGGAACCCTCTCGAAGTGTTCGTCGGGGTCGGACCGTTCTTCGGTCATGCGCCCGCCCGGGTCGAAGCCGTCGTCGAAGTACGCCTCCCAGTCGATCTCCGCGTGCTCCTCCTGGGAACTCGCCACCACGGGTTCCTCGGGACGTTCGTCCTCCTCGAGGGGGTCGGACGTCCGTTCCTCCTGCTCCTGCTCGCGCTCCTCCTCCACGATTTCCGGTTCCGGGCCGTCGTCGATCTCCAGGACCGGATTGATCTCCATCTCCTGCTTCACGAGCATCTCGAGTTCCAAGGCCGAGACCTGCAGGAGCTTGAGGGACTGGATCATCTGCGGAGAGAGCTTCTGCTCCATCCGCATGTCCATCGAGAGGCCGAAACCGAGGTTCATTGCGTTTCCCGAAGGAGACGGAGCGCGAGCTCCGGGTGGAAGCGGAAGACGTCGGCGGGATGGTCCAAGGACCAGCGCAACAGGAAGGAACCAGTGGCAATCTCCACGGTCCGGCTCCACTTGCCGTGCCGGAAGAACGACAACGGGTCGACGAACCCGTCCTGGTCGGGCTCGATCTCGATCCGGGACCCGCCTTGGCGCACCTCGTGCAGGATGCCCGCGGCGCATTGCCAGAGATCGGTGGCGCTCTCGCCTTCGCGGAACAGGATGCGGGATTGGAGGACCATCTCGCGCACCACCGGAGGGTCCAGTTGCTGGACCAGTTCCTTGAGCCGGGCGTTGGCGTCCCGCAACCGTTCCACCAATTTCAGGTTGAGCACCCGGGCGAGGTCCGGGAAGTCGCGGAAGATGGATTCGAAGGCTCCGCCTTCCAGCCGCACGATCACGCTGGCACCGGAAGATCGGATGGAGGCCGATCGCTTCCCGTCCAGTTGGTGGCTCATTTCCCCGAAGGGGACCATCTGCTCGGCTTCTTCGGTGTTGGACAGCACCTTCAGCACGTGCCGGGAGCCTCCGGAGACCTCCTGCTCCACCACCAGGGAGCCTTCCTCCAGGAAATAGACGGAGTCGTCGGGGTCACCCTCGTGGAGCACGACCTCCCCGTCCTGGCAACGCATGCGCTGGATCCAGTCGGGGTAGGCCTCGGCGAGCTTCGCGAGCGCCGCATGGCGCGGCAAAGGGTCTTCATGCGTCTGTGGCATCTGAGGCACAACGATAACTCCGAACATCTCCTGCGGGCCACCCAGTCGCGTCGGCCCGGATTTTGTTTGGATCCCGCTTTCTCGATCGGATCCGTGCCGCCCCGCCGGAATTCAGCCCAGGCGCACGCCGCACGCCGTTCGGAGCGTTTCGCCCGGGCGCAGCACCACCAGGCCCGTTCCGTTGTTGAAGGCGTTCGGGGCGCAGGTCATGGGTTCGATGGCCAGGCAGTTGCGGCGCGGATGGGTGAACACCTGCACGTAACCGTAGCGGCCCGGTCCCACCTCCTGCCAGAGATCCAGGGAAAGACCCGAGGCGGGATCCGTCAGACGGGTGGTGGCGATGCCCTTCTTCGCGGCGATCTCCACGCAGGCGTCCAGGAAGTCGGATCCGATGGCGGTGGGATGGGAGAATTTCGCCCATACCGACTTCACTCCGGTGGGGACCGCACGCGTGGACATCTCCAGCCTTCTCCCCGCGGGGAGCGTCAGCAGGCAGGGCAGGACGGAATCCGACAGGCGGAAGTAGGGGTGCCAGCCGTGTCCGGCGGGGAGATCGGTCTTCCCGGTGTTCTCGAAGACCGTTTCCATTCGGAATCCTCGCGAAGGGTCCAAATCGAACCGAAACGACATACGGATGGGGAAGGGGTATCCCGGCCATCCCCGGGACCCGAGCGACAGCTCGAACCAGCCGGCTTCAGGGTCCTTCGCGGAAATCCTGGTGGTCTCGAACATCGCCAGGCCGTGGATGGCGTGTCCACCTTGGGGACGGAAGTTCTTGACGGGTTCGTGCGTTCGTTCCTGGAACGTGTAGCGAGCGTCCTGGATCCGGTTGGGCCACGGCGCGAGTTGCGCGCCCTTGGCCCAGCGCTGCCGTTCCACTTCGATTTCCGTGCGCATGGGCTGCAGCACCTGGTGGATCGCGCCGTCGGGCCCCGGCAGTCCCAGGCGATGGACCGTCGCGCCGCGTGTGGGGAGCACGGAAACGAAGGCTCCGGAATCCGGATCCGAGAGGGTGAGGATCGGGAATTTTCCGATGGCCGTCGGCGAGAGGATCATCGGGAAATGATAGCCACGGCGATCCGTCTCTCCGCGATGGAATCAGGCTCCCCGAACCGGTGGTATCTTTCTCGCCCTTCCGTTGCCGCCCAACTCGGCGCGGGGGACCGGAAACCACTTCCCGGAGCCGTCCATGGACTACGCAGCCCTCATCGCCAAGGAATTGAACCTGCAGGTGTGGCAGGTCGCCAACACCCTCGCGCTTCTCGCGGAGGGGGCGACAATTCCTTTCATCGCGCGCTACCGCAAGGAACGCACCGGCGAAATGGACGAGACCGTGCTGCGCGAGGTGGACCATCGCTTCACCTACCTGAAGGAACTGGACGAGCGCCGCGCCGCGATCCTCAAGTCCATCGAGGAGCAGGGCAAGCTCACCCCGGAGCTCAAGGCCCGCATCGAGGCCTGCGGCCAGAAGACGGAGCTGGAGGACGTATACCTCCCCTACAAGCCCAAGCGCCGCACCCGCGCCACCATCGCCCGCGAGGCGGGGCTCGAACCTCTGGCCAGGCTCCTCGTGGAACGCCAGGGCGAAGGCTCGCTCTCCCCGGAGGAACTGGCTCCGGAATACGTCTCCGAGGAGAAGGGCGTGCCGGACGCCGCCACCGCGGTGCGCATGGCCTGCGACATCCTCGCCGAGGAGCTCTCCGAGGTCCTGGAGATCCGCCAGGGTCTGCGCAACCAGGCCCAGCGAGAAGGCATCCTCCGCTGCGAGGCCCGCAAGGAATGGGTGGGCAAGCGCACCAAGTTCGAGATGTACTACGACTTCAGCGAGAAGGTCTCCACCCTGCCCTCCCACCGCATCCTGGCGATCCGCCGCGGCGAGAAGGAGGAGGTGCTCCGCTCCCAGGTGGAGGTGGACGTGGAACCGGCGGTCGGATTCGTGGCCTCCAAGCTGGTGACCCATCCCGCCACCATGGTCGGGATGGTCCTGTCCGCGACGGCCCGCGACGCCTACGAGCGGCTCCTCGCCCCCTCCATAGAGACCGACATCCGACTACTGCTCAAGGACCACGCGGAAGCGGAGGCCTACAAGGTCTTCGGCAAGAACCTCCACGACCTGCTCATGTACCCACCGGCGGGCGCGAAGACGGTCATCGGCGTGGATCCCGGATTTCGCACCGGCCAGAAACTGGCGGTGGTCGACGAGACCGGCAAGTTCCTGGAGCACGCCACGGTCCACGCCCTGGAACCCGCCAACCAGTTCGACGAGGCGATGCTCGTCTTCCTGGCGCTTTGCCACCGCCACAAGCCGGTCCTGGTTGCGGTGGGCCACGGCACCGGCGGCAGGGAGATGGAATCCTTCTTGCGCAAGGTGATCAAGGAAATTCCCGAGGAAGCGGGACGACCCCACATCGTGATGGTTTCCGAAGCCGGGGCGTCGGTCTATTCCGCCTCGCCGCTCGCCGTCAAGGAGTTCCCCGAGCTGGACGTGACCATCCGCGGCGCGATCTCCATCGCGCGCCGCCTGCAGGACCCCTTGGCGGAACTGGTCAAGATCGATCCCAAGTCCATCGGAGTGGGGCAGTACCAGCACGACGTCAACCAGAACGAACTGAAGAAGAACCTGGAGGAGATCGTCGAATCCTGCGTCAACAGCGTCGGGGTGAACCTGAACCAGGCCTCCGAGGCGCTGCTTTCGTACGTGTCCGGCATCACCAGGAACACGGCCAAGGAGATCGTCCAGCACCGCGACAAGGAAGGGGCCTTCGCGAGCCGCGAGGATCTGCGCAGGATCAAGGGCTTCGGCCCCAAGTCCTTCGAACAGGCGGCGGGCTTCCTGCGGCTGGCGGAAGCGGAAAACCCGTTGGATCGGTCCGCGGTCCACCCGGAGCGCTACGCGCTGGTGGAGACCCTCGCCGCCGACTTGGGCGTGTCGGTGTCCGATCTGATCGGAAACGAGGAGAAGATCCGCCAGATCGACCCCGCCAAGTACGTTTCCGACGAGGTGGGCCTGCCCACCCTCAAGGACATCCTCTCCGAACTGGAAAAGCCCGCGCGGGATCCGCGCGCCGAGTTCACCTACGCGAACTTCGACGAAAAGGTCTCCAAGCTCGGCGATCTCCAGCCCGGCATGGCCCTGGAGGGCGTGGTCACCAACGTGACCAATTTCGGGGCCTTCATCGACATCGGCGTCCACCAGGACGGCCTCGTGCACATCTCCCAGATCTCCGACCGGTTCGTGAAGGACGCCAAGGAAGTCCTGTCCGTTGGCCAGGTCGTGAAGGTCCGGGTCCTGGAGGTGGACGCTCAGCAGAAGCGCATCGCGCTCACCATGAAGTCGGACATGGAAGCCGCCCGCGCGGCGCGCGGCAGCTCGACGGAAAAACCGGAGCGACGCGAACCGAGGGAAGGCGACCGTCCGCGGGCTGCCCGTCCCGCCGGGGAGTTCGCGCCGCGTGGGGATCGTCCCCCGCGCCAAGATGGACCTCGACCCGAAGGCAGACCCGACCGCGGACCGAGGCCGGAAGGCCAGGATCGCGGGCCCAGGCCCCAAGCCCAGCCCGGCCAGAACGACCGCGGTCCGCGTCCCCAGGGTCCGGGTGGAGATCGTCGCGACGCCGGGCGACCCAACTTCGATCCCGCGCGCCGCGAGCAGGGCCGCCCGGGCCAGGGCCAGCCTCAGAACGCCGGTCCTCGCGGAGAAGGCCGTCCGGACCGTGGACCGCGCGAAGATCGCGGTCCACGGGAGTGGATCGACCGTCCCCAGGCGCAGGACCGCGGACAGCGTCAGCCGGCCACCTTGGAAGGGCTGCTGGAGAAGTTCGGTGGCCAAGCCGAGAAGAAGCAGAACAACACCAAGCTCGCCATCTCCGTGAAGTCGCTCATGCGCGGAGGCCGCTAGGCCATCCAGCGCACCTCACCCCCATTCCCCCTCTCCACCGGTAGCGGCAGAGAAGGATACCCTCGCCTGCGGCGAGGGAGGGGTGAGGCGGGATTGAGATCGCCAAGCCTTCGCCCATGCTAGAATGGGCCCCATGGACAAATCCGGATCAAGAGATCTGTTTCACGGACTCCTCCTGGTGATCCTTGCCGCGACTTGGGTGCATGCCGCGCCCTTCCCCTCCACCGTCCTGGTTCGGCACGGGTTCGACGGGACCGCGCCCAACGACACCTGCTGCGAATCGCGGCTGGTGGGTTGGGGCCCCAAGGCATCCCCCGTCGTCCTCACCTCGGGGTGGGTGGAGGCCGAGGGCGCCTTCCGCTTCGCCTTGGAGCTCCACGACCCCTCCGGCGCCAGTCCTGTCGAGCTCTACTCGATGCGGATGTTCCGCGAAGACGACAGTTTCCCCGGGGTGTGTCCCGATTCCACGGATTTGTTGCGTTGCGCATGGACGGCGCACGCTTCGCGGATCCAGCGCGCGCTTTCGCGCGCCAAGGTCAAGCCGGTGGGAACCACGCCGCTTCTGGCCCTTCCCCCCTACTCGGTGGAATGGACGTCCGACACCGTCGCCAACGTCAGCACACCCTTCTCCTTCGACGATTCCGCGGGCCGACTCGTCTTCCGGATTCCGGACACCTCGAGCCCCGGCCTGCACCTCCTGCCGGTGGGACTCCTGAAGACCACCGCTCCGCATGGACGGCTCATCGTCCTGCGGCTCGCCCACAACGACGGCCGGGACGATCCTCTGCTGGACGTGGGCGTTCGTTTCCTTCCTCTCCCGGAAGCCGCCGCTCCGGGGGGAATCCGGCAAAAAGCCCACGGGAAGACCAAAAAATAGGCGCCACCCCGCTTGGGGGATGGCGCCGACCGAAACCGTTCCGGGCGAATGCGTTCAGGCCGCGAGGCGCAACGCCGCCTGTTCGCGGAGGCGCCCCAAGGCCTTCTCCTTGATCTGACGGACGCGCTCCTTGGAAAGCCCCACGATCTTGCCGATCTCCTGCAGGTTGAAGGGGTCGCCGAATCCGATCCCGAAGTACATGCAGAGCACCTTCCGCTCCGTCTCCGGCAGGGACCCGACGAGGCTCTTGATCCCCTCGAGTTCGTCGGAAGCCTCGGCGTCGGCGTCGGGAAGGCTCGCCGTCTCGTCGCGGATCATGTCCAGGAGGCTGGTGTCGCCGTCGTCGTCCAGCTTGGAATCGAGGCTGGCGCTCCTCTGTCCCATCTCGATGACCTTCTCGACGGCCTCGGAGGACATCTCCATGCGACGACCGAGTTCGACGGAATCCGTCACCCAGGCTCCCCCGATGGCCTGGGCCACCGGGTGGTTCATCTTGGAGAATCGGCGCAGGACCAGCTCCTTCTCCGCCGAGATCCGGACCGTGCGGGCCTTCTCCGCGATGGCGCGCGTGATGGACTGGCGGATCCACCAGACGGCGTAGCTGATGAACTTGAGGTCCCGGCTGGTGTCGAAGCGGTTCGCCGCCTCCACCAGGCCGATGTTCCCCTCGTTGATGAGCTCGGGCAGCGCCAACCCCTGGTTGCGGTACAGGAACGCCACGTTCACCACGAAGCGGAGGTTGGACAGGATCAGCTTCTGCTTGGCCCGGTCGTCCCCCTTGGCGAGCTTGTCCAGCACCGCGCGCTCCTCGGCGCGGGTCATGAGCGGGTAGCGCTGGATGTCCTTGATGTACATGTTGTAGAGAGCGGCTCCATCCCAATTTTCCTTCATCGGACTCGACATCGGTTCTCCTCGGTTCGGGTGCTTCCGTTGGTTCTGCCTTCCAAAGGTGGGCTGTCGGAGGGGGCCGAATGTCACCACCCGGTCATGGGACGGTCGGGACATGGCCCCACGCGTCGGATGACCGGCTCCGGGATCGGAAAATGACCGAGCGCAGACGCGGAGGAGGGCCGAAAATATGCCCCTAAGTCCTTGACAGCAACGGTTCCAGCGCCTACATTCCGTGGCTCGAATTCCGAGTGTGCCAGCGTAGCTCAGTTGGTAGAGCTACTGATTTGTAATCAGTCGGTCGCAGGTTCGATTCCTGTCGCTGGCTTCGCTGGGGGGAACGGGAAGGGTCGGTGCCCGAGTGGTTAATGGGGGCGGACTGTAAATCCGCTGACGCGAGTCTACGGTGGTTCGAACCCACCCCGGCCCATCCCGGTCGCGAAGCTTTGGGGTTCGTGTGCGGACATAACTCAATTGGTAGAGTTCCACCCTTCCAAGGTGGCTGTTGTGAGTTCGAATCTCATTGTCCGCTCCACGCCCAGGTAGCTCAGGGGTAGAGCACTTCCTTGGTAAGGAAGAGGTCTCGGGTTCGAATCCCGATCTGGGCTTTCAGCCACCATCCATCCAACCACCTCCGTAAGAGGAGCGTACCATGGCCAAGGAAAAATTCGAGCGCACGAAGCCCCACATGAACGTCGGGACGATCGGACATGTGGACCACGGGAAGACGACGTTGACCGCGGCGATCACGACGGTCGCGGCTCGTCTATACGGCGGC
>Ga0302319_10014259_pt1 | contig 14834 bp, 16 predicted proteins | sample Bog_T0_2_FD_203319 | JGI IMG/M metagenome (GOLD analysis project Ga0302319, IMG submission 203319) | Peat permafrost microbial communities from Stordalen Mire near Abisko, Sweden - Bog_T0_2 | ecosystem: Environmental > Terrestrial > Soil > Wetlands > Peat | place: Sweden: Abisko, Stordalen Mire... | reverse complement strand
TCCACCGCGGTCACCCGTCCGGTGGTCGAGAGCCCCGTCGTCAACAGCCTCTCCACCAGCTTTATTCTTCGATTTGTGGCCACCGCATTGGCGACGCCCAGAATCAGGCCGATCAACCCGGCGATCAGGCCGAATTTTGCTATCAACTCATCCTTGTAATCCACGGCCCCGTTGTCGATTCGGTTGTCACTCGGCTTCTCCGGCAGATATTTGATCGGCATCCCGCCGCCTTCGTGCACCGCGTCCCACGTGCCACGATCGACGCTGTCGTCGCATTGCGTGACTAGGTTTCCCACCTGGTAGCGGTAAACAGTGTGAGGCGTATAAATCGGGCCGTTTTTTCCGTGGGATTCAGCGATATATTTTCGCAACACCCTCGACTCCATTCGTTGGGCATGGTCCGCGAAAAGATGATTTTCCCAAGCCATACTCCCACCGAACCAAAACGCGACCCCCGTGATCAGACCGAACACAATCACGCCGGGCCACAGCTTTTCGCCGAAAGGAATCGCCCGCGTCACCGTCCACGACCCCGCGCCGAAAGAAAAAAGGCTCATATCCCGTTTTTGCCACCATAGCCATCTGCCTGCGTCATGCGAGCAACATGTCTTTCGTTCCGCCGGTGACGGACAGTTTTTTTGCAGGACGTTGGCGTGCTGGCGGATGCCCCCTCACTTCCCGTTCTCCCACCGATACCCCACCGCGTGCACTGTCGCGATCTGCTTCGGGTCCGCGCCCAGGTCCGCCAGCTTCTTGCGCAACTGCACAATCGTCTGGTCCAGCGTCCGCGTCGTCCCGTAATACTCATAGCCCCACACCTCGTTGAGCAGCTTGTCGCGCGACAGCACCTCCCGCGGATGCCCGGCGAAAAGCTGGAACAACTTCAGCTCCCGCGCCGACAACGCCACCGCTTTTTTGCCCCGCCTCAGCTCGAACGTCCGCTCGTCCAGCACGCAATCCCCGAACTGCGCCGCAGCCCCCTTCGCCCCATCCAGCCCGGCCCCCGCAGGATCGCGCCGCAATAACGCATGCACCCGCGCCGTGAATTCCCGCAATCCGAACGGCTTCGTCACATAATCGTCCGCGCCCAGCTCCAGCCCGATCACCTTATCCATCTCCTGCCCCTTCGCCGTCAACATCAGCACCAGCCCGCGCCAGCCCCGCGCCCGCAGTTGCTTGCAAACCTCGTACCCGCTCAGCCCCGGCAGCATCACATCCAGCACCACCAGCCGCGGCTTGTGCTCCTCCACCGCCGCCACCGCCGCATCCCCGCGCGCGCACGCCTCCACCTCAAAGCCCTCGCTCGTCAGCAGCTCCGTCAACCCGAACCGGATGTGCGCGTCGTCCTCCACCACCAGGATTTTCGTCTTCATAATTATCCTTCGTCCACTATATCGCCTAAATAAATAGCCCTTTTAGGCCACCTAAGACACCCCCCGCAACGGCACGGTCAACGTAAAGCAGCTCCCCCCTCCGGCCCTTGGAGAATAGGTCACGTCCCCGCCATGGGCCCGCGCCATCCGCCGCGCCAACGTCAACCCCAGCCCTGAGCCCGGGATGCCGCTGGAGAGCGAATCGTCCAGCCGATGGAACGGCTCGAAGACCGTCCGCACCTGCTTGGCTGGGATGCCCGCGCCGCGGTCCAGCACGTCGACGCACCCGAGCGCGCCGGCTGGCGTCTCCTGCCGCCGCACCCGCACCAGCACGTCCTGCCCGCCATACTTCTCCGCATTCGAGACGAGGTTCAGGATGATCTGCGCCAGCGCATCGCGGTCGCCGCGGATCGGCAGCGACTCCGCCTCGATCTCGCTGCGGAACGAAATGCCCGCCGCCTCAAGATGCGGAGCGCACGTCTCCGCCACGTCGCGTACCGCGTCGACCAGATCGCAGTCGCGGTACTCTCCCGGCGGCACGCGCACGCCGCGCTCGAGTCGCGCGAAGTCGAGCACATTGTTGATCAGCCGTGTCAGCCGCGAAGCCTCCGCCGCGATGATCCGCAGGTAGGTCGCCTGGCGCGCCTCGTCCGGTACGCGCTTCTCCGCGAGCAAGTCGGCGAACATACGGATCGAGGTGAGGGGAGTCTTCAACTCGTGCGAGACGTTGCTGACGAAATCGGTCTTCTGCTGCGCGAGCCGCATCTGCCGCCGTACGTCCGCCGCGATGAGCGAACCGCCCGACACGATGGCTGCGACGAACAGCAGCACGATGAGTCCGAGCGTGAGCTGTAGCGTCCGCGCCGCGCGGCTGATCTGGCCCGGATCGACGAGGTAAAGCGCCGCTTCCCAGTGCGGCAGCGCTTCGCCGATCTCGGTCGCGACGAAGGGGTGCTTCCAATCGGCGACGAAGCCGGTCCGGGAAAGCGCAACGGGATGCCCCGTGTCGTCGAGAATTGCCGCGCAAATCCGGCTGTCGCTCGTGCGCGAGAAGCTGTCGTTGGTCTGGTGGATTTCTGGAATCTGCAACGATGGCCGCAGCGCCTCGAGAAGCTTTTCGCGGTCGATTTGCGCGCCGAAGACAATCGGGGCATCTGCCGCCGGGTGAGACCAGATCAGCAGCCGCATCTTGTTTTCCAGAAAGCGCGCCAGTTCCCCACTCGTTTCCGTTCCGATCGCCCGTCGAAAATCCGACTCCGCGGGCACCGAGTTCGACAGCGGCGCTGAGTTGCGGGTGGGCATTTGCTGCGGAATGACCTGTCGCTGGATTCTGGAGTAGAACAGATTCGTTTGGCTGGCCGTGTTTAAATCGGCTTGATCTTGGGAGGCCGGTGCGGTGGAAACCGGCGCATTCGCGGTTGACGCGGGAGCGTTGAGGGGTGGCGCAGGAAACGCTCCGCCTTCGGCACTACCAGGTGCGGACGGGGGAGGGGGCGAAGGTGTCGGGGCTACCGTGGACGTGGCGGTGGCGGTGGTCGCGTCGGGCGCAGCTGGAACCGCGCGATACTCCGCCTTCGCCGCCGATCCGGACTGCATCAATTCATCAGTTGCCGCAGGCGCGGCGGCTGCCACCGGGCTTGACATCGGTGCGGCGGCATCGGCTGTGGGAGCGGGAGCCATAGGTGCGGCGTTCGTTTCCGTCGAAACAATCCGGGAAGCAAAGCCTGCCATCGCGCCCTTGAGGGAGGCGCCCCGGGCCACCTCCTTATCTTGCGCGTCCAGGGAAGAGGCGGTCTTCGACGAATCGAGCATTGCTTGCGCTTCGTTCGCGGTTTTCTCGCTCATCGCGTTAACGGTTCTCTGGATATTCAGTGTCAGTTGCCCCGCATTGGCTTGATTGAGCAACGAGTTCTGATTCGAAACCGCATTTTGGGTCACGGAAATCGAATTGGAGGTGTAGACTTCCACGTTTTCGAGATTGCTGAGAAAGCGGTCGTTTTCGTCGCGGAACGTTTTCGCGTCGGGACTTTCATCGCGCTTCGGCGAATAGATTTGGCCGCTCAGGTTGACGGCGAAACCGATCTCCGCCATCGGCCACGCCTCGCGAAGTTTCGTGTTGAAATCCCCAGCCAAAATCTGCGGAGAAGGGCTTGCGCCCAGCAACTGAGTCGTTGCCTGCACAAAGTCGGCTCTGACCTGGTCCATCCGCTGTTGGATGTTTTGGGCCAGCGCGTCGGTGATGTTTTGGCTGATCACCACCTGCTGATGCTCGAGCACGACCTGCTGGTCCTGCACGGAGCGAACGGCCATCCACGCCAGCCCAAGGCTGGGCAGTAAGATCGAGGCGAAGAAAATCCAGGCGGCGCGGCGCATTGTGGCAAACTTTAGCTTTAGGATCACGCGGCCTTCCGCACAACCCTCTTTCCAAGGTAACCCGCCCGATTAAAAAATTGTCAGAAAGTTGTAAATAATTGGCCCTCAGCGTCTCAGCACAAAGCGCCATTTTTCCGCTCGCCAGCGGCCTTTTCGGTGCGATGTTAGCGGCCTTATGCCCACCAACTTTGATCCAGAGGGAAATCCCTCGATGCTTTCCGACTACTCAGCGCTTTCCCTGGTCATCCCGGCGGAGCAAAGCGTCCACCTCTACGCGACATTCGACGACGCATGGGAGCAGGCGGTCGTTCTTCATATCAACGGCGAGCGTTACGAGCATCAGCTCGGCAGTTATCTTCTGCGCCCGAACATGCTTACCATTCCCGCGCAGGATGCGTCCTATGAGCTGACCATGGTGGCGTGGCACAAGCGGAGCAATCCGAATGCATCACTGCCGTGGGTCGCCTCGCGGGGCCAGCGCGTCGGGCCGGTGGTCTTTGCCTGGGATGATTCCGCTGAGGACGGCGATTACCGCGACGTGCGGATCAAGCTGGTGACGAGTTGATTTGAACGCGGCTCAAAAGTAATTGCGTCGCGTCTGATGGCCCGTCAGAGAAATCAACCAGGGTTCTCGCGTCCGTGCGCACCGGTCAAATCCAGCGCCGGGCCGATGGGGACAATGCGGGTCGGGTTGATGTCGTCGTGCGTGTAGTAGTAGTGACGTTTGATGTGGTCGAAATTGACCGTGGCGGCGATGCCGGGGTGCTGGTAAAGATCCTTGAGATAGCCTTGCAGATTGGGGTAATCGACGATGCGCCGCACGTTGCATTTGAAATGCCCATGGTAAACCGCATCGAAACGTACCAGCGTGCAGAAAAGGCGCCAGTCGGCTTCGACGATGCGAGTCCCAAACAGATAGCGATTCGTGGCGAGGCGGCCTTCAAGTTCGTCGAGCGTGGCGAAGAGTTCGCGGCAGGGCTTCTCGTAGCTCTCTTGCGTCGTGGCGAAACCGGCTTGGTAGACCCCATTGTTCACCCGGTCATAAATCAACGCGGCGAGCCTGGCGTGCTCGGAATCGATGTCCTTCGGGAAGAGGTCGGCTTTCCGATGTCCCGGCGAGGTGAAGGCATCGTTGAACATGCGGCAGATGTCGTCCTCGGAATTGTTCACGATCCGGCGCTTCTCCTTGTCCCATAAAACGGGAACGGTGACGCGGCCCTTGAATTGAGGATTGGTCGCGAGATAGGCCTCGCTGAGAAAAGCAAAGCCGTTGATTGGATCGTGTGAGTAGCCGGGCCCATCACGAAAAGCCCAGCCCCGGTCGTCGCGAATCGGATCGACGACGGTCATGCTGATGGCATCTTCGAGGCCGAGAAGATGGCGCGCGATCACCGTGCGGCTCGCCCACGGACAGGCGAGACACACGTAGAGATGATAGCGGCCCGCGACCGCGGGATAGGGGGTTGAGCCGTCGTTCGAGACCCAGTCGCGGAAAGCATCCTCCTGCCGCTTGAAAGCGCCGTCCTCGGATTGCTCCTCGGCAAATTGGGGATTTGCAGCCATGGAGGAACCTACTCAGTTTCTGAGGACAGGCCAGTGTGGTCCTTGCGCCGTTTAGAACGAAGCGGCGAGCGCGACGGCCTGCTTGCCGCCGGCTTCGACCGCATCCGCCTTCATCATCGTCGGCTCGACAAAGATCTCCTTGATGTCGGTGAAGCCGATGAAGCCCAGTACCTGCTTGAGATAGCTGCTCTGCGCGTCATAGGCCTCCATGCCGGTGCCAGGACCGTAGGCGCCGCCGCGGGCGTAAATCGCCACGAGCGGCTTGCCCGTAATGAGGCCCTTGTAACCGGTGTCGGGCGAGAAGCTAAAGGCGAGGCCGGGCTGTACCAGCACGTCGATGAATTGCTTCAACTTGTAGGGGATGCCGAAATTCCACATCGGCAGCGAGATCACATATTTGTCCGCCGATTTAAAATGCTCGGCAATCCGCCTAACGCTCTGCCATGCCTGCGCCTGTTCCGGCGTGGGATTCTGGCCACTCATGATGGCGTACTTCGCATCTATGGTCGCCCCGTTGAATTCGGGCAGGTCGGCGTGCCAAAGATCGAGTGTTTCCACCGTGTCGCCGGGATGCGCGGTGCGGTAGGCGTCGATGAATGTCTTGGCGACGGTGATGGAGGCGGAACGATTTTCGCGCGGCGAAGCTGATATATGGAGAAGCATGGACATGATGTGTTTTTGTTTTTGGTTGGTGTTTTTAGTTCAGATCGAAAAGGAGAAAATCGGAAGGTTCCGCGGCTGCGAGCACGAGCGAGTTCTCGTCGCTGACCGCGGCGGCATCACCGGGTGAAAGGTGGGTGCCGTTCACGTCGAGTTTGCCGCCGATCAATTGAACCCAGGCGTGCCGCCCGGCGGCGAGGGGATGCTTGGTGAGGTCGCCTGCCTCGAGCTTTCCGAGGAAAAGATCGACGTCCTGGTTGATCGAGATTGAGCCGTCGCGGCCCGATTTCGAGGCGACCAGATGCAGCCGCCCCGGCTTGGCGCTGGCGAACGATTTCTCCGCGTAGGCAGGTGTTGCACCCTTGTGATCGGGGAAAATCCAGATTTGCAGGAGATGCACCGGCTCATTCGGCGAGGTGTTGATTTCGCTATGCATGATGCCCGTACCCGCGCTGATGCGCTGGACATCGCCGGCGCGCATGATGGCGGTATTACCCATTGAGTCGCGATGTTGCAGCGCGCCGCTGACGAGGTAAGTGATGATTTCCATGTCGCGATGCGGATGCATGCTGAAGCCCATTTCAGGCGCGACTCGATCCTCGTTGATCACGCGTAGCGTGCGAAAATGCGTGTGCTTCGGATCATAGTAGTCCGCGAAACTGAAGGTGTGATAGCTGTCGAGCCAGCCGTGGTCGGCGTGGCCCCGGTCTTGGGATTTTCTGGTCTGGATCATAACTTTTCTTTCGTTGGCGTTACTAAACTCCAGTTCCACGAAATCTCTAAAGACTATGTTGCTTGGCTGAGGATACTTTGTGGGTATGCTATCTGCATGGAACTCCGGCACCTCCGTTATTTCGTCGTCGTAGCGGAGGAGCAAAATGTGACCCGCGCCGCTGAGCGCCTGCACGTTTCACAGCCGCCGCTCTCGCGCCAGATACGCGACCTCGAGGCGGAACTTGGCGTCGAGCTTTTCCGGCGCACGGCGAAATCACTCGCGCTGACCGAGGCGGGTAAAATCTTTCTTAACGATGCGCGTGCTGTTCTCCTGCGGGCGGAGCAGGCGGTGCAGACGGTGCGCGCCATGGCGTCGGGGGATCGTGGGCTGATTCGCATCGGCTATGCTCCCTCGCTGACGGTCGAGCTTTTGCCCCGTGCGCTGCGCTTGTTCGAGGACGAATGCGCCAAAATTCGCGTTACGCTGCACGATCTCTCGACGGAGGAATGCGTGCAGCGACTCGCGAACCGCAAAATCGATGTCGCCCTGACGGTGCGCCCCTCCGAGTCGAGCATGCGTGGGCTCCGGTTCATCCGGCTCAAAAATTATCAGCTTTGCTGCGCTGTGCCGGTGGGACATTCGCTGGTCCGAAAACGTTCTGTGTCGATCGCGTGCCTGAAGCAGGAGCGGCTAGTCGGCCTTTCGCGCGAGGAATATCCCGAATATCATGAGTGGCTTTGCAAACTGCTTTCCCTGGCACCATCCAAACCCCACCTCGTGCAGGAATGCGACAGCGCGACGAGCATCATTGCAGCAGTCGCAGCGGGCCGCGGCGTCGCGTTGGTCTCCAGTTCCCTGAAATGTCTGGCTGGCCCCCGCGTGAAATTGCTGCCCATCACTCCGGCTCAGGCACCTCTGGTGGTGGGCGCCTTGTCGGCTAGGGAAACCTCTCCCTTGGTGGAGCGATTTATTGCCGCCGTAAAACAAGTGGCGTGATAAAATCGACGCGCGGCGGGAAAAAAATCGCCTGGGCCTCTTGCGCACGGCGCATCCCCATCTTAAGTTAGTTCTTTCACAGGGCGCGGGCAATTTCAACACGGTTTCGGGCGATTTTATTGAGGGTAATGCTCATGGGCGACAAGCGATTTGTAAGGCGACCGATCAAGCGGGTTTCAGGAACAAGCACCGAGGCTATTTCCGATCAACTCGCCTTGGAGGAGCCGCTTGAAATTCAAGTCGCTTTCGGCCCTGAATCGGAGCGCCAATGGAAAACAGTCGCGATTACGATGCGCACGCCCGGTCATGATCGCGATCTCGCGGCTGGGTTTCTCGTCGGCGAAGGGCTGCTTCGTTCGTTCGATCAAATCGAAGCGGTTCATGCGCGCGGCCCGCGTTATGGCGAGGAAGGTTGGCAGCACAGCGTGCGTGTGACGTTGCGCCCCGGCGTCGAGATCGATATGGCCCGGCTGGAGCGGAATTTCTACACGACGTCGAGTTGCGGCGTTTGCGGGAAGACCTCCATGGAGGCGCTCGATCTCAATGTTTTTCCGCGGCTGCCCGCCGCCGGCTGGAATATCGACGAGCGAACCATCTGTGCCTTGGCCGCGCGTTTGCGGGAGGCTCAGGCCATTTTTGAGCAGACAGGCGGATTACACGCGGCGGGACTATTTACTCCGGAAGGACGGCTTGTCGTGGCGCGCGAAGATGTGGGGCGTCACAATGCGGTCGATAAGGTCGTGGGCGCGCAGTTCCTCGCCGGGCGCTGGCCGCTCTCCGCTTTGCTGCTGGTCGTGAGCGGTCGGGCCAGTTTTGAGCTTATGCAAAAGGCGCTTGCCTCGGGCATTCCCATGCTCGTTGCCGTCGGTGCACCCTCCAGCCTCGCGGTGGAAGTCGCGGAAAAGTTTGGGGCCACACTGATCGGCTTTACCAAATCCAGCGGCTTCAACATCTACAACGGCGAGACACGAGTACGCTTTGATTCGACTGAACCGGCCACATTCACCGCGGAACATTCCCCATGAAATTACGGTTTCAATCCAACTCCATCCGCCTCCGGCTCAAGCAGGCCGAAGTCGCGCAACTGGTTAAAACCGGCCGCGTGCAAGAAAAAGTTATTATGGGCAACGGGCCGTGGGACGTCTTCCATTACGCCGTGGAGGCGTCGCACGCGGTTTCCAAGCCGCAGGCGATTTTGGAAAAGAAAGGCGTCCTCGTGCAAGTGCCTATCGGGGCTATTGCTCGTTGGGCGGAAAGCGACGAAGTGGGGATCGAAGGGAAGGTGCGTGTCGGTGACGAGAAGGAATTACACGTCCTGATCGAAAAGGACTTCGCTTGCGTGCATGGAGGCACACATGAGGAAAATGCCGACACCTTTCCGAACCCGCTGGCGAAAACCAAAAAGTCTTGAACGCGCCTTCTTTCTCTGCCGTTTTGCTTGCTGGCGGACAATCGACTCGCATGGGCTGTGACAAAGCGCTTCTGCCGATTCCTGGCTCGAAGCTTTTGCTTTGGCAACGACAGTTACGTGTCCTCGAAGATATGCGGCCGAGGGAAATCTTCTGGTCAGGCCCCGCGCGGCCGGGTCTGCCGGGAAGCCTCCGCCTGGTTTCCGACGCGGTAAAAAACGCCGGGCCGCTGGCTGGGCTAAGCGCGTGCCTCAATCTTCTAGAGAGCGATTTGCTGGTGGCAATGGCTGTCGATCTGCCCCGGATCGACGCTTCTTTTTTGCAAAAGTTACTGGCGCAATGTTCGCCGGCAATTGGCGTGGTGTGTCAGCGCGGCGACTTTTTTGAGCCTCTCGCGGCAATCTATCCAAGAGGATTCCGCGTTCTCGCTGCGGAACATCTCGCCCAGAGACACCATCGCTTGCAGGACCTTGTCCGGGAGGCTGTGCAGCAGGGACTCCTCCGGATAGTCTCGCTGGGGGAAGAGGACATGGTTCTCTTTAAAAACATGAATTCACCTGACGATCTTAACGGCGGCTTTTAATATGCATTTGCGAATCGCGCTTCTTCTTTTTCTCCTGCTCGCTCATCGCGCTGCGGCCGGGGTCGTTCCCTTTTACGTCGGGACATTTACCGACCATACCGCCAGCAAGGGTATTTACCTCTGCAGCCTGGACACCGGCACGGGAATACTCGGGCCTTGCACGCTTGCCGCCGCGGCCAAAAATCCCAACTTCCTAACGCTTTCGCCTGACCATCAATATCTTTTCGCCGCGCTGGCTAAAACGGTCGGTTCATTTAAATTGCGGGCTGATGGCAAGTTGATCGCATTGAACGCGCAGCCTTCGGGCGGCACCGTTCCCTGCCACGTCAGCGTGGATGCAACCGGACGTCATCTCTTTGTCGCCAATTACGATGGCGGTAACATCGCCGGGTTTAACGTGGGCGCGGACGGTTTGATTGGTGAACGCACTGCGCTGAAAAAGTTTTCCGGTTCGGGCCCCAATGTCAGCCGCCAGAACAAACCGTATGCGCATTCGATTTACGTCAGTCCGGAAAACACCGTGGTCTATTGCTGCGACCTTGGCACGGATAACGTGCGCATTTTCCGGTTCGATTCTTCCGACGGCGGTCTCGCGCCCGCCAGCCCGCCAGCAGCAAAAGTTCCGCCGGGCAGTGGTCCGCGCCATCTTGTTTTTCATCCCGGCGGCAAGTTTATCTATGTCTCCAATGAAATGGGCAACAGCGTCTCGGTCTTCGCGCGTGACGCAGGCAGCGGTGCACTGACCGCGCTTGAAACAGTGTCCACGATGCCGGAAGGCGCTCCGAAAAAAGGAGTCACCACGGCTGAAATCCTTTGCCATCCCACGGGCAAATGGCTCTATGTTTCCAACCGCGGCATCGACACGATTTCTGTTTTCAAGATCGCGGACGATGGACGACTGACTCTCATTCAAAGCACATCATCGGTGGCAAAGTTTCCTCGCAGCATCGCCCTCGATCCGACCGGACATTGGTTGATCAGCGCGGGGCAAAACGATAACCGAATTGCTGTCCTCAAGGTCGATCAGGATACCGGCCAACTTACGCCCATGGATCAGTCCGCCGCAATCCCGGCGCCGGTTTGCGTTCTTTTCGTCCCGCAAAAGTAAGACGGCATGAAAGAGGGCTCTGTCTTTATCGTCATGGGCGTCTCCGGTTGTGGAAAGACCACTATGAGCAGAAAACTGGCCGCGGTTAGCGGTGGCGAGTGGCTCGACGCCGATGATTTTCATTCGGCTGAAAACAAAGCCAAAATGAGTGCCGGCATTCCGCTCTCCGACGATGATCGCTGGCCGTGGCTGGACCGGCTCAATGCGGAACTTCACGCCCGCGCCGGGCAAGGCAGGCCGCTGTTTCTGGCCTGCTCGGCGCTCAAGCAAAAATATCGCGATCGCCTCGTTGCCGGTTTGCCGGCACCCCGATTCGTCTATCTCAAGGGCTCGTTCGAAGTGATTCAGGCGCGCCTCGCCGGCCGCCGGAATCACTTTATGCCGCCCGGATTGCTCGAAAGCCAATTCGCCGACCTAGAGGAACCGCACGGTGCCATCGTCCTTGATATCTCTCGCACCGAGGATCAACTCGTGGAGGATTTCAAATCGGCGATGTGAATCGTCTGAAGCGGTGATCCGTGTTCACCGAACTGCCAATTCACGTTTCACATGGAACGGCACCACATACGGACCTTCGGGAATTATTGCCACATCGCTGTCCCCCGTCCGCGCCACACTCTCGCCAATGGCCCGACTGATGGAATCGATCGCCTCGACGCCCGTCACTTTGCGATCCTCCGCCGATAACCCGGTCGAGTAAACCTGAACGCGCCCCAAGCGCATCGGCTTGAGTTGCATCTCTGTCTGCCACTCGTCGATATCCGCCATGGATTTCCTCAGCAGTGCCTGCAAAAAAGCCTCCGGCCCCATCGAAACCAGTCGCGACTGCGACGCCCGAAACTCCGCCGAGCCGAGCCCCTCGGAGCACTCCGAAGCAATGATCAGCGTCCCGCCCGGCGCCAGAATATCGAGCGGCGTCACCATCCCCTTCACCGTCTGGTAATAAGTCTTGTCCAGCGGATAGCCCGCCGACGAAGTTACCACCGTTTGAAACTTGCGAGGCACCGGCACTTCGGTTGATTTGCGGGCAAATTCCACCGTGGCCAGATGGCTTTCAATGACCTCGCCAAACGTCACATGGACCAAGTCGCGGTTTTCGTCCAGGACCGTGTTCAGTCCGTAAACCTCGCCGATCATGCGGACAATTTCGAGTTGCTCTTCATGGAGCGGATTGCCTGCCAGGTTGCATTGCCGGGCGAGGGGATCCTCCATGAAACGCGCGCTGTGAAAAGTGCGAATTGTATCGGCATGGGCCACGCCGGGCGCGATGACCTTGCGCCCGCCGGAATAGCCCGCCATGAAATGCGGTTCCACCAGTCCCGTCGCGATTTTCAGGTCCGCTTCCATGAAGCTCCGGTCAATCTTCACCGGTGTTTGACGTGTCGCCGTCACTCCCAGATCGACATGTTCGAGGTCGTTGCGGGCGAAATGGTTCTTTACTGTGATCGTCTCCAAAACCCACGGATCGCCGATCAACTCGGCCAGTTCCGCTCCCTCGTTCGGACGGTGAAGTCCCGTCGCCACCAGCACGCAAATATTTTTCGCCGCGATTCCAACTCCCATCAAATCCTCGATCATTGGCCGAAGAAACAGGTGATTTGGAACCGGCCGGGTAATATCGCAGATCAGAATGCAGGCGCTCTTTCGTCCCCGGGCTAGCGCCTTCAGCGGACGGGCCGCAATCGGATGATCCAGCGCTTCGCGGATCGCCGCGCGCGGGTTCGGCAATTTGGGCGAGGGGATCTTATGGATTACCGTCGCGCGAGCATTTGGAGGCATCTCTACCGCTAAATGACTCTTGCCGTAGGAGAGAGAAATCGATTTCGCATTCACAAAAATAAGGCCATGGAGAAGAGGGCGATCACTTATTGTAACAGCAAAACTTCGCATTCCCAACGCAATTTAGGAGCTGCCTCCGGTTCTGTGCGAAAACCGCTTTCTATGGCCTCGTCCGCCAATTCTGTTCGCCCGGATGAATCTCAATGTAGGGAAACGCAAAATCGAACCACTCGAGCAATCGAAAATGGCTGAGATAAAAATCTGTGCTGTCGATATAGCCCTCCGGCGTAACGTGTCTCTTCCCCTGCGCGGTTGTGGACACCCAATAATGGTACCGGCTCTCATGAAAATGAGCGCGCCTTTCGCCCGGATCAAGACTCACAAACCGGTACACCTCCAAGATCAGCCGCGATTCATCGAACTGAATAAACACATGTCCTGGCATCAGCCGAATTCCTTCCGGCGTTTTCACGCCGCCCGAGCAATAAAACCCCTCCTGCGGGACAATGACCACCCCGCCGTCCTCGACATAGTAAGCTCGCGCAAAATCATACGCTTTCAGTTCAGGTGGCAACGTCGTCGCCCGGCTCGGCATCGACAGAGTGACAAGCAGGGTTGTGAGGGCAATAGTCTGAGGGCGCATAGAAAAATTTAGCATGAAACGATCTCTACGTTCCTTTGCAGCTGGATTTTCTTCTAGGCCAGACCGCACTCCGCCATCAAGGCCTGCGTCGCGGCAACGGGATCGGCCGCCTTCGTGATGGGCCGGCCGATGACCAGATGATTCGCCCCGCGCTTCAGCGCCTCGGCCGCCGAAAGCGTCCTCTTCTGGTCCTGCAGCCTGTCCTTCTCCGAACGCACTCCCGGCGTCACCAGCTTCACCGGCTCCTGCACCTGCGCCCGAATCAACTCGATCTCGTGCGGCGAACAAACCAGCCCCGACACTCCCGCCAGCGTTGCGATCCGCGCCAGGCGTACCACCTGCTCCGCCGCCGAGCGGTCAAAGCCGATCTGCCGCAGCGCGCCATCGTCCAGGCTCGTCAGCACTGTCACCGCCAAAATCTCCGTGCGGCTGCCCTTCACAGCTTCCTGCGCCGCCTGCAACATCTCCAGACCACCGCTGGCATGAACCGTCACATAACGCACATCCAGAGCCGCCGCCGACTTCACCGCATGCGCCACCGTCTGCGGAATATCATGCCATTTCTGGTCCAGAAAAATATCGACCTCCAACTTCCGCAGTTCCTTCACGAACGCCGGGCCCTCCCGCGTGAAAAGTTGATTGCCCACCTTGAACAGGCTCAAATATGGCTTCAACAGCCGCACCAAGGCCAGCGCTTCCTCCGCGCGGTCCACATCAAGGGCAAGAATCAGTTTGTCGGTCATGGTTATTCCAATGCTAGTCTGGAAAACAGTGAAACAGTTCGCTCCCGCCAAAATCAATCTCTATCTCCACATCGTCGGTCGCCGCCCTGACGGCTTCCACGAGCTCGAAACCCTTATGGCGCTGATCTCGGTGCACGATACGCTCGACATCGACCTGCTACCGGACGCCCCGGGAAAAATAGAGTTCACCTGCTCCGACCCCACTCTCTCCGATGTGAAAGACAACCTGGCCACGAAAGCCGCCCGGCTCTTCCTCGACGAATTCAAGCTCTCCACCGGCGTGAGAATTCATCTCGAAAAGAAAATCCCGGTTGGTGCCGGCCTCGGCGGTGGCAGCAGTGACGCGGCTGCCGTTCTGCGCGCGTTAAATCTGCTGAGCCGAGTCCACGCGCCCGACGCGAAGCTCGCCGAGCTCGCGGCCCGGCTCGGCAGCGACATACCCTTCTTCATCTATTCCCCAACGGCGATTTGTCGGGGGCGTGGTGAGATCATTGAGCCGGTTCGCCTGACCAAGAATTTATGCGGCGTGCTCGTCCATCCCGGCTTCGGCGTCTCCACGCCGTGGGCCTACAAGACCTACGCGCAGAATCCGGCGCCGGGTATCGCGGGTCGCGCCTTCGCCGACTTCACTCTGCGCAACGACCTTGAGCCGCCTGCCTTCTCCAAGTACCCGTGGCTGCCTGTGGCCAAGGCATGGTTCCAGAAACAGCCCGAAGTTCTTGACTCGCTCATGAGCGGCAGCGGCAGCTCCGTGTTTGCGCTTACCGACACGACCGAGGCGAGGGGACCGCTGGTGGTCCGATTCCGCGCGGAGTTTGGCGAAACGCTCTTTGCCGAGATGTTTGCTGTGGCGGAGCCGGTTGAATCAGTGCCGAGGTGAGCGTTTCCT
>Ga0302319_10014258_pt1 | contig 14835 bp, 12 predicted proteins | sample Bog_T0_2_FD_203319 | JGI IMG/M metagenome (GOLD analysis project Ga0302319, IMG submission 203319) | Peat permafrost microbial communities from Stordalen Mire near Abisko, Sweden - Bog_T0_2 | ecosystem: Environmental > Terrestrial > Soil > Wetlands > Peat | place: Sweden: Abisko, Stordalen Mire... | reverse complement strand
AAAATCGCAGCTCAAAGTTAGCAACCGCGCCCACGTCATCTTCCCGTTTCACCGCACGCTCGAAAAAATTTCTGAAGGCCGCGAAGGCAAAGTCGCCATCGGCACCACTTCGCGCGGAATCGGCCCTTGCTATGAAGACAAAGTCGCCCGCCGCGGCATCCGCATCGCCGATTTCGTGGATAGCGAATTTGCCGAACTATATCGCTCCTTGGCTGAAGACAAGCAACTCATCGCCAAAGCGTTCAATCTTACCGACCGCGTCGATTTCAATGAAATTCTCGACCAGTACAAGCAATACGCCGATGAGATCCGTCCGCTTGTTTGTGATACCCAACATCTGCTGAACGGCTTTATCCGCGCGGGCAAAAGCGTGCTCTTCGAAGGTGCGCAAGGCACTATGCTCGACATCGATTTCGGCACCTATCCGTTTGTCACCAGTTCCAGCGCGTCTGCGGGCGGCGCTTGCACCGGAACCGGCGTGCCTCCCAACCGGATCGATGGCATTGTCGGCGTCTCTAAGGCATACATCACGCGCGTGGGTTCGGGTCCGTTCCCTTCGGAAGACCTCACCGAACTCGGCGAAACCATTCGCCAGCGTGGCAACGAGTTCGGCTCAGTCACCGGCCGTCCCCGCCGCTGTGGCTGGTTCGATGTGCCGTTGCTCCGCTACACTGCTGAAATTAATGGCTTCGATAGCTTGATCATCACCAAGCTCGACGTGCTCGACGAACTCAAAGAAATCCCCGTCTGCGTCGCCTATGAGGTAGAGGGCAAAGTGTTCGATGGGATGCCCGCCAGCACCCGCCGCATGGAGGCCATCAAGCCCGTGTTCGAACGCTTGCCCGGTTGGCAAAGTAAGACACAAGGCATTGCCCAGCTCGCCAAACTGCCGCCAGCCGCGCAGCGCTATCTCAAGTTCCTTGCCGACCGCACGGGCGTCGAAATTGGCTCTGTCTCCAACGGCCCCGAACGGAATGAAACCATGATCATTCCGGGCTCGAAACTCGAAAAGCTCCTGCAATAAAGCCTATTTGTCGGCCAGTGTCTGGTTGACCGTCGATTGATTACCTCCATCGGTGCCAATTTGCACAACCAGGTCGCGATTTTCTTTCGATGCCTTATACATCACCATCTTGTCAGTGTTCAGGGTGGTCTCTACCTTCCAGCCCTTGCTTTCCAATTGAGACTTGTAAAAGGTATTGATTTTCTCCATTGAATCTGGCGTCTGGATCATCACCACCCGGGCATTCTTTTCCCCGGACTTCATATCCATAGCCGATTTCCCCGTATATAACGGCACATCACCAGGATAATCGGTGATCGTCTTCCCCGTATTGATATCCATCGACGACCCGTCCTTGCCCTGCACATGCAGAGCGGTATCGTCACCGCCCTTGCCCGTTTCAACCGTAACCTTGGCTCCATCGCCCACAGTAACTGTATGACTCCGAGAGCAAGCAGATAGGATAGAAATCACCGCCGCGGCGGCCAGAATATTTTTCCGCATCACGCCATTACAACAGATTCAACCGTTTTAGATAAGACACTTTAGTACCATGACCTACCTTACCGGCGCTTCCTCAACCGGACTTAGTGTCATCCAAACCAGCACCAGCGTGACTATGCCGCCGGTTATCACCATCGGCCATTCAAAACTGATCGGCTGCGCGATTCGCGCGGGCAGTGACCAGACCCAGACTGCAAAGAAATTGAACAACTGCCACGCAAACAGCACTCCGAAAACAACTCGCGGCAGCGTAAGAACGAAGCTCAATAGTCCTATGCTCAGTAGCAAAATATCCGCGTAGGAAGAATGCGCCGTCTGCGTCTCATACGGTCCAAACGTGATCAACGACCAAAAAACGAGATTCGCCAACGCCGCCGCAATCAGCCAGTCCGCATACGGAATGGCCCGGCCAGCTTGCCGTCTTCTCATCAGCAAAACTAACCACGCCAACCAACCCGCGTTCACTAATCCCACCGCGTTCCACATATAAACGCGCTGCGCATTCCTCGATTTCTCTCTGGCAGCGCCATCCCTGGCAGTCAAACCGTAGGAATCAAAGAAATCTTTTCCTCCGAGAAACACAAGATTCGACCACTTATACCAGACGATCTCCCTCCACGGATGAAGATGATACGAATCGCGAATCGTCTCCCAGGTGCTGCGCGCATCAACAGGGATCACACCTCCTAAATGCATTTTCAATAAGCGGTTCCCTGGCGGATCCACATACTTTTGATAACCGCTCCACGGTAGATAGAACGCAATTACAATCAGGAGGCTCAGCGCCAGTTGTCGCAACGCAAACAGTTTCCGTAGCTTCACAAACAGCACCGCAAACACTGCCAGGCTAAAGGTCGAGCCAGGGTGAGCCATCAATGCCAGCCCCAGACACACGGCCGCGAGTACCGCTTCAAAAGAGCTCAGCGCTCGCTTCGCCCGTCCGATATCAAATAGGATGCTCAGCAAAAACAAGATACAACTAGCCGCCAACAGCTTCGGCCACGTATACACGCTGTTGTAAAACAAGAATCCGGAGAAGATCAAAAATCCAAGCACTTGCCGGATGCGCCGCCGTTCCGTGCCAATTGCCGTCAGCAAACACCAAACGCCACAAATCCAAAAACACTGCAATGCCGAACTCAGTAACTCATAGCGCGTCTCCGCATTCTTCATCACGCTCAGCGGCCGCTCCATGAGCACAATCCCCGTCTGCAGCGGAGGCCGGTCGCTACTCAGCCAGTCGCCACAACAAAAGGGCTTAACGGGTTTGCGGTCATAAATCCGCTCCGCGAAAATCATAGGAATGACATTGTCCGCCGCCAGAACATCCACGAAGAAGCGGTCACTCGCATAACCGATGCCGGGAAAAAACGGATCGCTAAAAAGGAAATAGAAACTCGTGTAACACAGGCCTGCCAGCGTCGCATACAGAAACGGTTCGCGAATCAAGGCGAACGACGTTTTGATCGCCGCCGTGGAGCGGATAGCTTGTAAAACCAGCACGCCCGCGGCGACAAAGTAGACCACATAACTAAATCCCTGCCCCCATCCTCTCGAGAAAAAGAACAGCCAAAAGGAAACATAACCAAGCGTGGCGCCCGTGCAAATCACCACCATAACCAGGTAAATCGCCGCTAACGGCTGGCTCTCTTTCCTCGCCGTCAGCACACTCGCCAATGCCAAACCAGGCAGCAAAAACAAACCCAGTTGGAACAGATAAGTGCCCATCGTTTGCGACCACGACTTCAACTCCTGCCGCCAGTAATTCAATACGGAAAGGCTTCGCGGGTTACTAACACCCATCCATCCGCCGGGGCCAGTCTCGTTGTCAATCGCCACCAGCCGTACTTTCTTACCGCGCACATCTGCGTCCATCCACCAACGCAGCTTCACCCACATTTCACCCGGCTCGCGTCTAAGTCGCATAGTCACGCGCGCGTGATTATCTTCTCGTTCGAGGAAAAGTTTCAACCCAGGCCTCTCTGCCCCGCCCACGTAGCCGGCCACAAATAACTCCAGAATCGTAGGCGCAGCAAACGGCGCGGATCGCAATTCACCCGTGCTTGCATCGTTCCCGCAGTGCGACCCCCACAACGTCGCACCCTGCCGCTCATGCGCTGAAATTTGCGAATCGAAGAACGTCGCGGCATACACGCCGCCCCGCACAAAGCATCCTTGCGAAGTCCAACCCACGGTGCCCGTCGCTAGATTCGACCCGCGAATCGGCAGCAGCAAAAATAGCGCCGCCACCACCGCCAGCAGGAGCAACCCAAATACTTTTTTGTTACTCCAAGGCCAAGGCATGTCGTGTGAAGCCTCGATCCTAACACACGAAAACAGCGCCAGCCATCTAGAATAAAGGAGCTTCAGAAGCCCACATGAACCTCTTACAGCAATTGCTCCGCAGTCGCGCATCCTGCCCCGCCAACCCCGAGGAAAAGGAACTGGTCGAACACGGTTTTGAAGTTCTGACCTCCCATCTGGGCCAGAGTCGCCTGCGCGACGCGGTCGTCGTCGAACCAACGCCCGAATTCTTCCCTGACCCCTGGGACAAATCCCCCCAAGCCGCCGCACGCCTGTTTGCCCGCGTCTGTGGCTTCATGCAGGTTGATCCCAACTCACTGGACCTAAGCTTTTGGAGCAAGGAAGAAGAATCGCCCATGGTCGAGCTTCCCGCTGAAATATCCGCCGGCACCCGCAGTAAAGGCGCTGCCGGCACTTACCACCGATCGCAAGGCGTCGATCACGTGCGCTTAAACAAAGCCGAGCTCGCCGACCCCGAATCGCTCGTCTCCACCGTGGCTCACGAACTCGCACACGTCATATTGCTTGGCAGTGCCGGCATGTCTCATGACGAACCGCATATGGAAGCGCTCACGGATTTGGCTACTATCTACCTCGGCTTAGGCATTTTCACCTCAAACACCTTGCTCTGCCGCCGCACTTGGACCGACGGAAACATGCAAGGTTGGCAAGTCAGTCGTAAGGGTTATATCAGCCCTGAAATGGCAGGCTGGGCTTTAAGTCTCTTCGCTTGGCGTCGCGGCGAAGTGAAACCCACTTGGTCACGCCACTTAGCAACCGACGGCAAGGCCTATTTAAAAATGGGTCTCCGCTTTCTCGAGGCCAACGCAAAGTAACAATCTTATAACTCCTTACTATTCGCCGCATCAAATCGCTTTACACTTCTTTTCAGAATCCGCATCTTACTCAACCCCGCCCGGTACGCCGCCATATGTGCCGATTGAAAGTGCGCCGCCAGCGAAGCATCATCCTCCCACAACTCACTCAACTGAAACCGATGCGCCACCGCCAAATCGCGCGCAAACGTATAGTGATGGCATCCCTTCTCTTTCGCCGTCTCATTCATCATCACCCGCATCAACTCACCCACCGCGTCCGCATCCTCCGCGTGTACATCGAATTGGCCGATAATCACAATCTGACTCATGCGGCTATTCTACTGAAGCTGTCCAAGTGAAAGTCTCTAACATGCCACGCAGCCTTCATTGCAGAAACTCACCCGTTCATCGGTCCCGATTCGCCCAGAAAGGGCACTTCGGGCAAGCCTCCCCTTCCGGGTAATCAATCGCCTCTTCATGCGGGCAGCCGATGATCCGGTCCGCAACGCTGATTGACCCCGCCTCATGCGCCCGCACGAATTGCAGAATCTCCTCCTGAACCACCGCATCGGTTCGCACATCGCCCTCGTCCAAATACCAGCGCCGCATTGCCGTAGGCTCCTCCGCTTCTTCCGCAGCCCAAATTGTCACCGCCACCTTACTCACCCGGCTATCATCAGGACCATAAAACGCAATCGTCGCAACTGGGTATCCCCGAAATCCATGCCGCGCTTTCTTCGCCAGGGGAGAATTCGAACGCTTCTTGATCTTCTCCATGCCGACATTGATTTTATGAAATTTACACCCTTCGCTGATCCGCACGTTCACCGCATTTTGCTGCCGTGGCGCAGATTACCGCCACGAAAAAATAGCGCTGCCTGATGGCTCACCCGAGAACTATTCTCATCCAATCAAAATATTTCTGCCGTTGATTCGTCTACCTCAATGAGAAAACCGTCAAATACCCACAACCAGCTAGCGCCGAAGGCTGCTACTTCGCCGCCACCACCTAACAAAACGTGAGGAAAGGAATGACACGTCAATGAGTGAGATCAATTTCATTAAGACAGAGTTGGCCGCTGCGCTTGCAAGGGGCGTCCGTCAATGCGTGCTGATAGCGTCGCGACCGCTTTTAACTGAAGCCATTACAACTCAACCTGACCCAGACTTTCAGGTTTTCGTGGTAACCGAAGATTCGGTATCCGATCCATCCGCTACTTTCGTTCCCACGAGCTTTGCATCGGAACGCTTGGCCACCGCACTCGAAAAGTCAGACTTCGATCGGCTTAAATCGAGCCTGTTCATCTGGCTGGGTGGCGCTGGTTATCGGGCTGTTGATGGCGTAATGTCAACTCTCGCCTTTATCGCCTCCCTCCCAAAAGGCAGCGGCGTGTTGTTTGACTACGTGGCCGACCGCACCTCTCTCGGCTCGCTGCCCGAGACCGCCTTGGACGCGCTGGCCAGTCGAATCTCGTTGCCTGTGGGCGGCGTCAAGCATTTGATTCAGCCACAAGCGGTAGAGGCGCTGCTTCATGGCCTCGGCTTTCGCCAGATAGTCGATTTCGCCAAGCAAGATCTTCACTTTGCTTCCGGGCATCTCATCAGCGCCTCGCTTTAAGAAACGTTCGTCTTGGCGTTCAGTTAGAGTTATTCTTGTAACGCTCCCGCCCGCGCCGTCACTACTTCGGTATACACATGACATCGCCCTACCGCAAAATCATGGCCCAGGCCCTAATGGCCTTGACGATCGCCGCCACCACGCAACTCGCTCGCGCCGCCGACGACAACGAGAACAGCACGCCTACCGGCTGGTGGCTCTACACCGGCCAAAGCTATAACGACATCGTGCAAAAAGTGCAGGCCCTAAACGCCCGCATTACCGACATCACCCCGGATAACTCGTCCGGTAACTCATTTACCGTCACTTATGTGAGTGAGACAGGCGCCTTCGCCAAACAATGGTGGTGGTACGTAGGCATCGATGCTGCCACCCTCCAAAAGAATCTCACCAACAACAAAGCCCGCCTCATCTCGCTGAAAGCCTACGATACAGGTGGCGGCAACATCCGTTTCGCTGTCGCTATGATCGCCAACTCGGGTGCCGACAACAAAGGCTGGTGGTACTACTACGGCAAGTCAACCGCCGACATTACTAACCTCACGAAAGCCAACAACGCCCGCCTCACCGCGCTCCAGTCCTACACCTCCAACGGCCAAACCCTTTACACCTGCATCATGATCGCGAACACCGGGGCCGACAACAAAGGCTGGTGGTGGTACTTCAACGAAACCCCGCAAACCATCACTAACTCCATTTCAGCGAACAAAGCTCGCGTCATCGGTCTCACTCCCTCCGCCACCAGCGGACGTTTTAACGCCGTCCTGGAAGGGTGCGCCGGCGGTTGTCCCGGCTGGTGGTGGTATTACGGACTCGACGGCGCCGACACTCTCTCTAAGGCCGAAGATAACGGCGCGCGCGTCATGACTGCCGCCAGATATGACGGTTGCGGCGCCAGCCAGTGCCTCGTCACCGCCATGATTTCCAACACGCCGGCGGACGTTACTGCGTGTGACGCCCAAGGCTGCATCTCCGAAGCCAAACTCGCCACCAACATCTGCAACACACTCGCCGGTCACGTTGTCGGCTTTAACTGCCGTGTCGGTGCCGTCCGTCCCATCTACGGCGGACAAGCTCGTACCAACGCCGACGCGCCCAGCCTGCCCATGGCCCCAGACCTTGTGACCAACATTGCCAGCGTCAGCAAAACCATGACTGGTACGGCTGTCATCCAATTGCTCGCCAAAAAAGGACTGACTCCCGACACCAAGATCGGGCCCTACTTATACACTGACTGGCACCAAGGCCCCAACGTCAATCAATTGACATTCCGTGAGTTACTCACGCATACCTCTGGCTTTGGCCAACTGCCCGTCTGCGGCAATAACTCAAAGCTCGACTATGCAGACCTAAAAACGCTCGTCGCGAACGGTGTGACCGCTTCCAACATCGGCAAGCCCAGTTATGGAAATTGCAATTTCGCCCTCATGCGCGAGATCATGCCCGCACTCTCAGGCCAGCCGCTCTCCGGTGTGCCGGACGGTTCGCAACGCGCGCAACAGAGCATCAATCAATATCTCTCTTACATGAACGCCCATGTTTACCAACCCGTCGGCGTGCCCACCCGCTCCTGCAACGCGTCCGGCGGCTCAAACGAACTGCTGTCTTATCCGAATCCCGCCGGCAACGCGCACGGTACAGATTGGGGCGATTGGACCGCCATCTGCGGCGGCGGCGGTTGGGTCTTGAGCACCAACGACATCTTTCACGTCATCAACGACCTCGCCACTGGCAACACGCTCCTCAGCCCTACGCTGCGCAAGCAAATGATCAGCGGTTCGCTCGGCTGGGATTCCGCCGTTCGCAACGATTGCCCTAACCCAAATGTTTGTAAGAACGGCGATCTCAACAACGGCCCCGGTGCTCCCGCGGTCTGGACTTACGCCGGCATCCTAAAGTGCAACGTCCCGGTAGTCGTGGTCGTCAACTCTCCTCTACCAGCGCCCTATCAAGGTGGTGAAGACGTCATCGGGCTGGTGAAGGACGCTCTCGCCAAATCTTCCGTGCCCGGTACACCCAAAGCCTGCCCTTAAGAAAGCCGAGCCGGGCGCGGTCCTCGAAGTGTCCCACCGCCGACAGCCACATAAGTCAGTTCCTGCCCTGACGCCGCGCTCCGCAGCATAATTCCGCCGCGGCTCATATCACCGCGTCCGACAAACTCAGCAGGAAACAGCAGGCGCTGGTCGAACACTTTGAGCAGGGCCGTCGTGTACTTGGCACTGGCAACACTTCCCAGCAGCACGACCGAGCGTTCATAACCCGTCGCTCGGTCGAGTGACTCTGCCGCGGCGAGCAGGACGTCATGGTGGAGCGGATTGTCTTCGTGTACGTCAATGTCAGCCGTCGCTCGGAGTTGTTCGGCGCTTAAAACGGTTTCAGGTGGGAGCAGACCGAGCCCGGGCACAATCACGTAAACTCTAGAGGAACGCTCTGGAGCCGCGCCGAAAGCGTTCACATAGGCCATCTTCCCTCTGAAATACAAACCGCTAATAAAACTGTAGATTTCGCCGATCGTGGCGGACCCAGCGCGGAATTTCAACGCCAGATCGAAATCAGCTTTCTCGTTGGTCAGAATGGCGTACCGGCGTCCGCCAGCTTTGGCGGGAGACAAAAGAAAGATAGGGGCGACAATCGCGGGCAATTAAATTTCAAACGCTCCTCGCTTGCAGGATATTATGACCGGGTGGAACTTGTCGTAAGTCCGCCGGTCTTGCCGATGCTCGCGAAGCGAATCGAGCAGTTGCCGACGGGTGACAGTTGGATTTACGAGCCGAAGTGGGATGGTTTCCGAGCGATTTTCTTTCGCGATGGAGACGAAGTCTTGATCCAAAGCCGTGATGCGAAACCACTCAATCGTTATTTCCCCGAATTGCTCGACCCATTGCGCCGTGCGCTTCCGGAGCGCTATGTGGCCGATGGCGAGATTGTGATTGCTAAGAACGGCTCGCTCGATTTCGATGAATTGCAGCTGCGGCTTCATCCCGCCGCGTCGCGCGTGAAGTCGCTATCGGAAAAGAGTCCAGCGGCCATAGTGTTTTTCGATTTGCTTTGTGAAGGTGCACACGATCTGCGAAATGAGCCCTTCAAAACCCGCAGAGAGATGTTGCACCAGCTGTTGGGCCCAGCAAGAGCGCCGCTTCATTTAACGCCCGCCACCACCGATCGCGCTGTGGCCGAGGATTGGTTCAAACGCTTTGAGGGCGCGGGCCTCGATGGCGTCATGGCAAAGGCGCCCGATAGCGTCTATGAACCGAATAAGCGCGTAATGTTTAAGGTCAAACACGAGCGCGATTGCGATTGTGTAGTGGCCGGCTTCCGTTGGCACAAGAAGGTGGATAGCGGAGTCGGATCGCTGTTGCTCGGTCTGTTCGACGATTCGGACAAGCTCCAGCACGTCGGAGTGTGCTCAAGTTTTTCAGTGGAGACACGAAAAGAGCTGGCGGAGTTTTTGGAACCATACCGGAAAAACGCCCTCAAGGATCATCCCTGGAAGCAGTGGGCCGCGGGCGAGCCGGGACAACGCCTTCCCGGAGGTCAGAGCCGCTGGAGCAACGGCAAAGATCTTTCATGGGAACCCGTACGCGCCGAACTAATAGCGGAAGTGGCGTATGACCATATGCAGCGCGATCGCTTTCGGCACATTGCGCAGTTTCGAAGATGGCGCTTAGATAAAAGTCCGCTCGATTGCACCTATGCGCAATTAGAGGTTGTGCCTCCGCATGAACTAGCGCAGATTTTCGGCTTGGTAGGTTAGCGATTTTTCTTCGCCGCTCGCTTGCCAGCAAGTTGCTCGCGCCATACCCGGGTTGGATCGTCATCTGGGTCGGGCAACTGTTGCGTGGGTTGGAGAGATGCAGGTACGCCCTTCAGATTGATGCGAATGCGCGTCCAAGTCGAAGACCGGCCGCGCATGGAGTCTACTAGGATGTCTTCGGGCAGCAGATGCGTCACAACCTGGGCGTGTTTGGCTTTCCAGCGTTCCAAACCGTCCAAGGCGGCTTGTTTGTCGGGCGAATTCGCGATCACCAGCAACGGCATTTTTTCGCGCTTCGCTCTGGGTGCGGCGCCCTTCTTGGCGCGTGACCGGGCCACCCGCGGCGCTTCCCCCTCCATCTTGCGGAAGTGCGGCGGCCAGGGAGCATCACCTAGCCCGCTGGCTTCGTCGGATGCCGCCAGCTCAAGCAGTTTTTCTAAAGAGCCACGCGATTGATCGATTTTTTCGTGCGGATCGCCCAGCTTGGCGTAGCGACCGGGCACCGTAAAAATGGTGAAATCAGCAGGGTCGCAGTCAGTCACTTCGTTCCAGTCAACAGGCGTAGAAACGCGCGCATCGGGAAGCGGACGCACCGAGTAAGCGGAGCAGGTCGTGCGATCTTTGGCGTTCTGGTTGTAATCAAGAAAGACACCGTGACGCTCCTCTTTCCACCATTTAGAAGTGGCCATCCCCGGCAGTCGTTTTTCCATCGCCCGCGATAGCGCCAGAGCCGCACGGCGCACTTCCAAAAAAGTCCAGCGCGGTTCGATCGAGACGATGATGTGCATGCCGCGCGAACCGCTCGTCTTCGGCCAACCCCTCAGCCCGTTTTCAGAAAGAAAGTCATTCACCGCAAGCGCTACTTTGCGGACGCTCTCCCAATCGATGCCAGGCCCAGGGTCAAGGTCGATGCGCAGTTGATCGGGATGATCAAGATCCCCCGAACGCACAGGATGAGGATGCAGTTCGATGCAGCCGAGGTTAACGATCCATGCAAGCGCAGCTGGATTATCGACAACAAGCTCCTGTGCAGTGCGGCCCGATGGAAACGAAAGTTCGACCGTACGGAGGAAGTCTGGGAACTCCGCCGGTGCGCGTTTTTGATAGAACGGCTCCTGTTCCGCACCGTTCACGAAGCGTTTGAGGACGATAGGACGATCGCGAATGCCGTTGAGGGCACCGGGCGCAACAGAGAGAAAGTAATTGACTAGCTCAAGCTTACTGACCTTGGCTACTTTGGAGAAATACAGTTTGTCGGGGTGCGTAATGCGCACCTCGTGGCCATCAATGTGGAGACTTTCTACAGCTTCGGAGTTCTTCATGTCCGCTAGCGTGACCCAACCTTAAATTATCCCGCAGTAAAAGGGCCGCCAAGAGACCAAACTCATCATGTCGCTAAACCCCACAACCGCAGGCGTCGAAATTCGTACTGAAAACAGCTCGCAACTCGCTGAACTCCAGTCCATTCGGGCCGTCAATGAGGCCGCCTTCGGAGAAGCGGCCGAAGCCGACCTGGTGGACAAACTTCGAAGCGCCGGGCACGCGCTCGTCTCTCTCGTGGCCGTCCGGCAATCGGCCATCGTCGGTCATATTCTGTTTAGCAGAATGTGGATTGATACCTCTTCCGCTCTCGTCTCCGCAGTGGCGCTGGCCCCTGTCGCGGTGGTCCCAAAATATCAACGCAGAGGAATCGGCCAGCGGCTCATCGAGCAAGGGTTGGACCTGCTGCGAACACGCGGTGAGCGGATCGTCATCGTGCTTGGACACGCGAGCTACTATCCCCGCTTCGGCTTTTCGACCGAAAAAGCGGCATTGCTGGCATCGCCATTCCCACGCGAAGCATTTATGGCCATGGAACTCGTGGCAGGCGCTCTTTCGCGTATTCAGGGTCGAGTCATTTATCCGCCACCTTTCGCTATCTAGCTTCATCCTCGGCATCTCATCGGCCCCTCCCTCTAGTGCACAGTTGTCTTATCATTCAGTTCAATCGCCCATGAAGCATACATTTCGTATCCGCGAGTGAAAGGCTCAATCTGCTGCAACGATTTCTTCCTGGAAATCAGACATACAGGTAACTCATAATATTCTTTACAGGAGACTTGGGTCACTCCAATGACATTCATTTCGAAAAGCTTATTCAGCATCATAGCCCTCACCACATGCTGTTGGGCACAAGGAATACATCCGGAATGGCGCGGCTTACTGGCTGGCGGCCAACCGGTGAAGGCAGTCTATTTCTTCGCAGGCGAAGGCGACAACAACAACCCCGTCTACACCAGCCATCCGACACTCCCGGACGATCTTCATTGGAATAGCGATCCAGCAAGTCGGGCCAGGGTGATGAGCCGATTGGCTGCCGCGCATGTGAACACCGTTGTTATGAGTTACTGGAGCGATATGCCGCAATGGTCGCCCATGGCCCTGACAGTTCAGAATGGCTTGACGGTTCCTGGTGTGGTGGACGCAGTGCAAAACCTTCCGCTCGTGATCATGCCCGCCATCGAAAGCGGGTTTGACGCGAGCCATCCTCAACTGCCACACCTGAACTTTCAAGATGACTTTCCGCACGCCCAGGGCACTGTTAACCTTGCTCCGGGTTTGATAGAGAGAATCGGCTGGCTAGTGCAGATGTTCCGTAACGACATGAACCGTTGGGCGCAAATCTACGACATGAATGGAGAAGCCCGCTATGCCATCAATATCCTTCATGCGTGTTCAGATGAGCGTGGAATCAACGATGCGGCCTTTGCTTCGGGATTCGGCGCGGTGGCCTATCAGATTGAGCTCAAATACCGTATCAAGGTAGGATTCACGCTCGACACAATCGGTTCCGGTTGTGGCTACATCGCATCTCCCCGTTCAGCAGGAGCAGCACTCAAAGCGCAACCCTCCGTGCTCGCCATCATGGGTTTTGAGTCTGAGGTGTTTAGCGGCAAGTTAGTCCCGCACGATAACAACCGCGCCAATCTCCCAAATCTCGCCGCTTGGAAACGAGCCGCCTTAAACGACTGGGTCGCTACCGGTGTGCCGGTCATTTTGGATGTATCAAACGGTTATGACGGACACCTCGTCTTTCCCAACTCGCCAGGCAGTTTCTGGGGAGACAATCAGAGTGCAACGGACGACCGCTGGCGGAATTGGATGAGCGAGTTGAAAAATCCTGGCATCAAAGGCATTGTGATGGACACCTGGAATGGCTATACGGAAGGCTACGCGGCTGTTCCTACCAGGGAACATGGCGACACAGTTTATAACTGGCTAAGCGACTTACTTGAACCAGACCCAAGAACGTGCAGCCATATGCACTACGTCAACGGCACCCGCACTTTTCGTGTCTATGGTGCGATTTGCGATAAGTGGGTGCAACTGGGCGGCGATCTCGGTTTCGGCAGACCGACGAGCAATGAGCAGCCCACCGTCCATGGCAGACGTTCCGATTTCGCTGATGGAAAAGGAATTTTTTGGAGTGCGTCCACCAATGCTCACGAGTTGCATGGGCTGATTTATCAGGCATATGTCGAGCATGGCTCCGACGGCGGCTGCTTGGGCTTGCCCGTGAGTGATGAAGAGGCCGACGGCGCCGGCCGCGTGAATCATTTTCAGCATGGAACCATCACCTGGAAGCAAGGCGACAAAGCCGCAGTGATTCATTGTCAGTAATGCAAAGGGCAAAGCTGGACCGGTTACAACTGAAGCTTTCAAGACATATGCGTTGAGCGGGCCGATTACTACATTGGCCTCGTTTTTCGCACAAATAAACGGCCTGGAGACAGAGTTAGAGACCACTCGCGGCGAGAGGTGCTCGCTTAAACGCCAACTGGCGGGTTGGCTTTGTACGACTGGCGTGTGAATCGTCCGGAGCATCGTCCGACGCCTCTATGTTGTTCGGAATCTCAAAATTAAGTCTCGACCTCCTATGTCTTTGAGGTGAAGTCAACTTCAATGTTCTAAGAACTGGTGGCGGTCTTTCCGGCCGGACGTCGATGGAAGAGGTCGATTGCGCTGTCGAGCGCCGCTTGCTTGAGATCAGTGGCTCTCGGCATGAGGGTGTCGGAGACCCAGAAAAGGATGTCGGAAACGCGGTGGGCAAAATCTTTGATCGCCAGTTGCTCGGCCCGGTCGCCATCGCCAATGTTGAGGCGGTCCAGTTGTTTGAGAATCACATCAAGTTTTCTGTCTTCCTCTTGCCAGTAAAGAGTGTAGGGAAGCCGGTCGGAGGCTCGGGAGAATCTAAGGTCATCGCCCAGAGTGAGTACGACGACGCGCTCAAAAAAGTCGGCACGCTCGCCGATGCTCGTGTCGTAGAGGTAGAGGAGCTCGCGCATGCAGTAGACGGATTTCAGATATTTTTCGCTCAGCACAATTAGGACGCGTTCGGCCCGACCGATATCGCGCATGAATCTGGAGATCCAATCGCCCGGGCGCATCGCGGTTTTATCGCGAATGAGTTGGAATTCGGCCGGCAGACGGTGAGTAAAAGCATCAACCAGCGCGTCGCTTTCAGCGCCCCAGGCGTAGGACACATAGACTGGCAGCGGTTCGCCCGATCTGTGTGGGGGGTGGCCCGGTGCGATGTGTGCGAAAGCTTCAGCAGCCTTTTGTTGTTCGGGCATGGCTTGCGCGGCCGGGATTGCGCCGCCTACCAGCCAATCACATTCAGGCTTGGCGCCGAGTTCAATTTGCAGGATGGAATCGATTAGGTGGGAGACAAGAGCTTCCGATTGATCACCGACTGCTTCGGCGATTATGCGACCAACGGCATTCGTTCTTGTGAGATCGGCTAGCTCGGTGCGAATGCGTACCGTCGATTTCCGTTCCACATCATAAAAACAGA
>Ga0302319_10014256_pt1 | contig 14836 bp, 14 predicted proteins | sample Bog_T0_2_FD_203319 | JGI IMG/M metagenome (GOLD analysis project Ga0302319, IMG submission 203319) | Peat permafrost microbial communities from Stordalen Mire near Abisko, Sweden - Bog_T0_2 | ecosystem: Environmental > Terrestrial > Soil > Wetlands > Peat | place: Sweden: Abisko, Stordalen Mire... | reverse complement strand
TTACGGCATGGTTTTCCCATTTCGCGCAACTGACCGCCGTTTGGACCGGCCATCCATTTGCATTCCTCCTGGCGGTCGCCGTGATCGTTATCTGGATCGTCACCGGGCCAGTGTTTAATTACAGCGACACCTGGCAGCTTGTGATCAACACCGGCACCACAGTTGTCACATTCCTGATGGTCTTCCTGATCCAAAATACCCAGAATCGCGACATGCTGACGGTGCAACTCAAGCTGTCGGAATTGGTGCTGGCGATGAAGGGAGCGAAAAATAAATTCGCTGCGATCGAGGATCTCAGTGACGATGAATTGCAAGAACTACACGACGATTGCCGTGCGCGCGCCGAAATAGTCGGGCAACACATCGAAAAACGGAGTGTATTCAATCAACGGAAGGGCCAACCGAAGTTGCGCGCCAGCGTGGCTCGCGTTAAATCCAGCAAGGCTGCTTGAGCATAGTTTTCGCCTAGCCGGAACCATAGTTTAAAGCTATTGTTGTAAAAGGCAGCGACGGTGGGCATCGCACTCGGGATCGGACGGACCATGGCTCGCGGCATTTGGATGGCGGTAGGATTGGCGCTCGCATCCGGTTTAGCGGCCGGGAATGCCTTTGCGCAGGGGCCGCGTGATTTTTCCGGAGTCGCGTCTTTTTATGCTAAAGATTACAAGGGCCGAGTTGCCTCCGGCTCGGCCTATGACAGTACCAAACTGACTGCCGCACACCGCACCCTGCCGTTTGGCACCCGCCTGAGCGTCACCGATCGGAAAACCCATCGCAGCGTTACCGTCACCGTTAACGACCGCGGGCCGTTTGTGAAAGGCCGCGTGCTCGATCTATCGTTTGCCGCAGCCCAAGCGCTGCATATGACAGGCCGCGGTTTGATCGATGTGACCGCGTCGATCGAATAGCGCCCGCTTTTATCCGCAAATGGAATTGCTCGACGATCTGATCCCATTATTCGGGGTCATGCGCGGTGTCGATTTAGGTTATAAGGTTCGAAAGCCAAAATCGCTCAAAGCAGACAAGCCTCGCCGCCACCCTCCGCCGCATTCCCTCACAAGGACCCAAATCCATGCCCGCCAAGCGCCCGGCGCCACGCCTGCCTGTCCTCGACGAAGCGCAGATGAATGATGCCCAGCGCGCGTTGATGGAAGCGATCCGATCCGGACCGCGCGGCAAATCTATCACGCCACGCGGCCCCTTCGCGGTCTGGCTGCATGCGCCGGAATTCGGCCAGTTGGCGCAGGCGCTCGGTGGCCATTGCCGCTACAAGACGGCCCTGGCGCCGCGGCTGTCGGAATTCGCGATTTTATGCACCGCAACACTGTGGCGCGCGCAATATGAGTGGTTCGCCCATGCGCCGATGGCGCAAAAAGCCGGCGTCAAGTCAAAAACCATTCAGGATCTGCGCTCCGGCCGCGTTCCGAAATCCGCGCCCAAAGACGAGCGAGCGATCTACGATTTTGTGCACGAGCTCTATAAGAGCAAGCGCGTGAGCGACGCGGTTTACAAGCGCTTGCATGCTGTGCTTGGCGATGCCGCAACCGTCGAACTGGTCGGTATCCTTGGCTATTATGTGATGATCTCGATGACGCTCAACGTCTTCCGCATGATGCCACCGGCGGATCAGGAATTGCCCTTCGCCGAACCGAAATAGCAGTGCTCAGTGCCCTCGCGGATTACTTGCCACGCCAAGTAACCGAATAAAGATCGAAGCGGCGATCCTTGAGGTTTTGCACGGTGCCGCCCTGGCGCGCCGCGCGCAGGCTGTCGAGCTGCAAATCGGCAATCGCCACCATTTCCACATTCGGCGTCGTGTCGGAGGCAATGCCATCGCGCGCGAAAGGGAAGTCGCAGGGCGTGAGCACGCAACTCTGCGAATATTGGATATCCATGTTTTCGACTTTGGGCAGATTTCCGACATTGCCGGCCATGACCACAAAACATTGATTTTCGACTGCGCGCGCCTGCGCGCAATAGCGTACCCGCATATAGCTTTGCCGTTCGTCGGTACAGAACGGAACAAACAAGATTGCCGCGCCCTGGTCGATCACGTGGCGGACAAGTTCGGGGAATTCGCAATCGTAGCAGATCAAGACACCGATGGGACCGCAGTCGGTATTGATGATGTTGGCGCGGTTGCCGCCTTTGATATTCCACCAATAGCGCTCGTTCGGCGTGGGGTGCACCTTGCGCTGCTCGTGCACGCTGCCGTCGCGCAAGAACACATAGGACACATTATAGACCTCTCCGTCGGCTTCGCGCGTGGGGTGCGACCCACCGATGATGTTGACATTGTAGCTCACCGCCATGCGGCTCATCATTTCGCGGAAGCGCGTGGTGTAGCTGGTGAGCGCCGCAATTGCCTCGGCGGCGGGCACGCGTTTGTTTTCGATCGAGAGCAATTGCAGCGTGAATAATTCTGGAAATACCGCGAAATCGGCTTTGTAGTCGGCCACCACGTCTACGAAATACTCTACCTGCTGGGCAAATTCGTCGAACGACGTGATCGCGCGCAATTGATATTGCACGGCCGCAACCCGCACCGTTTGCGGCCGGCGCGCAATGCGCGATGTCGGCGTCGCCGTCGACTCGGCCGGCACCTGCGGATTGCGCCAGATCATGTGGGTGGCGAAGCCGCGCGATTCATGGTCGAGGGGCAGATAATCGGGCAATACCCCGATCGGTTCAAATCCATTCCTAATTTGAAAGCCGATGACCGGGTCGCGCTGCTTGCCCTCGAGCACAAGCTTAAGATAATTCTCGGCCGACCCAACTGAATTCCAGCGCCGCGCTAGATTGGGCATACGGCCGGCAAAAACGACGCCCTTGAGACGCAAGTCTTGGCACAGTTTCTTGCGTTCGTTGTAGAGCCTTTGCCCGATGCGGCGCCCGCGATATTCGGGATCGATGCAAACATCCATGCCGTAAACCCAATCGCCGCTCGGGTCGTGCCGGGAGGCGTAGCCACGCCCAGTGATGGTGGCCCAGTCGTGTGGCTTGAGCGCAAGCGATTCCGGAATCAAAAAGGTAGCGCAGTACCCGATGATGCGGTCTTCATAGGTGGCGACAAATTGTCCTTGCGGAAACTGATGTAACTGGCCCAGCAATTGGGCTTCGGAATAGATGCCATGCGCTCCGAGCGAAGCATAGGCTTTGCCCATGACATCGCGGATACCGCCGATGTCGGCCGGAACGCCTTGGCGAATGACAAGTTTCGGGGATGATTTAGGCTTTTGCGACATGCTTTCGATATGGCAGCGTTTCATTGGCGATTGCAACTTGAAAGCCGCTGGCTGGCGCGCGGGCACAATACAAACTCAAATCCCGGCGCAGATGTTGCGCCGGGATTCAAGAATGAAACTGTAGTTACGAAATTCTTTCGCCGCTAGGTGCAACGCCAGTTAGCAAGTGTGCCGCACCCTGACGACTACACGTCCGTCCGGCATACGCGCGCGAACGCGCACGTCGCGGCATTCGGCGTGATGTCGGCGCCAATCGCGGTCATGTTCGTGGCCGACGACAACCGCGGCATCGCCCGCGCGCAGAACGACTTCAGCGGAAGCGGGAAGGGCTCCCATTACCGTCGCGGCAATCGCAGCGCTCAAAACAAGCATTCTCATTTGGGTTCTCCATGAAACCCCTCGAATAGACTGGAACGCGGTACCGGCCAATTGGTTCGAATTTTCCCGCCAACACGGTTTAAAATATAAGCAGCAGAGGCAGGCTTTTGCGGCAGATCCCGAAGGCGATTGGCTGGTCGCGGACCGCCTTCGGTGTCGACCGCCCGCGGTGCTACTTCATCTTCATGCCGTCATTCATCTTCATGCCCGGCATGGAATTGCCAGCGCCCGCGGTTGGCGGACTTTGCGCGGCAATGCCCTCGACCATGAAGTCGACATCCACCTTGCCGGCCTTGGCGAATTCAAGCGTGGCCTTGAAATGATCGCCCTGCTTGAGCTGATCCTTCAGGCCCATGAGCATCACGTGATACCCGCCCGGAGCAAGCGTGACGGTCTGTCCTGGCTCGATCTCGAGGCCATTGGCAACGGGCCGCATCTTCATCACGCCGTTATCCATGCTCATTTCATGAATTTCGAACTGGTTTGCGATGCCGGTCGAGCCGCCGACCAGGCGGTCCGCGGTGGTGCCGGTATTGGTGATCTTCATATAGCCGCCGCCAACGCTGGCGCCCTTCGGCGTGGCCCGCGCCCAAGGCGCGGAAATCTTGAGAGAACCTACGGTGACATCTTGCGCTTGCGCCGGTATCGTCAGCGCGACTACGACCAAAACGGCCGCAATGAGGAAAGTTCGCTTCATCTTGGAGCTCCTGATGCAAGCCACGCGCGCTTTCTAAAAGCGCGGCGGGCAAATTGACCGAAAAATGAAATAGCGACGGGAATTATCAGTCGGCGGGCGGCGCGCGCGGAATTTGCGGCCCCTTTGCGGCGGGCCGCACGATGGTATCCATTGCCGGCGCCGGCGTGGTGACACGGACACAGGCGGCAAACAACGCCACGGCGCCCTGTGGGGGCCCTATCAGCGCCTGTACGCAGCACGCCATCCCGCAGCCGGCCGCGCAAGGGCAACCGCCGTCATGGCTGGGCGCTTGCGGAGTATCAGCCGAAGACGCGCAGATACCGGCGGCAAATGGACTGCCTGCCGCGACCGATAGCGGCAATATTAGCGCCTGCAACGCGACCACATAGGCCGCAGCCAGGGCAATGATATGCCGACACCGGGAGGTTTTATTCATGGCGGCAAGTTTAGGGCGCCCGCAATTGGCCGTCTACTTGGGCGGGGCGCTGCCCCTGTTCGCGCCATAATACCGGGGCGGCTCGATATTAGGTATGCAGTGCGCGATGCCCGAGTCGAACTACGGCCTAGGTCATGATAGGTTGGCGCGGCATGGCCGGCCAAGAGCAGTCCCAATCTCCAGATGAGTCCCGCGTGGTGAATTTCCGCCGCGGCCCAGCCGCCATGCGCCCGCGCGCAAACGCGCAGGCGCCGGTAGAAGACCTTGCAAAATACGAAGGGCCCGAGCCCACCGGCGACTATCACAACCGTATGATCGTGAACGTACTGGCATTCCTGTTCGTTGTCGTATTGATCGGCGCCGGGATTTGGCTGGCCGACACCATGGCCCGCATGCGCACAGATCAGGACTGCTTTTTATCGGGGCGACGGGGCTGCGCGCCGATCGAAGTGACCAAAGGCCGCTGGTGAGGGCCTTTACGCGCCTTGTTTGCTGCAATTGGCCATGGAATGCCCGCCGCCATTGAACTTGGCCGCCCGCTTCGCTATACGGGCAGCCGAGCTCGTGCCGGGGAACGCCCGGCTAGGGGCGTTGCGCGGGCTTTACGTGTTCCGGCCGCTGATTTGCCAGAACACCAAATTAATCAGAGAGTTAACGATGTCTTCGACCTACGATACAATCGCCAATATTATCGCCGAGACCTGCGATATTCCGCGTGACACCATCAAGCCCGAGAGCCACGCGATCAACGACCTCGGCATCGACAGCCTGGACTTCCTCGACATCGCATTCGCTATCGATAAGGCGTTTGGGATTAAGCTGCCGCTCGAGCAGTGGACGCAGGAAGTCAATGACGGCAAGGCAACCACCGACCAGTATTTCGTGCTCAAAAACCTCGCCGCCCGCATCGACGAACTCGTCGCGGCCAAAGGAACGTAAAGCTCACAAGTCACATGCGTTTTGAGTACTTCCAGTTGATCGACCGGATCGTTGAGATCAACCTCGCGGACCGTATGATCAGCAGCGAAGCTATTGTGCCGACGGAAAGCACGATCTTCGAAGGGCATTTCCCGGGCTATCCGCTGATGCCCGGCGTCTTGTTGATCGAAGCCATGGCGCAAACCTCCGGCTGGCTGGTGGTCGCCATGAACCGTTTCGAGCGCATGGCGTTTCTGGCCCAGGTCAAGGATGCAAAATTCCGCACCTTCGTCACGCCGGGCCAAACTTTGGCCGTCAAAGCGCGGGTTGTGCATGAAGGATCGGGCTATGCCGTTACCGAGACCAGCATTTCGATCCATGGCAAGCCGGTCTGCGACGCCACCCTTACACTGCGCATTCTCGATTTTCCCAATCAAGACGTAAGAAATCGCATGCGCGAAACCGCCGCGCGGGTTGGGTTCCCGAGCGAGGTGTCCGCTAATGGCTAGCGCGCAACGCGAAGCCTGGATCACCGGTATCGGCATCGTCTCCACCCTTGGCGAGGGCCCTGAAGCGCATTGGCAGAAGCTGATGGAAGCGCATCCGGGCGCAGACGTGACGACATTCGCGCCCTTCATTGTGCATCCGCTGGCGCCGATCAATTTCGACGCGCAAATCCCGAAAAAAGGCGATCAGCGCCAGATGGAGAATTGGCAGCGCATCGGCAGCTATGCGGCCGGTCTCGCGCTCGATTCTGCCGGCGTCAAAGGCAAGACCGAAATTCTCTCGCGCATGGATATGATTGTGGCCGCCGGCGGTGGCGAGCGCGACCTGTCAGTGGATTCGACAATTCTCAGCACCGTCCCGCACGCGGCAAATCCGGCGGCGACGCTCAATGAGCGTTTAATGGGCGATCTGCGTCCGACACTGTTCCTGGCGCAACTCTCCAATCTGATGGCCGGGAATATTTCGATCGTTCATGGCGTGACCGGATCGTCGCGCACTTTCATGGGCGAAGAAGCTTCCGGCGTAGACGCGGTTCGCATTGCACTGTCGCGCATCGTTGCCGGCCAAAGCGACATCGCGCTGGTCGGCGGCGCCTATAATGCCGAGCGTCCGGACCTGTTGATGCTGAACGATTTCGGCAGCTTCTGCATAAAGGATAATTATGCGCCAGTGTGGGAGCGCGGCGACAAAGGCGGTTTTGCGCTAGGCTCGCTAGGCGCATTCCTAGTACTCGAAGCGCGCGACCACGCGGAAAAACGCGGCGCCAAGCCCTTGGCGCGGCTCACGGCCGTGCTCTCCGACCGTTCTAACCGCAGGCCGGGCGACCTCAATGCTTCGCTTACGCGGCTGTGGGATAAGCTTAAGGACAAGGTGAAGGGCACCGGCGTTGCCGTGCTGTCAGGCGCCACCGGCGCAAGCCCGGCCACGGCCGAAGAACGCAAATTTCTCGAAAGTCATGACGGCCTTGCCGTCCGCGCCACCGGTTCCTATGTCGGACATGGCATGGAACCGACATTTCCCATGAATGTAGCGCTGGCAACGGTCGCGCTCGGGCATGGTAGTCTGTTTCCGCCCGCCGACTCGACCGGTTTCGAGCGCCCGATGAGCGGGCCGTTGAATCAGGTTCTGGTGACCAGCGTCGGTCACTGGCGGGGCGAAGGCCTGGCATTGGTCGAACGCGCCGGCTGAGGGAGAACACCGATGACAGCAATGAAAGATAAATTGGGCCGGCCGGTCGTCGTCGTGACCGGACTTGGCGTCATCACCTCGCTCGGCGCCGGCAAGACCGATAACTGGGCCAAGCTGACGGCGGGGGAATCGGGCATTCGCGCGATTACGCGTTTCCCGACCGATGGTCTTAAAACCAAGATCGCGGGAACCATCGACTTTCTACCGCCGCAATCCAGCGCGGCCGCATTGACGGAATGTTTCGCCGATCTTGCCGCCGAAGAGGCCATCACCGAATCCGGCATCGGCTCGCGCGGCCAATTTCCAGGGCCTTTGTTTCTGGCCGTGCCGCCGATCGAATTGGAATGGCCGCAGCGCCTGGAAGTCGGCGCAAAATCCGGCTCCAATGACAAAGTCACCTATGCCGATTTGATGCGGGTGAGCGATCAATTTCCGGCCTATCACGAACGCTTTTTGTTGAGTTCAGTCGCCGACCATCTGGCCGAGAAATTCGGCACGCAAGGCTCGCCGATTTCGCTATCGACCGCCTGCGCCTCCGGCGCCAGCGCGATCCAGCTCGGCGTTGAGGCGATCCGGCGCGGCGAGACCGACGCGGCGCTTTGCATCGGCACCGACGGCTCGATTAATCCGGAAGCGGTCATCCGTTTCTCGCTGCTGTCGGCCTTGACCACCAGCAACGACGCGCCACAAAAGGCGGCAAGGCCTTTCGCCAAAAACCGCGATGGCTTCGTAATGGCGGAAGGCGCGGGCGCTTTGGTGCTTGAGAGCTATGAGGCGGCAACGGCGCGCGGCGCACGAATTCTTGGCGTGCTGGAGGGCTGCGGCGAAATGGCGGATGCCTTTCACCGGACGCGCTCAAGTCCGGACGGCAAGCCGATCATCGGGTGCATCGCCAATGGCATCAAGGATGCGGGGCTCGCACCGGAAGATATCGATTACGTCAACGCCCACGGCACCAGCACGCCCGAAAACGACAAGATGGAATATCTCGGCGTGTCCGCGGTGTTTGGCGAGCGCATGAAGAACGTGCCGATCTCGTCTAACAAATCCATGATCGGCCACACGCTGTCGGCGGCCGGCGCGGTCGAGGCGGTATTCACCTTAATGACGCTCGGGAACCAGCGCATTCCGCCCACCATCAATTACGACATTCCGGATCCGGGAATTCCGCTCGACGTCGTGCCGCATAAGGCACGCGATGCGCGCATGGCGCATGCCATTTCGAATTCGTTCGGCTTCGGCGGCCAGAATGTTTCACTGGTGATGGGGCTGGAGCCGGTTTAACAACGTCAGGAATCCGGTTTTCCGCGTATTAGATCCGACGCCAATTAAAATTAGAGACCGTCAGCCCCATGCGTGCATTACAACTCGTCGGCGACCGTAAACTTGTCCTGGCCGAGGTGCCGGATCCACCGCCGCCCGGCGAAGGCGAAGTGCAGGTCCGCGTCAAGGCGGTCGCGCTCAATCATCTGGATTTGTGGGGCTTCCGAGGCATGGCCTTCGCCAAGCGCAAGCTGCCATTGGTGGTGGGCGCCGAGGCGTCCGGCGAAATCGCCAGCGTAGGGGCCGGCGTCAGCAATTTCAAAACTGGCGACAAGGTAGTGATGTATGGCGCCATGACCTGCGGGCATTGCGCCGCCTGCCGCGAGGGCCGCGACAATTTATGCGAAAACGTCGGCGGCATTATGGGCTTCCATATCGATGGCTTTGCCCGCGATCTGATCAACCTGCCTGCCCGGCTGGTCATTCCGGTGCCCGCTGGCGTGAGCCTGCGTGACGCTGCCTGTGCGCCGATCGCCTTCGGCACCACCGAACACATGTTATTCGACAATGCCAAGCTCAAAGCCGGCGAAACCATCCTCGTTCATGCCGGAGGGTCAGGTATCGGGTCGGTCGCCATCAAAATGGCCAAGGCCATCGGCTGCACGGTTATCACCACGGTTGGCGATGACGCCAAGGCAGCCAAAGCCAAGGCCTTGGGCGCCGATCATGTGATCAATTACAAAACCGAGCGTTTCGAGGGCGTCGTGCGAAAACTGACCGCCAAAAATGGGGTCGATGTGGTGTTCGAGCATGTTGGCGGCGAAGGCTTCAATGCTTCGCTGTTCTGCCTCAAGCGCGGCGGACGGCTTGTGACCTGCGGCTCGACCGCGGGCCCCAATGTCACCATCAACCTGATGCAATTGTTCCAGCAGCAATACAAAATCTTCGGCTCGTTCGGGGCTTCGATCCGCAATATCCGCGACAGCCTTGCCAAGATCGCCGGTGGTATGACGCCGATCATCGATAGCGAGTTTCCGCTGGCGGAATTCGAACAAGGTCTGGCGCGGATCGAAAGCCGTCAGGTGTTCGGCAAAGTGATTGTAAACTTCTAATGGCGCCGTTCGTCTTACGCCTGCGCCGTGGCGCTAAACACGCCAGCGACGCGCTCGTTGGCGCGCTCGCGGTCGGACTGCTCATGGTTCTGCGACTGTTTCCGCCCGATCGGCTGGCCGATGGCTGCGCCTTTGTCATGCGCACGCTCGGACCTGGGCTGCCGGAAAATAAAATTGGACACGACAATCTCACCGCCGCTTTCCCGGAAAAATCGGCAGCCGAAATCGACACAATTCTGCGCGGGGTTTGGGACAATCTCGGACGCATGGGCGCAGAATTCGCCGAACTCGACCGGCTGTGGGATTACGATTACGAGCGGCCGGACAAGGCCGGCCGCATCGAAATCAGTCCTGAAAATATCGCGCGCTTCGTGCAACTACTCGACGACGGCAAGCCCGCGCTGATTTTTGCGGCCCATTTGGCGAATTGGGAATTGCCGGCGATTGCCGCCGCCACCTACAAACTCGACAGCGCGGTGCTCTATCGCAAGCCAAACATCGCGGCCATCGACCGGTGGCTGCGCGAGACGCGTGCGGCCAATATGGGCGAAATGATTGCGACCGATTTGGGCGCGCCTTTGAAGATCGCCGAAGCGCTCGAGCGCGGCGCCCATGTCGGCATGCTGGTGGATCAATATTACGTGCGCGGCGTTGAGGTAATGTTTTTCGGCCGTCGCACCATGGCAAACCCGTTGCTGGCGCGGCTCGCGCAGCATTTCGACTGCCCAATTCACGGCACGCGCATGGTCCGCTTGCCCGGCCACCGCTTGCGCGCCGAATTGAGCGACGAAATCCAGCCGGTGCGTGACGCTTTGGGCAAGATCGATATCGCCGGCACCACGCAGGTTATCACCACGGTGATCGAAGGCTGGATCCGCGAGTATCCTGAACAATGGCTGTGGCTGCACCGGCGCTGGCGGCCCGAAGACCGTAAAAGCCCGCTTTAGGTTTTCGTCGGCAGCCCAGCCGCCTTCCAGGCCAGCATTCCGCCGGCAAGATGCGACGTGTATGGAAAGCCCTGATCTTGCGCCGCTAGCGAAGCGGTGACCGACCGTTTGCCGGAACGGCAAGCAAACACCACCTGCTTGCCCTGCGGATCGGGAATGGCTTTAGGGTCGAACATCGAGAGCGGCACGAGCACGGCGTCCGGATAGGCTTCCACCGCGGTTTCGTTGGGCTCACGCACATCGACCAGCAACATGCGCCCGTCGGCGACCCCTCGCGCTACATCGCTGGGCATCAGATTCAGCACCTCGCCGGCACGCGGCATTTCGTCGGCCATAACGCAACTCCAATTCGCCAATCCCGTATTTTAGCCGGATTTGATGCGGCCTGCACCAATAATCAGACGGTCACTTGCGTGCCGACTTCCACCACGCGTCCGGTGGGAATCTTGTAATAGTCGGTGGCGTCGTTGGCCCAACGGGTGAGCGCGATAAACAAACGATCCTGCCATTGCGGCATGCCGGAATGGGCGGCCGGCTTAAGCGTGCGGCGCGAGAGAAAGAACGACGTCGACATGATGTCGAACTGCCAGCCGAGCTTGCGCGCGATCGCCAAGGCATTCGGGACATTCGGCGTTTCCATGAAGCCGAAGCGCAAGTGCACCCGCGAAAATGTTTGCCCAACCGGTTCGATACGTACGCGCTCGGCCAGGTCGACCCTGGGCGTATCGGCGGTCTCGACGGTAAGAATGACGTTCTTCTCGTGCAGAACTTTATAATGCTTAAGACTGTGCATCAAAGCGGTCGGCGCGAAATCCGGATCGCTGGTGAGGAATACAGCCGTACCCGGCACGCGTATCGGCGGCTTCTTTTCCAGACGGGATACCAGGAAATCGAGCGGTGTCTCCGACTTCCGAGTTTTCTGGACCAGCAAGCGGCTACCGCGCCGCCAAGTATACATTATGGTCATGATCAGGGCGCCGAGCGCCAGCGGCATCCAGCCGCCTTCGACCACCTTGAGCAAGTTGGCGGCGAGGAATGTCAGATCGATGAATAAGAACGGCAGCATCAGCGCCAACGCCCCCAGCAACGGCCAACCCCAAACCCGCCGGATCACGACGATCGCCATCATGGCGGTAACCACCATGGTGCCGGTAACCGCGATGCCATAGGCCGAGGCGAGCGCACTGGACGAGCGGAACAGCGCTACCAGCAGCAATACGCCGATCAACAGCAGTGTGTTGACCCGCGGCATGTAAATTTGCCCGAACAAGGCTTCCGAGGTGTGGCGGATTTCCAGGCGCGGCAGCAGTCCGAGCTGGATCGCCTGTTGCGTGAGCGAATAGGCGCCGGTGATGACCGCCTGGCTGGCGATCACGGTTGCGGCGGTGGCAAGCAGCACCATCGGCAGCAGCGCCCAGTCCGGATAAAGTAGGAAGAACGGGTTATCGATCGCTTTGGGATCGGCCAGCACCAAAGCGCCCTGCCCGAGATAGTTGATCGTAAGCGCCGGCAACACCACCACCAGCCACGCAAAGCGTATCGGGCCGCGGCCGAAGTGACCGAGATCGGCGTAAAGCGCTTCCGAGCCGGTCACCACCAGGAATACCGCGCCGAGCGTGTAAAATCCGATGATGCCGTGGTGAAGCAAGAAATGCACGCCGTAATAGGGATTGAACGAATACAGCACGTGCCAATTTTGTCCGATATGCCACAAGCCGGCGGCCGCAATGGCAGCAAACCAAACCAGCGTCAGCGGACCAAAAAATGCCGCGACCTTGGCTGTACCGCGCGACTGAACCGCAAACAGCGTAATCAGGATGATGACGGTGATTGGCACCACATAGGCATCGAAAGCCGGCGTCACAATTTTCAAACCTTCGACCGCCGACAGCACCGAAAGCGCCGGCGTGATAATGGCGTCGCCGTAAAACAGCGCACCGCTGACGATACCCAGCAGGATCACGATCCCGGTGCCGCGGCCAAGCGCGCGTGAGGCAAGTGCCATCAACGCCAGTGTACCGCCTTCGCCGTGATTGTCGGCGCGCAACAGGATCAGAACGTATTTCGCGGTCACCACCAGCAGCAGCGACCAAATAATCAGTGAGAGGATGCCGAGCACCACCACCTCGCTCACCGGATTGCCGGGACCGACCGCCGCCAGTACCGACTCGCGCAACGCATAGAGCGGGCTGGTGCCGATATCGCCGTAGACAACGCCGATGCTGCCGATGGTCAGCGCCCAGAAACCGGTCCGCGCCACCGTTACGCCGCCGCCGCCATTGGCCGCGGTCGAGCCACCGCTGGCGCCAGCTATGCTGTGTGACATGGGAAGGTCGCCTGGACTTGTTGCAATGCAAAAAACTATGGGATGCGGCTTATAACGCTGGGGCTCAAGCCTCAGCAGTGCCATTTGCGCAAAACCGAAAATCGAGCCATGCGAAAAACGCAGGCCGAAAATCGCATTTATTTCAATGATATCAGTAAGTTATTTCGCGCCATGCATATCGCCGGCGTTTTGCTCAGACCGTTACCTGCGTGCCGACCTCGACCACCCGCCCGGTAGGAATCTGAAAAAAGTCAGTGGCGTCGCTGGCCGACCGCGCCAGCCAAATGAACAGATGGTCCTGCCACGACGGCATGCCGGACTGCGCGGACGGCCGCAGCGTTCGGCGCGACAGGAAGAACGACGTGTGCATGATGTCGAATTGCCAACCGTGCTTGCGCGCGATCGCCAGGGCCTTCGGCACATTGGGCTGCTCCATGTAGCCGAATTTGAGCGACACGCGCGCGAAATGTCCCGACAGCGGCGTGATCTGCACCCGATCTTCCTCCGGCACGCGCGGGGTGTCGGCGGTGACGATCGTGAGGATGACATTGTGTTCGTGCAGCACCTTGTTGTGCTTGAGATTATGCAGCATCGCCGAAGGCGCGAATTCCGGATCGCTGGTCAGGAACACCGCCGTGCCCGGCACAATGTGCGGCGGTTTCTTTTCGAGATTGCGGAACAGCATATCGAGCGGCACTTCGGTGCGCCGAGTTTTATTGGCCAGAATTCCGGTGCCGCGCCGCCAGGTCAGGATCAAGAGCACCATGGTGGCGCCGAACAGCAGCGGCGCCCAGGCGCCCTCAAAAAGTTTCATGAAATTGGCCGAGAAGAAGGTCACGTCAACGACCACAAATGGGATCATCAGCAACAGCGCTTTCCAGAAATCCCACTCCCAAAGCTTCCAAACCACAACAAAGAACAGCAAGCCATCCACCACCATGGTTGTGGCCACAGCGATGCCATAGGCGGAGGCGAGTGCGCTCGACGTGCGGAAGAGTCCGACCAGCAGCAATACGCCGACCAGCAATGCGATGGTCACGCGCGGAATATAGATCTGACCGACATGCGAGGCTGAGGTGTGCAGAATGGCAAGTCGCGGCAGTAGGCCTAGTTGGATGGCCTGATGCACGAGCGAATAGGCGCCCGTGATCACCGCTTGGCTCGCGATGACGGTCGCCGCCGTCGCCATTACCACCATCGGCAACAGAAATTCCTCCGGCACCAGCCGATAGAATGGATTTTCGATCGCGCCTGGGTCGGCCAGTACCTTCGCGCCCTGGCCGAAATAATTGATCAGCAAGGCCGGCAGCACCAAGCAAAGCCACGCTGTCTGGATCGGCTTTCGCCCGAAATGACCGAGGTCGGCATAGAGCGCCTCGCCGCCGGTCACCACGAGAAACACGGCGCCGAGAGTGACAAGGCCGATCTCGCTGTGTTCGTAGAAGAAGGCAATTCCATAGAGCGGGTTGATGGCGAGCAATACGTGTGGATCTTCGTGGATGTGTAGCGCGCCGGCGATCGCGATCGCCACGAACCAGACCACCATGATGGGTCCGAACAAGGCCGCCACTTTAGCGGTACCACGACTTTGCGCCGCAAAGAGAGCGATCAGGATGACCACCGTGAGCGGCGCTACATATTCGCTAAACGCGGGATTGGCGAGCTTAAGCCCCTCGACCGCCGACAGCACCGAAATTGCTGGTGTGATCACGGAATCGCCGAGAAACATCGATGCGCCGACAACTCCCAGAATATAAATCAGGGCAGTACGCCGGCCGAGCGCGCGCGTCGCTAGCGCGGTCAGCGATAGCGTGCCGCC
>Ga0302319_10014252_pt1 | contig 14840 bp, 12 predicted proteins | sample Bog_T0_2_FD_203319 | JGI IMG/M metagenome (GOLD analysis project Ga0302319, IMG submission 203319) | Peat permafrost microbial communities from Stordalen Mire near Abisko, Sweden - Bog_T0_2 | ecosystem: Environmental > Terrestrial > Soil > Wetlands > Peat | place: Sweden: Abisko, Stordalen Mire... | reverse complement strand
CATGGCTGGAAATGTTTCGATTTGGTCAGGAAGTTCCACCGAAAGACAACCGGCGTGATACTTAAACCACGAAAAGTTCCGCCACCAAACTCGACCGGGCAGGATTCTAACTGGCCATCAACCTCGCACGGGATTGTCCCGGCATGTGGAGCCGGTGTATACGCCTGCCAAAGAGGCATGATGTTGCCACCAAATTCAAATTGGCCGGGAAACAGCCAGGTGTGCAGTGGGCGTGAAATGATCTTACCCAACTGAAAGCCCGCTCTGAAAAAGTAAAATTGGTCGCGATTGCCCAGGCCGTTTCCCCCATTGACAAATGGACCGAACTCCCAGCTCTTGCTTTCGCGCACCTGGGCCACGGGGTTGTCCACGTCCGAGGGAGCCGATGCAATCGGCGTCTCGGCACAGCCGACTGCGGTCCAGGCCAGGCAAAAAAACAGGATGAACCTCATGCGTTGAATCAATTCTGATTCCTCTCTCCGTTTAAAATCGCGCGAATCATCACAGAAAAGGCCGCCACGTCTGGGCGGCCTCACCTGAATCCAGCAATTGGGATGGATCAGCCGGCGGCATGCTCCATCTGCTCCGCGTCCATATCAAAGTTTGAATACACGTTCTGCGTGTCGTCGCTGTCTTCGAGAGCCTCAAGCAACCGCACCATCTGGTTTGCCTGCGCCCCTTCGAGCTTGGTGTAGGTCGAGGCCACCATGGTTACTTCGCTCATCACGGTTGCGATGCCCGCAGCCTTGATCGCAGCAGCCACGGCTTCATACGAAGCCGGGTCGGTCAGGACCTCCCAGGTATCGCCTTCGTCGTTCAGGTCTTCGCCGCCGTGCTCGAGCACGATGTCCATCAACTTCTCTTCCGTGGCCGCGCTCTTCTCGACGGCAATAACGCCCTTCTTCGAGAACATGAATCGAACCGAGCCCGATTCTCCGAGGTTGCCGCCGTTCTTCGAGAATGCGAAGCGAATCTCGCTCACAGCTCGGTTGCGGTTGTCGGTGAGCACGTCAACAATGACGGCAACTCCGCCTGGCCCGTACCCCTCAAAGCTGATCTCTTCGTAACTCACGCCCTCAAGTTCGCCGGTTCCGCGCTGAATTGCCCGCTTGATATTGTCCTGCGGCATATTCTCGGCCTTTGCAGCTGCCACGGCCGTTCGCAGCCGGGCATTGCTGTCCGGGTTGCCTCCGCCCTTAGCGGCGACTGCAATTTCCTTTAACAGGCGGGTGAATATCTTGCCGCGCTTAGCATCCAGCGCGCCCTTCTTGTGCTTGATTGTGGCCCATTTGGAATGGCCGGACATAGACCCTCTTGGAGAGTGAAAATACAGGCGCAAACACGCGCCAAACCTCCTGATTATACCACCCCAATTGATCTCTGCCCCTGAGCGCAAGCTGCTACCCTAGTACCATGAAATTCGGGGTATTGGTCTTTCCAGGTTCCAATTGCGACCACGACACCTATAACGTCATCGCCGGGATTGCCCGCCAGCCGGTGACCTTCCTCTGGCACGATTCCGACAATCTGGCCGGCGTCGACGCAGTAATTGTCCCGGGCGGATTCGCCTTCGGCGATTACCTGAGGACCGGGGCCATCGCCCGTTTCTCGCCTGTCATGCAGGCGGTCCAACGCTTTGCAGCAGACGGCGGACTGGTGCTGGGCATTTGCAACGGCTTTCAGATTTTGACTGAAGCCGGCCTGCTTCCAGGCGCGCTCATGCGCAATGCAGGGCTCAAGTACATCTGTAAACAGGTCGATCTCCGCGTCGAGACCACCGACAGCCCCTTCACACGGCAACTCACCAAAGGTGAAGTGCTCCGGATTCCCATCGGCCACATGGAAGGCAACTACTTCTGCACCCCCGAAGATCTCCACCTGCTTGAATCGGAAGACCGGATCGCCTTCCGTTATTCCACTCCCACCGGAGAGATCACTGCCGAGGCGAATCCCAACGGATCACTCGCGAACATCGCAGGAATCCTGAACCCCGGCCGCAACGTACTTGGCATGATGCCCCACCCCGACCGGTCCAGCGAACAACTGCTCGGATCGGCGGATGGATGGAGAATCTTTGCCTCCATGGTCGAGGCGCTGGCAACACGCTGAAACATTCATCACTGGCTGCGCTATCGCTCAATTCCCCCAGGAAAAGCTGCAATGATCGACATTCATCATCATCTGATCTATGGCGTCGACGATGGCCCCACGGACATAGCCGTATCTCTGGCCATGGCTCGCGAGGCGGCTGACGAAGGTGTCACCGACATCGTCTGCACCCCGCACGCGAACGATACCTATCCGTACCAGAATGCTCTGAATCAGGAACGTCTTGAGGAGTTGCGAAGCCAACTCGGCGGACTGGTCCGGCTCGCGCTTGGTTGCGATTTCCATCTGAACGCCGACAACATCCTCGATGCCCTTGAACACCCGTTCCGTTACTCCATCGATGGCAAAGGCTACCTCTTGGTTGAGCTGCCCGAGATGGTAATCCCTCCGCAACTGACTGAAGCTATGCGCCGGCTGCAATCGTTGGGCTACACAGTGGTCATCACACACCCCGAGCGAAACCAGGTGCTCTATAAACGCCAGGAACTGCTTGCCGAATGGCTCCGCGACGGCTGCCTTGTCCAGGTCACAGCGAGTTCGCTCTACGGCCGTTTTGGTAAGGCTGCTGAGGCGTTTTCGCGGGAACTCCTCGAGCGCAATTGGATTCACTTCATCGCCACAGACGCTCACAATCCGAAGTGGCGTCCACCGCATCTCAAGAAGGCTTGTGACTTTGTCACCAATGAGGCCGGCGTCGAGACCGCCGAACGACTCTTCGTCACGAATCCCCGTGCAGCGCTCGAAGGCGCGAAGTGGCCGCTGCAACCCGAGCCGCTGGGATTATGGGAACGTGTTCCGCTGAAGTTCGACCCTAACCAGTTTCCGCGAGAATCCAGGCGCTCACCTGCCAAGGCCCCCAGATCGCCAGAATCGTCGGACAGCGAATCCGAACCCGGCAAAGGTTTCTGGGCGCGAATCTTCAGCAAATAAGAGTCTTTCCAAAAGGATAATCTGCTGCGCACTATGGCTGGTGCCTGTTGAGTCTGACCCACGCCCTAAACCAGTCCCAACCCACCATCCACACCTAGTATCTGTCCGGTAACGAATTTCGGACCGGTCGCAAAAAACAGCACCACTTTCGCAACCTCCTCCGCGGTCCCATTGCGTCCCATTGGAGTGCGCGCAGCAAATCGCGCTCCGGTATCGCCGCTCTCGCCCATCTCGATCCACCCCGGCGCAACGCAGTTCACACTAACATCCGGTGCGAAGCCCTTGGCCATCGCTTTCGTCAGCATGTGCAACGCAGCCTTTGAGCTGCAGTAGTGCGCATGATCAGCCCAGGCGTGGCTTCCGCCCAAAGAGCCGATGTTGACGATACGGCCCTGTGCGGCCTTCAGGTGCGGCAGCGCCTCGCGCGCCACCAGAAACGGTCCCCGCGCATTGGTCTCAAATACCGCATCCCAGGCGTCAACACTCAGAGCATCAAGTGGTGCGCGCTCAAAAACAGCGGCATTATTGACGAGCACATCCAATCGGCTAAAGCGCTCCGCCACAGCGGCGACCGCAGCCTTCACTGAAGCCTCCGAGCGAACATCACATTCCAGCGCAATACCCCGCACGCCGAGAGCCCCGATTGCGCTAACCGTTTCCTTCGCTTCCTCCCCGGATTTGAGAAACGTAACCGCTACGTCTGCGCCCTCCCCAGCCAGGGCAAGCGCAATCTCGCGGCCAATGCGGCGCGCTCCACCTGTGACCAGTGCCGTCTTGCCGCTAAGGAGTTGATTTCCCATCGCATTCTCAACACCGGACAGTTTAAAAAGCGGCTGCCTACTTCGGAGGCGCGCTGGAGTTCGGAGCCGGAGCCGAGTCCGCCGGAGCAGTCGAATTCGCTGGCGCGCTCGAGTCCGGAGCCTTTTGAGGAGTCTCGTCCCGGCCGCCTTCCTGCGGCTTGTCGTGCTTCTTGTATATCGAGTACTGCTCGCCCGGTCGCTTCATCCGAATCTCGATGGCCATATCGGATTTATCAATCTTGTAGTCGTCGCCGAAGGTTTGAAACCCTCTGGCAATCACCTGCAGCCGCACCGTGCCGCCGATCGGCAGAACATCGATAACCGTCTTGCCGTCTTCGTTGGTCTTCAGCTCCATGTTGCCTTCGTCTTTTTCGCCCTGCATCGGATGAAAGACAACAGCCGCATTCTCAACGGGTTTTCCGTTCACATCTTTCAGGATGGTCACCTCGACGCGTGCAGTCGGAGGCAGCGTCTTGATCTTGCGGCCGCGAGTGCTCGAGTCACTCTGGCCATATAAGGCGAACGAACAAATTGTCAGGCCAAGAACAGCCGGCAATACGGTAAGACGGAACATGGTGCGACGTTGCATTCGCTCATTGTAGACGCTTGGCGGGTCGGCTGGGAATCCCGGACCGTCCTACTGGACGATGTACATCACCGAAGTGCTGGTCATCCCGAGGGTGCTGGCAGGAATCATTGGGATGCGAAAGGGAAAGGCGTAAGTGACCTTCACCTGTACGCGGCTCCCTGGGTTTTCGTTTCCGTCCGGGTAGGTGGTATTCACGATCAAGCTGCCACCACCAATGTTTGGCCATGCGCTTGACGCGGCGTAGGTATTAATGTTCGACGCCGTCTGGGTACACGAGGAGTTGGATGCGGTTTGGCAACTCGATCCATGGACCATCGCATAACGAGTCCCCTCCCGCGCGCATTCTGAGATGGCGCCTCGTGTATAGGTCGCAATGCACACCTGAATCAACCCAAAGAAAAACGTAAGCAGCACCGGAATCGAAACCGCGAATTCAACCAGTGAGCTACCCTCGTCGTTTGCAGACCACTTTGCCAAAATTGCCCGGCGGCACTTCCCCGCCCCGTGAGCGCGGCGCCCGACACGTCCGGTCGCGGCTTGGTACCCGACGCCATCCTGCTCTTGACCAGGGTTCACGATTACTCCTCAACTTCCATCACCGAGGTCGCTGCAAGATTGAAACTGGTCGGAAGGCCGGGAACTCGAAACGGGATTGGCACGGAAGCACTCGTCGTGACCCGCACAAATTCAAGGGTGTGATTTGAGGCGCCCGTGCACGCAGAATTTGCAGCGGTTTGGGTTGTGTATTGATTGCCCCCAATCGATTGTGAACATGCAAAGTATGCTGTTGGCGTCACAGTCAGCGAACTACCAATGCCCCCCGCTTCCCCTTGCGCCGCAGCAATCATTCCCGTCGAATCCGCCGCATAGGTAGCGCTCATCATTCCGTAAGCAGCGCCCGCATGGGCAGCATTCGAAACCTCTATCGAATCGTAAAGCGCCATTCCCGTCTCAACAGTTCCGATCAGAATCGGACCACCCAGCAATGGAATACACAAAGCAATCTCGACCAGAGCCCCTCCGGATTCACCCTGCAATTGGCGACAGCACCGCCTCACCTTCAAAGCCAGATCCAGCACGCCCTGCAACATGAAACCGTGTTTGATTTTTCCCATTTCTTTGCTCATGTATTACTCCGCCAGCTTCGCGACCGATGTATTCAGCGTGCCGAGGTTAGTGGTGGCGTAACTGTTGAGGGTCGCGCCCCCGGCCATCGTCAGTGTCTGCGCCACAAAATCCATGTTCATGGTGGTCCCTGTGCCGTTGTTCAGCGTAACCGCAGCGCCCGGCGCAAAAATAAGCCCTGAGAAATTCGAAGTGGAACCTCCCTGAATCGTCACCGTATTCCCCGCGACGTAAAACAGGGTCTGCGGAACGTTATTAACAGTCGGTGCAGCGAGATTCGCCGTCACCCCGTTTGCAATGTTCACCGTTCCACCGACATAGAAGGTTACGTTGTTGCCTGAGATTGGCGCACCACCGCCAGTTGAGAAACTTCCTTGGATGTAGTAGGTGTATCCCGGAGAAAACGTCACAGACGCCGCATCGCTGGTGTCGAGGCTCGTATAGCAGACCGTGCCGCTGACTACCGTTTCCCCCGTCATCGGAAGGGTGTACTGGCCTGTGTAGTTGTTCTGCGCGGTCCAACCCTGGATCGGATTCGCGTAGCATGGTGTGCCGTTGGGAAGTGTCGGCGCAGCGATCGAGGGGTTGCAGGCTGCAACGCCCGTCACCACCTTCGTTGTCGAAGAAATGGTGCCATTGTTGTTCACGTTATTTGAGTTGTCCCAGTTGGTTGAAACTGTGCCCAGCGAGAGCGCATTGATTCCGGCGCTTCCCACCACGCCCACCGCATTATTACTGCCCGAGTCAACCGTAATACCGCATCCGGAAGCGGATACCTGCGCGTTGTTGCTCATGTTGAGGCCCATACCAGACCCGGCCTCAAGGCAGATACATGTGGGGCTCGACTGTCCGCCACCCGAAACCGCACGCGCCGCGACTGTCAAAACACTCTTCGATGAATTGAAGACCCCCAGCAGAAGTGTCGGCACCTGACGCGTGACAATGACTTCCGTGTAGCCCGAGCTGCCCGCGTAGCCCCCGTACTTTGGCGGGCTGTTAACCTGCACAGTCGCCGGATGGACCGCGGAGCCTGGATCGAAGCCGTTCATCTTGGCGATTGCGTTTGCCGCAGCCTGCATATTCCCGGTGTCGCCTGCGGTGGCCTCTTCTGCCGCAGCAATTGCAGCACCGTCAGCCGCCGATTGGGCCATACGCTTCTGCTGGAAGAAATAGCCTGTATCCACCGCGAGAGCCATGAATCCGAGGGCGAGCATCCCAAGAAACGCAGCGAGCCAAACGGCCGACTGACCGCCTCCTTCCTTCAAAATCCTGACCATCCCTCCCATCGGCGAGTCTCCGGGATCAAGCAAAAAACTGATATTCCAGCTCAGTTCTTCGGCATGGCGGACGACATCATGAGAGCAAGCCAAGCAAATACCGTAAAAGAGTAACGTTGCCTCCGTGTCTCATTGGCCGGCACTAATTTCAAGATTTCTCCCATTCGCGCCCCGCTCAACGAAAAGCTACCCGCTAAAGACCTTTGTGCGGTTTTATGAGTGCATTACGCTCATGTTTTTGAGCAAAAGGGCTTGACAAACCCTCTTTCACTCGCCTACCTTTAGCAATTGGAAGGGTTGACTGCTAGCGAAAGGCTGGCAGGATTGCTTGGAGCGATTGCGACTTCGCAATCAGGCTCGCGCCTCAAGCACCCTCTACGGACTTTCCTGCAAGAACCAATTCATCACCGGCAGGGTCTTCCCAGCCGAGATCTGAAGGAGAAAAGAAGCAATGGCATCAACGACCGCAACGACTACATTTACACCCCTCCACGACCGCATCCTCGTCCGCCGTCTTGAAGAGGGCGAAACGATTCGCGGTGGCATCATCATTCCCGACAGCGCCAAGGAAAAGCCCCAGGAAGGCGAAGTCATCGCCGTAGGCAAGGGCAAGTCCAACGACGAAGGCAAGGTGTTCCCGCTCGACGTCAAGGCGGGCGATAAGGTTCTCTTCGGCAAATACTCCGGAACCGAGATCAAGATCGACGGCGAAGAGTTCCTCATCATGCGTGAAGAAGAAGTCCTCGGCATCGTCAAGAAGTAGTTGTTTGTGAGCTGCTAGCTGCTAGCCACTAGCTTCTAGCCGCAAGAAAGAACTGGACCTCAAAACCACAGCCTGGGCTAATAGCTAGAGGCTAGAAGCTAAGAGCTGCACTTAGGAGAATTTTTAAAATGGCAAAGCAAATCTTACACGGTGAAGAATCCCGTCAGGCGATCCTGCGCGGAGTCAACATCCTCGCGGACGCCGTCAAGGCCACCCTCGGCCCCAAGGGCCGCAACGTGGTTATCGAGAAGAAGTTCGGCTCGCCCACCATCACCAAGGACGGCGTAACCGTCGCCAAGGAAATCGATCTCAAGGACCCCCTTGAGAACGTCGGCGCGCAGCTCGTTCGCGAAGTCGCTTCAAAGACCTCTGACGTTGCCGGCGACGGCACCACCACTGCCACCGTTCTCGCCCAATCCATCTTCAAAGAAGGCGTGAAGACCGTTGCAGCGGGCGCAAACCCGACCGCCCTGAAGCGCGGCATCGACAAGGCCGTGACCACCATCATCGGCACCCGCGACAAGGACGGCAAGTGGACCGAGGGCGGCGCCCTTGGAAAGCTTTCCAAGCCCGTTGACGAGGGCTCTGTTGCCCAGGTCGGCGCAATCTCCGCAAACGGCGACCAGGAGATCGGCGACATCATCGCTCATGCAGTCAAGGTTGTGGGCAAAGATGGCGTCATCACCATCGAAGAGTCGAAGACCATGCACACCGGTCTTGAGACTGTCGACGGCATGCAGTTTGACCGCGGCTACCTCAGCCCCTACTTCGTCACCGACGCCGAGCGCCTCGAAGTTGCTCTCGACGATCCCTACATCCTGATCTACGAAAAGAAGATCAGCGCGATGAAGGATCTGCTTCCCCTCCTCGAGCAGGTTGCTCGTGGCGGCAAGCCACTCCTGATTATCGCTGAAGACGTGGAAGGCGAAGCACTCGCCACCCTCGTAGTCAACAAGCTGCGCGGCACGCTCAACGTTGCTGCCGTCAAGGCTCCTGGCTTCGGCGATCGCCGCAAGGCAATCCTGGGCGACATTGCCATCCTCACCGGCGGCAAGGCCATCACTGAAGACCTCGGCATCAAGCTCGAAGGCGTCAAGCTAGAAGACCTCGGCAAAGCCAAGCGCATCACCATCGACAAAGACAACACCACCATCGTCGACGGCGCTGGCAAGTCCTCTGAGATCGAAGGCCGCGTCAAGGAGATCCGTTCGCAGATCGAGAAGACCACCTCCGACTACGACAAGGAAAAGCTCCAGGAGCGTCTCGCCAAGCTTGTCGGTGGCGTTGCCATCATCAAGGTCGGCGCTGCAACCGAGACCGAGCTGAAGGAGAAGAAAGCTCGCGTCGAGGATGCGCTGCACGCAACCCGCGCAGCTGTCGAGGAAGGCATCGTTCCCGGAGGCGGCGTGGCACTTGTGCGCGCAATCCCCGCGGTCGACGAGCTCATCAAGACCCTCGAGGGCGATGAGAAGATCGGCGCGCAAATCGTTCGCCGCTCGCTCGAAGAGCCTCTCCGCCAGATCGTCGCCAATGCCGGCGAAGAGGGCGCAGTCGTCGTAGCCAAGGTGCTTGAGTCCAAGCAGCCTCACTACGGCTACAACGCCGCAACCGGCAACTTCGAAGACCTGGTCAAGGCCGGCGTCATCGATCCAACCAAGGTAACCCGCACGGCGCTGCAGAACGCGGCCTCGATCGCAGGTCTGCTCCTCACCACCGAAGCTCTGGTGGTTGAGATTCCCGAGCAGAAGGCTGCCCCGGCAGGCGGCGGTCACGGCGGCGGCATGGACGGCATGTACTAATCCTTTAAATGGGTGCCCCAGGTCCCTCGCATTTGGGGACCTGGGTACCGTCTCCATACAAAAAAGGCCTCCAGCTTCGGCTGGGGGCCTTTTGATTGATCATGAATCGATATCTTGCCAATGAATTCGCGTGACCGCGATCAAGCGCGATCTCTGAGGGGAGCCTACTCTGCCACGCCCCTCATGATGCAACCCTCAACACCTACGCTGCCCGCGGGCCCGTCCCGAGGCTGCTCACAGCCACCTGCGATCGGAGCCCACGAAGCCAGCCAGCCGATAGCCAGCCTTGCGGAATTGAGAACTCGCCCCATCCACAATCCAGGCACACAACAACATCGGGCGACGGTGTCATCGGGGGATGCCCAAGCGTGCGAAGGGGGTTGCGATAAAGTCGAACTTCAGCGGGGATCTTTGAAACAGAAGCAGACTGACACTTCGGACAGACCATGGATATACCTCGGCCAAACATGCAAAACAGGGAATGCAGGGACATCAACTATCTGGGAAAGACCAAATCTAATCCCACACGGATGAAGTTTTCAATAGCCCAAGTTGGTCAAAACGCACTTCTTTGCCGAAATTCTTCAGCTGTTCAAAACTTAGCTTTCATGAAATCAAAAGATTTTAAACTAGAGCGAAGGTCCGAAACCTGGTCAGAGATCCGTCCATACTCGAATTCCACCATCGCAATCGCGGCAATATTGGCCCCCAAAAACACCACGGGAGCCCTCGCAAGGGCCCCCGTGGTCTGCATCTGGAGAATGCAGCCTTAGAAGGTAAGGTGCAGTCCCATTGTGATGGACCGGTTTCCTCCGATCAGCCCTGTCACCGAACCGAAGGTCGCGCCATTGTTTGGGCAGCCCCCTTTGGTAGAGCACGTTCCCTGACCGTCAGCGAGGGTTGTCGGAATGGTGATGCCCTTTCCGGTCCCGTTGACGACTGGGAGAACGAACTCGTTGTTGAGCGCCGATTGCTGATCGCTTGGACTGGCCACAATCTGACCATAGTTGATGAAGCCGCCGTTCTGCGGGCACTGATTGTTCCCTTCGTCGATCCCGACGGCGGAGTTGGCGCAGGCATCGCTCTGGGCAATCTGCGTCTGGTTCTGTGGTACGTCGAGGCTGGCGGTGTTAAACAGGTTGAAAATGTTAAATGCATAGAGCAGGCTCATGCGATCGGACATCTTGAAGTTCTTCCGAACCGAGAGATCCATGCGTTTCTGGAACGACTGGCGGAAGATGTTCCGTTGATCGCTCGGAGCGAAGTCTGTTTCGTAGATGTCCTGCGGGTCGGTTCCGGTGGATACTGGAATGCCGTCTTGACCCGGCTGCAGGAAGTTGATGGCCACCTGAGTCGGATCGATCGCGGGAATGTAGCTTCCGCCCGCGCCTCTGAAGTTGCCCTTGTTCCCTGTGAAGGCAGTCTTTGGATGTGCGGGATCTTTGATGGGCAGAACAGGGTTCATCAGGTTCGGATAGTTGCCAACAAACAGGCTGCCCGATGCCCCGTAGAACTCATACAGTGAATATGGCTCACCGCTCTGCGCCACAATGATGCCCGTAAGATTCCAGCCGTTGGTAAAGTACGAAAGCAGCGACAGCGGCTTGGCCGTATCGGGAAGCGTTGCCTGGAAGTTGGCGGTCAATACATGCGTACGATCAAAGTCGGCTGACCCGTACGAGTCGCGCAGACGATCTGGATTGTCCCCGGTAAAGAAGATGCCCAGATCGCTTTGTTCGTCCAACGCGTGGCTCCAGGTGTAGCTCAGACCTCCCTGAAAGTCGTGCGAGAGGCGCTTCTCTATGTGAGCCTGCAATGCGTCGTAACCCGAGACACCGACAGACTTGAACAAGGCAGAATTGAAGTTGTAACCCACATAAGGCACGCGGAAGTCGATATTGCCGCCGCTCGCCGTATTCCAGGGCTCGCCCGCAATCGAATTGAAATCGGCATCGCCGTAATAGTCAACCGTGGTGTTGGGATTGTTCTCAGTAAGCACCTGCCAACCGTAACTGGCTGTCTCGCCCCAGATCGGATTGGTCGGTGTTGCAATGCCAGGTTCATTGAAGGGGATCGGGATAATGGAGTGCCGGCCGCGATTGCCAACATAGCCGATATCGATGGCCAGATCGTTGCGAGGCTGCCACTGGATATCCATCGCGTAGTTGATGGTGTAAGGCAGCACATTGTTCTTGTCGTAGGCGCCGAAGTCGATGGTCGGCGTGCAGTCCAGATAGTTTTCCTGGTTGTCAATTGCGCCGCAGTTCTTGCCGTACGGTGCATCGCTGCCGGTCATGTTGTTGAGTTGAGTCTGCAACGCAGCGTTGATCGTCGCCGGGTTAGGGCTTGGGCTCACGAACTTGGGACTACCGATCGGATCGCCCAGAGTCTTGCCTACGCCGTTGATGTAAGAGGCAAGAGGCGCAGCCTGTGTAACACCGAAGACGCCGCCGCCACCCGATGCCCCGTATGGCTGCGAAAGGTAGCTGAACAACTCGCCGCGGTCGTAATAGATGCCGCCGCCCGCCCGAACCACAATCTTGTTGTCAAACTTCTTCGGAGACCATGCAAAGCCGATGCGCGGTGAGATGCCCCACTGACGGCCACTCAGCGTCGAATCGCTTGCGGCGAGGTTCGCCTTGGGGATGCTGCTTGCGAAGGCATTGTTGGGCGCAACAACGAATCCCGCGTTGTTCACCGTGAACCCGGTTGTGCTCGTTCCGGTGACGCTATAGAGCGAGGGATCGAAGTTGAACATGTTGCCGTATCTCTCAGTGAGCCCGCCATGATAGTCGTAGCGAACGCCGGCCGTGATGCTCAGGTTGGTAAGCAGCTGCCACTTGTCCTGAACATAAGCATCCGATTCATTCGAGCGATAGTAGCGGTCAGCATCGTTCTTGCCATTCGAGACGCTGTCAATTTCGTTCGAAGCCTTAACCTGCCCTTCGAGGAACGACTCGAAGTTCTTGGTCTCGACGTTGACCATCCCGTTGCGGTTGTTCTCGATGTTGAGCTGCGTATAGCTGTAGCCGCCGCCTGCAACCAGGGTGTGTTTGCCGGCGGAGAAGATCACGTTCGTTGAGGGATTGAGCCTGTTCTGGAAGTAACCAGTGTTGATCGTCGTGCTCTCAGTGCTGTAGGGACCCGCAGAAAGCGAAGGCGTGCTGCTCGATTGCTTGCTCGCAAACTCAAGCATTTTAAGACCAGGCATGATTCCCTGGGCATAGAGACTCGGGTTGGCCGCCGAGTCTCCGATTCCAAAGGTTGGCCCGAGCGTAGGATCGGGGAGAACCGTCTGGTGATCGTAGCTGTCGGAGTACATGCGGACATAGCCGAGGCGCTGTTCCCAATTCAGCCGCGATCCGATGGCGATTGTGTTGTCGAGCGCTCCCACCGTTGATCCATTCTCCTGGGTCAGCGGGAAGCCCCCAACCTGCGACAATCCGTAGGGTTTATTCACGGGGTCGTACTGGTAGTAGTACTTGAACGAGAGCCGATCGACCTTGCTCACATCGAAGTCAACCGATGCGGCTGCCTGATCGGCAACCAGGGTCGATGTCCCAATCAGGTTGACGTTCGGAATGCCATAGGAATAGGCGGCGCTGCTCTGCGCTGAGGGAATCATGTAAGACCCGTTGGGCAGCTTGGCATTCATGATGGCTGCGGCGATCGGGCTAATCGCTACCGAGGTCGCCTTGCCCTCATACGTGCTCAGCGTGCTTTCGAGGCCTGCATTGGATCGATCGTCCGTGAGGCCGGATGGAACGGTCAACTGCGACAGACCAGTCGCCTGATCGGAGTTGTACCCGTGCTGGTAGGCGATGAAGAAGAAGGCCTTGTCTTTGAGGATCGGGCCCCCCATCGTTCCGCCAAGAGTCCAGCGGTGCAGCGCGGGATTTGCCAGCGACATGGGAAATGCGCCGATACCTTCCTGCGAAGTTAGAAGCGCCTCTTGCTTGAAGAAAAACGGGTCGGCATTGAGAGAGTTGTTGGCAAACGTGCTGTAAATCTGGCCGTGATACTTGTTCGATCCTGTCGACGTATTTGCGTCGATCTGCGCGCCGGCGGTGGCGCCCTGCTGCGCGTCGTACATCGATGTGTTTACCCGAAGTTCCTGCAGAAACTCAGGCGGAGGCGAAGGCAGGCTGTTGCCGTTCGACTCGTAAACGGATGTCCCTGTGCCGAATTCGCCGCCAACCGTCGGCGTTTCACCAACGCCAAAGTTGTAACGTTGCGAGGCGTCGCCACTGGAACTCATTCCGTTGAACACGTTGGTTACGTCTACGCCATTTACCTGAAACGTATTTGAAGTCGCGCGCTGTCCGTTGGCCACAATGTTCTGGTTGCCAAGGCCGGCGTTCGAGTCGAGGTTGGCCAGCAACTCAGCACTGATGCCGGGCGAGAGAACCGCAAGCTGCGTAAAGCTCCCCGTCGCGAGTGGAGTCATTTCAATCTGTGTCTGGTCCAGCGTATAGCCGTTCGTCACATCCGTCGCGTTGAGCAAGGGATTCGCAACTACTTCAACCGACTCCGAAGCGTTGCCTATCTTCAGGGTCAGGTTCACTGTGGTGGCGCGGTCTTCCTGCACCGTCACTGCCGGCACTGACGTGGTTTCGAAGCCGTCATGGCTCACTTTCACCGAGTACACGCCGATCGGCAAGTTGAATATCTGAAAGAATCCCGACTTCTGTGTGGTCGACGTCTCCGTAACGTTTACAGCGGTGTTTGTGACTGCAACAGTTGCTCCACTAATTGACGCTCCAGAAGGGTCCACCACCGTACCGTTCAGTGATCCCAGGGTTTGCTGCGCACTCGACTTGAGCACGCAAAGAATCATGGCCATCGCGAACAGACCACAGCAGACGACACTCCTCCAGAAAGATCGGCTCATTATTAACCTCTCTACTTGCTTGGAATCGTTGTTGTGTAAGCATGTAAACGTTCTTCGGAGAACGCGCAGGACAGGTGCGATCGGAATCGTATCGCCCAGGAAACGGGGTTTGGGGGCCTGCTTGGCGTTGATTCTAATCAAAATTCGTAAGTTGACAATGAATTTTTTGCAGAAAACAATAAGGATCCGGATCGGACAGCCCGCTGCAATGGTCAAGAGCCCCCGGCCCTGTGGAAAACAAGGACTGTTCTAGCCAGGCAACCGTAGCGTCAGCACGGCAGAGATCGCCGGAAGTCAGGCTCAACTTTTACAAATGGCGCAAAACCAAGCGGCAGAATGCCGGCTAGTTGACGAGATAAAAACTCGAAATCCAATTTTGCAACAGGGCTGGAAAACAGCCAAGTACCACAACGGCCGCAGCAATCCCCACCAACACCAGGAGTGTCACCGGATGCACGCGAATCGAAGACTCATCGACCGCCTTCATCACATACGCGCGCTTTAGAACCTGCAGGTAGTAGTAGAGGCTCACAGCGCTCAGAGCGATAGCCAGGGCG
>Ga0302319_10014250_pt1 | contig 14840 bp, 19 predicted proteins | sample Bog_T0_2_FD_203319 | JGI IMG/M metagenome (GOLD analysis project Ga0302319, IMG submission 203319) | Peat permafrost microbial communities from Stordalen Mire near Abisko, Sweden - Bog_T0_2 | ecosystem: Environmental > Terrestrial > Soil > Wetlands > Peat | place: Sweden: Abisko, Stordalen Mire... | reverse complement strand
TGGTGGGCAGGCGGCGAATGCGCCGCATGGCGCCCTCCACTTCCTGATACGCGTCGTCGCGCATGCCGGGCTTGGCCTTGGCCGTAATCATGAAGCGGTCGATCTGCGGATACCGCGATTCCGCCGTGTGCAGCGGCATTTCCAGGGCGTTGTCCTGACCGTTTTCGCCGAAGAACCCGCCCTTCGCCTTGGCATAAACGCCGACCACGGTGTACTCCGCGCCGTCCATCATAAGAGTCTTGCCCACCGCCCGCCCATCCGGGAAAAGCGCCTCGGCCACGCTGGCGCCAATCATCACGACGTGCGCGGCGCGGTGGTCCTCTTCGCTGGTAATGAAGCGTCCCGAGGAGAAATCGCGCGGCGTGATGTCGGCCATATTGGGCGAGCGGCCGGCTACATTAATGGTGTCGGTCTCATACCCGGGCACGCGGGCCATCAGGGGATTGCCATCGATCGCGGCCGGCAGCAGCAAATCCAGCCCCACGTCTTCGACCGTGAAACACCAGCGCTTCAGATACCCGGCGAACTCCGGCTTGATCGGCCGGCGCTGACGCTCCTTGGCGTTGCGCGGATTCTGGTTGGGGTCGCCGGAACTCTTGAAAATGAAAATGTTGTCCGGCCCCATTTCCTGGAAGAAGACCACCACGCCCTGCCGCAAGCCAGTCAGTAGCGACGCCACCGTCACCACCGTGGTGATGCCGATCACGATTCCAAGGATGGTGAGCAGCGACCGGAAGCGGTGTACCCACACCGCGTCGATGGCCATGCGCATATTCTGGGTGACGCTGATATTCACGATCTACTCCGCACGCAAGGCCACCACCGGATCCAGCTTGGCCGCGCGCGAGGCCGGATACCAGCCCGACGCGACACCCACGATGCTCGACACGCCCAGCGACAGGACCACGTATCCCGCCGTGATGTGCAGCGAAAGCTCGAAGACGCGGCCCAGCAACTCCGTCACAATGGCGCCCACGGTCACTCCCATGGCGCCTCCGATCACCGCCAGCATCACGGCTTCGATCAGAACCTGCAGCATCACGTCGCTGTGGCGCGCGCCCATGGCCTTGCGGATGCCGATTTCGTGGGTCCGCTCCGTGACGCTCACCAGCATGATGTTCATGATCACGATGCCGCCCACCACCAGCGAGATGCAGGTCACCGGGACCACCACCGCCGCCACCATGGAAAGCAACTGGTCGATAAAACCGCGGATGGCATCGGGCGTGAGGTTATCGAAGTTGTCTTCCTGGCCGGGGCGCGCGTGAAAGCGGGTGCGCAGCGAGACGCGCGTCAGGTCCAGAGCCTCCTGCAGCGTCAGACCGCTGCCCGGCTTGGGCCGGCCGAACAGCGCGAAGCCGGTGCCCGGACCGTACAGGCGATCGAACGCGGTGATGGGGATGTAGGCGGAATTGTCCTGGTCGCGGCCGAACGCCGAGCCCAACTTTTCCTGCACCCCGATGACCGTGAATTCCACACCCTCGATGCGGATGAGTTGGCCGAGTGGCGAGGTCTCTCCGGGAAACAGCGTGGTCCGCACGGTTTCGCCGATCACGGCCACAAACGAGCGGCTGCGGTCTTCCTGTTGGGTGAAGAAACGGCCGTCCACCACGCCGATGTCGCGGATGCCGGCCAGGTCGGCCGAAGCGCCCAGGATGCTGGCCGCTTCGCAAGTAAGGTTCTCGTGCTTGATGTCGGAGGAGTGGTTGCGATAGGGGCTGTAGAGCACGCGGTCGCCGTTCAGGGATTCCACGAAGCGCGCGTCGGCGGTGCGGATCGGTTTGTTGCGTTTGACCTTATCGAAATACTCGCGGCGGCTCAGGCGGCCGGTAGCGGCGATCTGCGCCACCAGGAAGGATTCCGAGCCGAATGCTTTCGCGGTGCTCTCCTCGGCGTAGACGCCCAGGCCGGCGATGGCCGCTCCCACCATGATGACGCTGGCCACCCCGATGATGACGCCGAGCAGGGTCAGAAAGCTCCGCAGTTTGTGACCGCGGATGGAATCCGCCGCCAGCCGGAAAGCATTTTGAAATTGTTGCCAGGAACGGGACACCCCGGAACGCGATACGACCATGTTCTTCCAGGATAACGTAAGATGGAGGAGCGCCACGGCCATGCCCACTCTCCGTCTGGCTTATGCCACGCAATATTCGATCGCGGTGATCGCCGTCTTCGTGCTCTGGAGCCAGGTTGGCGGCCAGAGTCATCTGGACCTGCTGCCCTGGTACATCAAGCTGGGCTTGGGGGCCGGCGCCGCGCTGGCGGTAGTGAGAGCCACCGTCGCGGCGGTCTCGCAGGAGCAGACCTGGAACGGCAGGACGCTGAAATGGCTGGGCATCCTGCTGGTGCTGCTGGTAGGCTGCGGCCTGGCGAGCTATTATGCGCACCTCTATCTGGAAGACGAGGGCGACGATCAGCCGGACAACAGTAACGCGGTCGGGGCTATTTCGGGGGCTATTTCGGGGACAGGCTACATAACCTCGAAATACAAATCGGCGATCGAAGCGGAGTTTCGAGGTTATGTAGCCTGTCCCCGAAATAGCCCCCCGGACTTCAGTCCGCCCGCCGCGGACTGAAGAGGCACTTGCAAAATTCGGTGGCGAACCCGCTCCCTCGCGGTCGCGGCTCGGTAAGTGGTTGCCTTTCTATGTGACCTTTCCTGGCCGCGCGCGGAAGCCAGCGTTTCTTCGAATTCTACAAGCACCTCTGAAGTCTGCCCCATAACTCAGCCGGCAGCAGGTGAACAGTATTGGCCTAAGTTAGCTTCGGCTCCCAACCCTTGCGGAAGATAGGCTTGATCCATCCGCCAGCGCCACCACGTTTTCGAAGTCGGCCTCGGCGGCGCGCAGATCCATGAAGGGCTGGCCACCCGCGCCGATGGCCGCGAGATTCAGTTTCTCGTTGGGAGATTTGTAGCCGGCCGCCTTCAGCGAAGGCGTGCTGCCGAACCCTCCGCGCGGAATGGCCCCCGCCAGCGCGGCTCCGTAGAAAAAGCACCGTCTTGAAAATCGGTTGTCGAACATTCGCTTTTCCCTGCCTTTCCGCTTAATTGTCTTGTGCTGCCAAGGCGGCATGTCCCGCCAAAGGGCGCGCCGCCTTTCCCGTGCGGGGACTTAGAATCTCACGAAGCCGGTTGCGGGCGCGAAACAGCCGGAGTTTTGCCGCCCCGGAGCTCACCCCAAGAACCGCGCCCAGCTCTTCCATGGTCAACCCCTCCACCTCGCGCATTACGATCAGGATGCGATCCGGCGGGGACAAGTGCGCCAACAGACTGTCCACGTAGTCGATGGTATTCAGGCGATCCTGTTCGTCGCGCAAAGCCTGCCAGCTAGCCGATGCCGCCGCCACATCCAGTTCCCGCTCTTCCAGATCCGCCATCAGGACGTCCGTCCGCCGCGGGCGTTTGCGCAGGTAATCGTAGACGCCGTTCACGGTGAGCCGGTAGAGCCAGAAGTCGAAAGCCGCGGCTACTCGCAGCCGGCCGATGGAGGTGTACATGCGGTAGAAAACTTCCTGAGATACATCGTCCACGTCTTCCGGGCGTGAAATCAGACGCCGGATCGTCCCCATGGTTCGCCGCCGGCAGGTATGGACGAGATCCGAGAAGGCCGCCGGATCGCCCGTCTGTGCGCGGCGAATCACCGCCAGACTGACGCCGTTGACTGTATGCTCCACCAGCATGAGGGGTTGCGGTCAAGTCTAGGTCAAACTCTAACTCCAAGTAAGACGCTGACGGTCTCGTTCACCTTCCAATAAGGAAGTTGTTTATTATCAATGGGGAAGCGACTCCCGATGAGGGGATGTCCCGGACCGTGTCGGACGTGCCGCACAACAGCATTGCCCCTACGTTCGCGGCCCAACCCAGGAAATCGCGCAATAATAACTCCCGGCGGTGCTGCCCAAAGTCAGAACTCCTGATGTCGTGGAATTTGCAGTGAGCCATCGAAAGCCCATTTTTCCCGCCAGGCTGAAATTGCGGGGTGGTCGCGCCTGATTCCACGGACCTTGTTACCGAGCCGCGCGCGCCAGCAAGCGGTCCTTGCCACTTTCTTGAGTTTCGCGACAGAAAAGTTAGCACACCCGCACGGCTTGGATTCCCAGCAGCAACCCGAGTTTCGCAATCTTGCCGGCGATGTGTCCGGTTCCGACAGCACAATGATGTGCCGGACCCTCGGCGTTCCAAGCGTTGACAAACTGCCGCGCGCCCATGCGGAACCGATACCGGCTGTTGGTGTTGCCGATCTCCAGAATCGGACCGGGGACCGATTCCGCTTCAGCCACCAGCAATTTCACCTGGCCGCCGGTCTCCACCACGCTCAGCAATGTTACCGGTCCGTGCTTTACCGACATCTCGACCGAGAGACCGCGGCCCACCTTGCCGTGATACACCTGCAGCGGCCGCACCTTGATCTTACCTTCGGCGATGGCCATGTGACCCGGGCCGTCGTGCCCCATCAACACCACATCGTCGGCATAATCGGTGGCGTAGTATTCCGTGAACGATCCGCCCGCTCCGAATGCGTCCATGATTTTCATGGCTTGCGCATTCTTCACTTCACACTCGCCTGCCACCGGAATTCCGCGCGCAGTCAGCAGGCTGGTGCCCAGAATGATCGAGCCGATCGCGTCCTCATTGGCGCTGTTGGCCGAACCCGAATAGTAATAGGCCAGGGATCCCAAGGCGTGCCGGCCGGCCAGCCGGTCCAAAGCTACCGACGTTCTGGCGGCCCGTTCCAGTTCGTCCCGCGAGCAATCCGCCTGGACGTCAAACACTTGCATGAAATCGCAGATGCGCGCGTCTATCTCCGCCCGGGAGACTGCCTCGCGCAGAGCCGCCAACTCGTCCACCTCGAGGATCTCGATGTGGCCGCCGAAAGTGGCGCACTGCAACGTCAGGTCGGAATAGACGTCGAGCATACCGCCGTAATAGTGGCCCATCACGCCGAGGCGATTGTGTTCCATGGCGTGGGCGACCTGGGCGGCATCGAGCCACTCGTCGATTTCACCCCATGCGGCCGGATCGTTCTCCAACATTCCCGTCACTTGAAAGAACGGAATATTACAGCGCCGGAAGACGTTCGCGATCTCCGGTACGGGACAGGCCTGGCACCACGCGAGCCATTCGCCCGTCATCTTTCCCCGATCCGCCATGGCGTTGAACGCCGCGTAATCGATGGCCGCCCCGGGGGAGAGGTTCAGGATAATCACCGGCACGTTTGCCCGGCGCACTACCGGGAGAACGGTGGAGGAGAGCGCGTAGGTCGTAACGTGGAGAAATAGTAAATCGATATCGGCTCTTCGGAATGCGTGTCCCGCCGCCGCGGCTTTCTCCGGGCTATCGATCAAGCCAAGGTTGACGACCTCGATCCCCGGACGCCCGAGCCGTTTGGCGACATGGCCGGCATACTCGATCAGCCGCTGCTCCAGACCGGCGAACTGTTCCCAATACGCCTGAAGCCCGATGGCGAATATCCCGATTCGAAGGGCGCAACGGCCGTCGTCAGCGATGGTGGAGGCCATAGTGACAGAGTACAGTAAAGTATCGACTGGCGATCTCTTCCAACACCACGATCGCTTCCAGGGTTGCCGGCGCGCACCCCCGGCAGTCCCGTGTGCTTAAAGAGTTTCGGGATTTTGGTTAAGAACCGCTTGCTGGCGCGCGCGGCTCAGCATGGCGTCTCAATGTTTGTAAGTGTTTACAGAGCCGCGACCGCGAGGGAGCGGTCGTTCAGAGACGCGCAATCCCCAAATCGTTTACGCACCCCCGGCAGCCCCCGCCCCCACAAGACCCCGAAGCTTATGCCACCATGAAGAGACATGCCCCTGACCTGTTACCTGGACGCCTTTTCGGGAATTAGCGGCGATATGCTGGTGGGTGCGCTGGCCGACGCCGGCGCCGGCCAGTCCGCCATCGCCGACGCCATCGCCGCGCTCGAAATCGGCGCCACCGTCTCTTTCGAGAAAGTCAAGCGCCGCGGAATCGGCGCCACCAAATTCCACGTTGCGGTGGAGCAGCAGCATGCTCACCGGCATCTCTCGCACATCGTCAAGATTATCGAAAAGGCCAGCCTGCCGCCGCGCGCCGCGCAAAATGCGCTGGCGGTGTTCCGCCGCCTGGGCGAGGCCGAAGCGGAAGTCCACCAGGTGCCCATCGAGAAAGTGCACTTTCACGAAGTGGGTGCGGCCGATTCCATCGCCGACATCGTGGGCGCATGCCTGGCCTTCGATCTACTCGGCGTCGATCGCATCGTGTGCTCGCCGATCAATGTCGGCAGCGGCACGGTGAAGACCGAGCATGGCATGTTGCCCGTGCCCGCGCCGGCCACCGCCCGCCTGCTCACCGGAGTCCCCATCTACGCCCGCGGTCCCGAACTGGAACTGACCACGCCCACCGGTGCTGCCGTAGCGGTCACGCTGGCGGCCTCCTTCGGCGTGCTGCCGCCGATGACCGTGTCGCGCACCGGCTTCGGCGCGGGAGGATACGACTTCCCGGAGCACGCCAACGTACTGCGCGTGATCCTGGGCGAGGCCACCGGCGCGGCAGAGGCGCTCACCGTCGCGGTGATCGAGGCCAATATCGACGACTTGAATCCGCAAGTGCTGGCTTACGCCATGGAGAGGCTCATCGAAGCGGGCGCACTCGACGTGTCGCTCGAAGCCATCATGATGAAGAAGGGCCGGCCCGGCAACCTGCTCCGCGTGGTGGCCCAACCGCAGGACCGCGAGGCCCTGGCGCAGATTATTTTCGCCGAGACTTCCACCCTGGGAATGCGGGTCCACACCGCCGAGCGGCGCGTGCAGGCGCGCAGTTTTGTGGATGTGGAGACCCCGCATGGCCAGGTGCGCATCAAAGTGGCCGGCGACGGATCTTATGCGCCGGAATATGAAGACTGCCGCAAGCTGGCGCTCGCGTCCGGCATCGCGCTAAAACAAATTATCGCGGAAGCAAATTACGCGTACATGAAACAATCAAGATGAAATACTACCTTACTACTCCGATCTATTATGTGAATGCCGCGCCGCACATCGGCCACGCCTACACCACCATCGTGGCCGACCTCTATAAGCGGTTCAAAGGAATGCAGGGCTACCATGCCGTGCTCACCACCGGTTCCGACGAACACGGCGTGAATGTGGAGCGCTCGGCGGAGCGCGCCGGCAAGTCTCCCCGCGAATTCACCGACGCCGTCGCCGCCGAATTCGAGCGCCAGTGGAAAATGCTTGGTCTGCAAATCGACCATTTCCAGCGCACCACCAGCCCGCAGCACGCCCGCGTGGTCAACGATCTTTTCAAACGCTGCCGCGAGAATGGCTACGTCTACAAAGGCTCCTACACCGGCCAATATTGCATCTTCGACAACCTCTACGTGAACGATGCCAAACCGGGCGACCCGTGCCCCGATTGCGGCCGGCCCACCGAGACCGTCACCGAGGAAAACTTCTTCTTCAAGCTCTCGGCCTTTCAGGACAAGCTGCTGGAACTCTATGAAAGCCACCCGGAATTCATCCAGCCGGAGACGCGCCGCAACGAAGTGATCTCCTTTGTGAAGGCCGGGCTCACCGATCTTTCCGTCACGCGCAGCAACATCAAATGGGGCATCCCGGTGGAAGGCGAAGCGCCGCACGTTTTTTACGTCTGGTTCGACGCGCTCACCGCCTACATGAGCGCGGTGGAAGGCGAAGACCTGTGGCCGGCCGACCTGCACCTCATCGGCAAAGAGATCGTGCGCTTCCACGCGGTCTACTGGCCGGCTTTCCTGATGGCCGCGGGACTAGAACTGCCTAAGCGCATTTTCGCCCACGGCTGGCTGCTGTTCCAGGACAGCAAGATGAGCAAGACGCGCGGCAACATCGTGCGCTCCGAGCCGATTCAAAAGGTGATGGGCGCCGACGCCCTGCGCTACTTCCTGCTGCGCGAAATCGTCTTCGGGCAGGACGGCAATTTCAGCTACGACGCGCTCATCGGCCGCTACAATTCCGACCTGGCCAATGGCCTGGGCAATCTGGCCAGCCGTACTCTGACCATGATCAATCAGTACCGGCAGGGCTCCATTCCGCAAGGCGGCGACGGCGGCGGCATCGCGCCGCTGGCCGGCCAGACCATTCAGTCCGCGCAAACGGCCTTCGACAATTTCGAGTTTTCGAAGGGCCTGGAAGCCATCTGGGGACTGATCTCCGCGGTGGACAAATTCATCGTGGAGCGGGCGCCGTGGAAACTGGCGCGCAGCACCGATGAGGCCGCTCCGGGGCAACTCGACGACACCCTGTACACCGCCGCCGAAGCCCTGCGCGTGGTCACCGCCCTGCTCTATCCCGTGCTGCCCGAGAGCACCCGCAAAATCTGGTCGCAGCTCGGCATGCCGGAGCCCATCGAAGCCGTGCGCTTCGAATCGCTCGCCTGGGGCGGACTGAAACCGGGCCAGAAGATCGGCGAAATCGCCGGCGTCTTCCCGCGCATCGAGCTGAAACCGGCGGTCGACAAAATGCGCGAGCTCGAAGCCGAAGTCACCGCCGCGCAACAGGTGCTGATGGGCAAGAAGCCCGAACCCGTCGTCGAAGGCCCCGCCAAAATCGCCATCGACGACTTCCTCAAGGTGGATCTGCGCGTGGGCCTGGTGCTGACCGCGCAGCCCGTGAAGAACTCCACCAAGCTGATGCACATGACCGTCGATCTGGGCGAGGGACAGCCGCGCACCATCGTGGCCGGCATTGCCGAAGCGTACGGCCCGGCGGACCTCATCGGGCGCAAAGTGGTGATCGTGGCCAATCTGCAGCCGCGCAAGCTGAAGGGCATCGAATCGAACGGCATGATTGTGGCCGCGTCGGTAAGCGACGGCAAGCCGGTGCTGGCGGGCTTCCATGAAGACATCCCCGTCGGGGCGCGCCTGAAGTGAGGCTGGTGGATTCCCACGTCCACCTGGACGATTCGAAGTTCGACGCCGACCGCGAGCAGACCATCGAACGCGCGCTGGCGGCCGGCGTGGAATGCATGATGGCCATCGGCACCGGCGGCGGTCCGCCCGACCTGGAGGTGGCCGTCCGCCAGGCCGAGCGCCATCCCTTTATCTACGCCACTATCGGCGTCCATCCGCACGATGCGTCCAAGGCCACGCCCGAAACGTTCGCTCGCATGCGCCAACTGGCGGCCCACCCGAAAGTGCTCGCGGTGGGCGAAATCGGGCTCGACTACCATTACGATTTCTCGCCCCGCGAGGTGCAGCGCGCGGTGTTCGAGCAGCAACTGGCGCTGGCCGCGGAGAGCGGCAAGCCCATCGTCATCCACACGCGGGAAGCGTGGGACGACACCCTGGCGATTCTGCGCGCGCACTGGCAAGGCGGCGGAATCATGCACTGTTTCACCGGCGACGAGGCGCAGGCACGGCAGGCGCTGGACCTGGGATTCCACCTCAGTTTCGGCGGCGTGCTCACGTTTCCCAAAGCCGAAACCGTGCGGCAGGCCGCGCGTGCGGCGCCGCCGGATCGCATCCTGCTGGAGACCGACTGCCCGTACCTGGCTCCCGTGCCCCATCGTGGAAAACGCAACGAACCGGCCTTCGTAGTGGAGACCGCGCGCCGCCTGGCGGAGGTGCGCGGTCAGACACCGGAGGCCATCGCCGAGGCCACCACGCGGAATTTTGAACACCTGATGTTTGCAGGGCGGGTCCGGTAACGGTAAACTGGTTAACTTACATGAATTTAGGCAAGCTGGGGCAGGCTTTCACCGCGCGTGAAATTTTCGACCTCATCCAGGACGAGCTGGAGCAGGTCGAAAAGAAGATCACCGTCGAATCGGCGGTGGCGTCGGTGGATGCCGTCACGGCGATCGGACAATACTTGCAGTCGAGCGGCGGGAAGCGACTGCGTCCCGCGCTGCTGCTGATCTCCGCCAAGCTGTCCAATCCCAACGGCAACTCCTCCAGCGCGTCGGCCATCCAACTGGGAGCGGTGGTGGAACTGCTGCATGCCGCCACGCTGGTGCACGACGACGTGATCGACGCCGCCGAAACGCGCCGCGGCCGGCCGTCGACCAACGTGAAGTGGGGCAACCATACGTGCGTGCTGGCAGGCGATTGGCTCTACATGCAGGCGTTCCAGATCGCCTTGCGGGAGCGCAGCTTTCAGATTCTGGACCTGCTGATCAGCCTTACCCAGATGATGGTGGAAGGCGAACTGCTGCAACTCGACCGCATCGGCAAGATCGACGTCAGCGAGGCCGATTGCATGGAACTGGTGGACCGCAAGACGGCGTGCCTCTTTTCGGTGTGCGCCCGGCTGGGTGCGCTGGCCAGCCATAGCGACACCCACTCGCAGGAGCGGCTGGGCGAATACGCCTGGAATTTGGGCATGGCGTTCCAGCTTGTGGACGACGTATTGGATTTCACCGCGCGCGAGAAGACGCTCGGCAAACCCGTGGGCGGCGACCTGCGCGAGGGCAAGGTGACGTTGCCGCTGGTGTACGCGCTGGAGCGCGCTACTGCCGCCGAGCGCCGCCTGGTGGAGACCATTTTGCGGCAGCGCAATTATGAGGAAGTGCGTTTCTCGCAGATTCTGGCGCTGCTCGAAAAATACCACGGCATTGAGCGGGTGAAGGAACGGGCGCAGGCGTTCACCGACAAGGCACGGCGGATCATCAACGAATTTCCCGACTCGCCTTACCAGCGCGCGCTGCTGGCGGTGACCGAGCTGGTAACGGAACGCGATCACTGAGAGGGCTGCCGGCAGGACTGGGAGATCCGTTGCCCGGCTAAAGTCAGCGCTTCCCCGTTGCGCAGCGCCTGATGAACTCCTGATGTCGTGGAATTTGCAGGGAGCCCGCGGGTGGGCAAGGAAAAACGCGGCGAAGACCCGACGCGGCATCTACTTGTACGGAAGTGGAGTCCTACCCCGCAACGGTAGAGGTCTGATCCGCACTTCGCATATCATAGGGGGGAATGGTGGGCCTGACAGAACTCGAATCTGTGACCTCCTGCGTGTCAAGCAGGCGCTCTAACCAACTGAGCTACAGGCCCCGGTGAAAGAATCAGTTTAACATCGAAAATCGATACATCATAATCGTTGGCGGTACAGGCACATCGACATCGACAGACCCTGTCGAAACCAGAACGCGCTTGGACGCTTTCCAGCGTCAAAGCAGGCGCTCTAACCAACTGAGCTACGGGCCCTTGGGGGGAATTTCCAGTGTATCGCGCGCTCCCCCTCACACATCTACCAGCGAGAGGATGGTCAGCGGCGCGTTCCCCTCCAGCCGGTTGTTCACGAACAAAAACAGAAACTGCTTGTTCTCCCGCGCACGCCCGATCAACACGCGCATCGATTCGCGCGCCTCCGGGTTGGGATCCTGAATTTCGGTGTACGGCGAAAATAGCCCCACGGCGTCTTCATACACCCGCCCGTGCCGCAGCAGCGTCCGACTGCGCGAGGAGCTTCCGAAGTGGCGCGACATCTGGACCGGGACCACGGATGACTACCAGAAGGCCGTCCACGCGCGGCGCCAATACGAGGAGACCATGGGGTCGATTGTCTGGTTCAACGCCATCATCGGCGCGTTCGAAGCAGTGCAGGGGGACCAATGAGACAGGTAAGCGTAATTTGCTGGAAGTGCGGCGAACTCGTGCCAGTGGTGGACAGAACCATCTCCGCGCACAACGATTGCGAGGCCGTCGGCACCCGGTACGTGCCGTCGCCTCGCATCTTCAAGGCCGGGCCGGGCGGTCCGACTGTCGAGGTGCTCGGATCGACGACCGTCGATATCCCCGGCGAGGGGTGCGGCGGGACTCACGAGGCGACGCTCGCGCTCGCCAAGGTCACCACGCCCGACCCAACGGTGAACTGAATGAAGGTGCCGACGATCATTTGCCCGAAATGCGACGGCGAGATCGACGCGCTGGCGTTCCAGGAGTGGGGTCACGGGCGTCATCCGGTGGACTGCCCGGTCGCGCCGTTCATCTGCGTGGCCGGGGAGGTCGATGCGCTGCGTGTCAAGATCGCAGGGCGCGCGCAAACCGACCCGCTGGCGACGCTCGTGATGGCCTCGCTCGACCGCGCCCACGCGGCCGCGATGTTCGCTGCGCGCTGCGACGGCTGCAAGAAGTGAGCCAAACCATGGAACGACCGAAGGTCGTCGCCAAGTACGTCTGCGGGTACCTGATCCATTTCAGCGATGGTGGCGGGCCCGAGGAGCGCGTGCTGCATCGCGGCGCCCTCGAAGAGTGCCAGCGCATCGGAACGCTGATGCTTGCGGTCAGCTACTCGGGCGGCCGGCCCGACCCGAAGTGCGAGTTCGTAATTGTGCCAGAGGAGAAATCGAGTGCCACGGATGGAAATTCAGATTGAAGGGACCGGAGGCAAGTACGCGCACATCCTGCGCCGCTACCCTCGGGTGCTGGAGGTGCCGGAGTCGATCCCGCTCCGGCTGGAGACGCTCGACCATGGCATGCAGAGCGGCGCGCCGTCTATCGCGATGATCATCGAGGTGCCGACTATCCACGAGGTGGTCGTGGCGCAGACCTCGGTGAAGCTATTCCAACTCTGCGCGATGACCACGCTCTCGAAATACGGCGACCAGACCGATGGCGCAATGACCGGGAAATTGGACGTGGGCGGCAAGGCAGAGCTTACCTTTTCGCGCATCGAGAAGTGTACGGGCTGCGGGCGGGAAATCCCCGGCAGTTGCAAATTCTGTCCCGAGTGTGGGGTGCGGCTGTGACCGGGATCGTGATCGCCGAAACGTCGAGAGGCCGCTACCTGCCCATCGGCGATGTCGAGTCCATCGAGGGCGCTCGCCGCCTGGCGGAAGCGTTCGAGGCCAGCGGCGAGGAGGGCGTGTTTCTGAAGGCGCCGACCTATGTGATTTGGTGGCGCGGCGAAGACGGCAGGTATCGGAGAGGGAACGTCCTGGTGCGATGCAGCGTGGGCGAACCCGGAGAGGAGCAATTGTGACCCGCGACGCGTTGAAGGAAGCCGCCATGTTGACAATGAGAGCGGCCAAAAGGCGGATGGAAAAGAAGGGCTTGATCGACATGTATTTCGTCTATGTGCGCCCAGACGGTTCGGTCGAGCGCGAGGACGTCGATGGCTCGGTGGTGAATTCGCCGGAAGCGAAGTCGATTCAGTTCAAGGACGCCGGCCAGCGTGCCCGCCAGATCGGCGCGGAGGCGGTCATCTACGTGAGCGACGCGTGGTTCCTCGATCCGAGGGGCCAGGAGTACGAGCCGAATATCGCCGCGCTGGGCATCGAGGTAGCGCGCGAGATCGCTGACGAGGTCGGCGTGGTGGAGGCCGCGCGGTTGGGGCTGGGCAAGGCGCTCGAAGTGATCCAGGTCGTCCTGCAGACGCCGAATTGGAACTACAGTCTGATCCAGGAATACGAACGTTTGGGCACGTCGAAGATGTTCATTCGGTTCGTCGGCCAGCCGCACGAGTTCGACGATTCCGATGGCACTGCGCGCGCCTCCGGGCGCGGCATGGCGTTCTTCCGGGGAGGCGCGGCGTAATGGCGAACATTCTGGTCAGCGGGATCGTGGCATACCGGGACAAGCGCCCGTATGTGCAGATCGACGTGGACGGTCACATGGTGCAGCTGAGCGTGGCCGAGGCGCGCAGCGTGGCGGCCGATATTTTCCGGCTGGCTTCCCGCGCGGAAGCGGACGCCATGATTTATAAATTCTTCGCGGAGCACGACCTTCCCGAGGCCGCCGCCGGCAAGCTCATGGTGGACTTCCGAGCCTTCCGCTCGCAGTTGGACCAGGAGGCGGTGGAGAGCGGCGAGTCGGACCCGGATGGAGGCAAGGGGTGAGTGCTGCTCCCAAACCGGGCGGACCGGCAATCTGCGACTTCTGCGGATCGCCCAAGCCGACGTGGGAATACCCTGCCGAATCGTTCCTGATTACGATGATCGTGGCCGCGCCGCCCGGCGACAGTTTGAAAGGCAACAGCGTCGGCAGTTGGCTCGCCTGCGACGACTGCCACCGGGTGATCGAGACCGGCACCAGCGAGGATCTGGTGCGGCGCGCAGGGCTCAATCCCTGTGTCAAGAGCGGCCTCGTCGATGCAGGCCTCGCCATCGAGGTGGCGCGGCCGATGTACCAACAGTTTTTTTCCAGCCGGAGCGGGCCAGCTGTGCGAGTAGCGAGATGTTAGCCGCAGCCATGCCCGCGCGAATAGCCCGGCTTCCACGCGACCCGCGCGGCTACCCGATCCCGTGGAACGTCCTGCGGGCGAACGGCACCGCGTTCTTCACCGTCAACGACGACCGCAGACACTGGATCGCCATCCGGCGCAGCCTGTGCCCGATCTGCGGCGAGGCGCTCGGGCAGTGGAAGTGGTTCGTCGGCGGGCCGCGCTCTGCGTTCGATCCTAATGGCTGGTACTCCGATCTCCCCGGGCACCGCGAGTGCATCGAGTTCTCTCTGCAGACCTGCCCGTACCTCGCCGCGCCGAAATACCTGGGGCGGATCGACGTTCCCGACTGGTCGAAGCTCCCTCCCGAAGCGAAAGTCCTAATGGACGTAACGCAGATCCCGGAACGACCGGACGTGTTCGTGGCGGTCGCCGGCCACAGGATCGAGCTTAAGCCGAACGGGCCAACGTTGCCCTACGTCCGGCCGCAGAAGCCTATCGCGGCGGTCGAATACTGGCGGCACGGTAGGCGACTCAGCGACGCAGAAGGCGAGCGGATCGTGCGGGGCGTGATGGGCGCGGACTGGCAACCGCCGATGCCGGAGGAGTGGGCTTGAGGATACTGATTTCAATTCGCCTGTTGCAGCGCATCTGCGTCGCATTTCTGGACATGCAACGACAAGGCGCGACTTGTCCCGACAGCACGCTTATGGAAGATCTGG
>Ga0302319_10014249_pt1 | contig 14843 bp, 13 predicted proteins | sample Bog_T0_2_FD_203319 | JGI IMG/M metagenome (GOLD analysis project Ga0302319, IMG submission 203319) | Peat permafrost microbial communities from Stordalen Mire near Abisko, Sweden - Bog_T0_2 | ecosystem: Environmental > Terrestrial > Soil > Wetlands > Peat | place: Sweden: Abisko, Stordalen Mire... | reverse complement strand
CCTTCGCCGAGGCCAACGAGGTCGGCGTCGACTGGGACGACATCGAGAAGGCGTCGAACGAGACGCTGGTCAACGCGCTGGCAATGATGAGCCCTTACGGCGCCAGGGAGAAGCAGGCGATGTTGGAGGCGCGCGATCTCAAGTCGCGCGCCGAGATCCTGGTGGCGATCTCGCAGGTCGAGCTCGCCCGCAACCCCGACGCGCCGCAGCATCTGCATTGAAGCGCATCGCATTGACCCTCGGCCGCCGTCATGGCCGGGCTTGACCCAGCCATCCAGGCTGGCTGTCGGAGGGTGGGGTGCAGCGCGCCGTCTCTGTCGCGGCGCCGCTTGGATGGCCGGGTCTAGAGCATGGCGCGACTTAGCGGAATCGGCGGCATTGTCATTCCCGCGAAAGCGGGAATCCAGGGGGAAAGCGGGCAGTCGTCGCCAAGTCTGGATTCCCGCTTTCGCGGGAATGACCTTGGCGAGGGCGTCATCGGTTCCGTCGTAAGACAACGCTCTGTGGTCCGGCCATGACGGCGCGAGCGAGCGCAGTCCTTACGACTCGGCGAGCCTTCTGCCCGTCGAGCGATGCACCGCGAGCGTCAGCGGCGTGCGCGACTTCGGAATCTTGCGAATGAAGTTGTAGCGCGCGACGTGGTAGCTCGGATCGAAGCCGTAGAAGTTGCGCTTCATCCGCTTCAGTTCCTCCTCGCGATAGGCGGCGAGCGGCTTCAGCGCCTCGTCCGTGGCGCGCGCGGCGCGCTTGGCCTCGAGCCGGCGCGCGAGACCCTCTGTATCGGCGGCGCGCGCGGCGGCGCGCGCGCGGATTGCGGAATCGGCGCCGGCGAGGTCGCCCGGCAGCCGTTCGCCGGCAAGACCCAGCCGCAGCGCCTCTTCAATCCCCATCGGCAGCCGCGCCGCGGCGATGAGGCGCGCGCGCTCGGGGCCGACCCGCTTCGGCAGCAGGTAGGTCCAATATTCCGAGCCATAGAGATTGCCCATGTCCTTGTAGTGCGGATTGAGGATCACATTCTCCCCCAACCACATTTCGTCGGCGGCAAGCGACAGGAACACGCCGCCGGCGCCGGCATTGCCGCGCAAGGCCGAAATGGTCCAGACGTCCTCGGCGCGCGCCATGCGCTCGACCAGATCGTTCATCGCGTTGATGTTGCGCCACGACTCGTCAGCGGGCGAAGCGGCGGCCTCGATGACCCCTAGATGCAGGCCGTTCGACCAGCAATCGGCGCCGCCGGTGAGGACGAGCACGCGGGGCCGGCGCGCCAGCGCGCGATCGACCGTCGCCGACAACGCCTCGCAATCGGCGGTCGAGAAGGCGCCGTTGTAGAAATCGAAGCTCAATGTCGCGACGCCGTCCTCTTCACGCAAATGCAGCGCCGACGGGCCAGCGGCAAACGGCAGGTCGTCGAGATAGGCGGCCATGGCCAATGTCGCCGGCAGCTTGATCTCGTGCGCGCCCGGCCGCTTCGCCTGGCCGATCCATACCGGACCGTCGACGAGACCGACCGCAACCGCGCTTTCGGCGCGCGCAAACACTTCGCCGGGCGGGCCGGCGAGGCCCGCGGCGGGCCTGAGGTCGAAGATGCGCCAGTCGCTGTCGAACACCGTCAGCAGCGCGCCGGGCGCGCCATCAGCCGCGCAGGCGATGGCGAGCGCCTCCTCGACGGTGCAATGCGCCGGTTCGATGCGACGCTGCGCTTCGCCGCAGGCCGGACGCAGGCGACCGCGCCCGACGTTGGCGGGCGCAGGCGCCTGCGTTTCGCCTGCCGCGATCCGCGCCAGCGCCTCGAACATGCACGCCAGCGCTGCGTCGGCGACCTCGCGGCGATAGAGGCTCGCCTTGGTCGCCTGGCGCATCGGGAATTCGCGCCACGCCCACACCGGACCGGCGTCCATCTCGCCGCGCGCCTCGATCAGCGTCACGCCCCACACCGACTCGCGCTCCAGGATCGCCCAGTCGAGCGCCGCCGGCCCTCTGTCGCCGCGCACGCCGGGATGGACGACGAGCGAGCGCACCGAGCGCCAGACGTCCTCCGGGATCGCGCGCTTGAGGAACGGCGCGAGGACGACGTCGGGACGAAACAGCGCGACCGCCTCGCGCGTCACCGCGTCGTTGACGTCGAATTCGACCACGACCTCGTGCCCCGCCTCGCGCAGCGCCACATGCAGCCGCTGCGTCAGCGAGTTGAAGCTGTGACAGAGGAGCAGAATGCGCATCAGCTCGTGCTCGCTTCCCTTCCCCCGCAAGGGGGGAAGGGGGCGACTGCGCCGCGTCTCTTCATCAGCATATGCGCGGCAGTTGTTCGCCGGCGAGCCAATCGACGATGCGGCCTCCGCCGAACGCCGTGCGCATCTCGACGAAGCGGTTGGCGTCTTCGACGACCTTGCCGATCGCCGCCGAACGCGCGCCCAGCGGGTCCGCCTTCATCGCCGCAAGCACGGCGTCGGCGACGTCGGGCGCGACGATCGCCACCAGCTTGCCCTCGTTGGCGACATTGAGCGGATCGAGGCCGAGGAACTCGCAGGCCGCCGCGACTTCGGGGCGCACCGGGATCGCCTCCTCCTCCAGGCTGAAGCCGACGCCCGATTGATGGGCGAGCTCGTTGAGCGTCGCCGCCAGGCCGCCGCGGGTCGGATCGCGCATGACCCGCACGCCGGCGCCGCCCGCCGCGATGATTGCCGCCGCCAATCCATGCAGGGGGGCCGAGTCGGACAGGATCTCGACGTCGAATTCGAGATTCTCGCGCTTCGACATCACCGCGACGCCGTGGTCGCCGATGGTGCCGGAGACGAGCACGACGTCGCCCGGTCTTGCCGCGTCGCTGGAGAGGACGACGCCGGGTGGCGTGACGCCGATCCCGGCCGTCGAGATGAAAACGCCGTCGGCCTTGCCGCGCTCGACGACCTTGGTGTCGCCGGTGATGACCGGAACGTTCGCCGCGCGCGACGCCTGCCCCATGCTGTCGGCGATGCGCTTGAGGTCGGCGAGAGGGAAGCCCTCCTCGATGATGAAGCTCGCCGAGAGATAGAGCGGCTTCGCTCCGGCCATGGCGATGTCGTTGATCGTGCCGTGAACGGCCAGCGAGCCGATGTCGCCGCCGGGGAAGAACAGCGGCGAGACGACGTAGGCGTCGGTCGTCATCACCATCCGTCCGGCGCCGACCTCGAACGCCGACTGGTCGTTGCCGGCGCGCAGCCAGTCGTTGTCGAAGGCATTGTGAAAGATGTCTTCGATCAACTGCCCCATCGCCCGGCCGCCGGCGCCATGCGAGAGGTCGACGCGGCCGGCCTTGAGATCGAGCTTGCGGCGGATCGGCTGCTGCACGCTCACGCGACCTCCTCGCGGGGCGGCGCGACGACCTCGGCGCGCTGCGCGGCCCTGGCCGCCTCGCGGAAGCGGCCATAGGTCCAGTGGGCCGAGCAAGCGCCTTCCGGCGACACCATGCACGAACCCATCGGCGTGTCGGGCGTGCACAGGGTTCCGAACAGCTTGCAGTCGCGCGGCTTCTTGACCCCGCGCAGGATCGCGCCGCATTCGCAGGCCGGATTGTCGTGCGCCGGCTTTTCGGCAAGATCGAAGCGCCGTTCGGCGTCGAAGCGCTCGTAGCCCGCGCGCAGCTTCAGCGCGCCATAAGGCACGTCGCCGAGACCGCGCCATTCGAAACGTTCGCGCAGCTCGAACACCTCGGCGACTTCCGCCTGCGCCTTCTCGTTGCCGTATTCGCTGACGGCGCGGACGTACTGGTTCTCGACCTCGTGCCGGCCGTCGTTGATCTGGCGCACCAGCATCAGGATCGCCTGGGCGACGTCGAGCGGCTCGAAGCCGGCGACGACCACCGGCTTCTCGAATTCCTCGGCGAAGAAACGATAGGGCTGCAGTCCGATGATGGTCGAGACATGCGCCGGGCCGATGAAACCGTCGATCTTGACGCTGCCGAGCTCACGCACGTCGGGGCTCTGCAGAATGGTCTGGATCGCCGCCGGCGTCAGCACGTGATTGCAGAGGATGGAGAAGTTCGTCAGGCCCTTTTTGCCCGCGGCGCGGATCGCCAACGCGGTCGGCGGCGTCGTCGTCTCGAAGCCGACGGCGAGGAACACGACCTCGCGCTCCGGCGATTTCTCGGCGACGCGCAGCGCGTCGAGGGTCGAATAGACCATGCGGACGTCGGCGCCTTCGGCCTTGGCCTTCATCAGGCTCATGCCGCCCGAGCCCGGCACGCGCATCAGATCGCCGTAGACGCACAGCGTCACCTCCGGCCGCCGCGCGCACGCGATCGCCATGTCGATGCGCGCGACCGGCAGCACGCAGACCGGACAGCCGGGCCCATGGATCATCTTGACGTTCGCCGGCAGCAGGTCCTCCAGGCCGTAGCGTGAGATCGCGTGGGTGTGGCCGCCGCAGAACTCCATGAAATGATATTCGCGCGTCGGATCGGCCTCGCGGCGAATCGCCGCCGCGATCGTCTGCGCCAGCGCGCCGTCGCGGTATTCGTCGACGTATTTCATGCCGCCTCTCCCGCCGAAGCGAACAGCTCGAGCGTGCGCGCCGCTTCTTCCGGATCGAGCTTGGTCAGAGCGTAGCCGACGTGCAGGACGACGTAGTCGCCGACTTTCAGGTCTTCGACCAGCGCGGTCGACACGACCTTGGTCACGCCATCGAGGCTGACCCTGGCCATGTCGTCGGGCAGAAGCTCCGTCACCTGAACGGGAATGGCGAGACACATGGGTTCAGTCCTCCGAAAGCGATGCGCCAGCGCGCAGCAGCGCGTGGGCGAAAGCGGCCTGACCGAGCGACACGCCGCCGTCGTTGGCGGGCGCCGCGCGCGGCAGGAATACAGCGAGGCCGCGTGCGCGCAACGCCGCGGCGAGACCGTTGGCGAGCACGCGGTTCATCAGGCAGCCTCCGCCCAGCGCCACTTGCTTGAGGCCGCGCGCCGCGGCCGCGTCGGCGATCCAGGCGTCGAGCGCGGCGATCAGCGTTCCGTGGAACAATTCCGCCGCCTCGCGGCCGCGCAGGTTCTCGTCGATCAGCGCCGCGAACAGCGGCCGCAGAACCAGGCAACCCTCGACGATGCGCCACAGGCCGGCGCCGGCACGCGGGCGCGCGACCAGAGCTTCGAGCTCCATCGCCGCCTGGCCTTCGTAATGTTGGATGAGCCGCACCCCGGCGAGCGCCGACGCAGCGTCGAAGACGCGACCGAGGCTGGTCGTCAGCGGAAAATGCGCGCCGGCGGTGAAGCGCGCGGCGAGCCGCGCCGCATTGGGCGCGCCAGGGAGAACCCGCGCCGCCGCGTCGAGCCGGCCGAGCATGGCGAGCGCCGCCACGCCCATCCGCCACGGTTCGCGCGCCGCCGCGTCGCCGCCTGGCAAGGGGAGCGGTTCGAGCCAGCCGATGCGTTCCCAGATCGCACCGTCGAGCGCGATCAGTTCGCCGCCCCACGGCCTTCCGTCAGGTCCGTAGCCCTGGCCGTCGAGCGCGACGCCCAATACGGCGCCGCTCAGGCCATGCTCGGCGGCGACCGCCGCGACATGGGCGACATGGTGCTGCACCCGCGCGATCGGCAGGCCCGTCGCCTCCGCCGCGCGGGTCGACTGGAAATCGGGATGGAGGTCGCAGGCGGCGATTTCCGGCTCGATCGCCAGCATGCGCTTCAGATGAGTGATCGTCTCATTGCGGAAACGGATCGTGTCGCGATCGTCGAGATCGCCAATATACTGCGACACGAACGCCTCGCGACCGCGAGTCAGCGTAATCGTGTTCTTGAGATCGGCGCCGGCGGCGAGCACGCTCGGCCCCTCGACGCCGAGGTCGATCGGCTCAGGCACGAAGCCGCGCGCGCGGCGGATGAAGGCTGGCGCGCCATCCAGGATCCGCATCACCGAATCGTCGGCGCGTACGACGATCTGGCGCGCATGGCCGACAACGAGATCGGCGATCGGCGCGAGGCGGCGGCGGGCCTCGGCGTCGTCGGCGATCAGCGGCTCGCCGCCAAAATTGGCGCTGGTGGCGACGAGCGCGAGATCGTTGGCCGCATGGCGCCAGGCGGCGAAGTCCGGTTCGCCGGCGAGCGCGTGCAGGACCAGCCAATGCAGCGGCGTGTAGGCGAGCATCAGCCCGATTTCGGCGAGGCCGGGCGCGACGCTCGGCGCAAGCACGCCGCGGCTGCGCGTCAGCACGATCGGCCGCGGACGCGATTCGATGAGCGCGCGCTCCGCCTGCGAGATCTCGGCGAGGCGCGCCGCGCTGGCGGCGTTGGTCGCCATCACCGCGAACGGCTTGGCCTCGCGCGCCTTGCGTTGGCGCAGCCGCGCCACGGCGGCCTCATTGCGCGCGTCGCAAAGCAGGTGATAGCCGCCGAGGCCCTTGAGCGCGACGATGCCGCCAGCGCGCAGGCAATCGGCGACGGCGGCGATCTCGGCGTCGAGCTTGGGGCCGCACGCGCGGCAGGCGATCGGCTCGGCATGGAAGCGGCGATTTGACGGATCGGCGTAGTCGCGCGCGCAATCCGGGCACATCGCGAACGGCGCCATCGAGGTCTGGGCGCGGTCGTAGGGCAGCGCGCGCGTCAGCGTGTAGCGCGGCCCGCAATGGGTGCAGTTGACCAGCGGATAGCGATAGAAGCGGCTCTTCGGGTCGAACAGCTCGGAAAGGCATTCCTCGCATACCGCGACATCGGCGCCGATGCGGGTCAGCGACGCGCCCGCTTCGGTGGCGGCGATGACGAAGTCCGACCCGCCGCTGAGCGCCAGTTCGGCGACGTCGAGCGAATCGACGCGGGCGAGCGGCGGCGGCGCGAGCCGCAGCGCGTGGACGAACTGGTCGGCCCCGGCGCCCTCGATCTCGATCAGCACGCCCTCGGCGTCGTTGCGCACAAAGCCGCTAAGGCCGAGCCGCGACGCCAGACCATAGACATGCGGACGAAAGCCGACGCCCTGCACAGCGCCGCGCACGCGCAGGCGCAAGCGCCGCTCGCGGTCCGAAGCGATGGTGCGCAGCGCCGTCATCTCAAGCCTTGGCCAGAGCCGTGGCGCGCCGCGCGGCGGAAGTCTCGATCCAGGCGACGAAAGCCGCCAGACCTTCGCCGGTCTTGGCCGAGACGACCAGCGTCTGCAGATGCGGATTGATCCGCAGCGCATTGGCGAGGCAGAGGCCGACGTCGAAATCGAGATGCGGCAGCAGATCGGACTTGTTGAGCAGCAGCAGGTCGGCGGCGACGAACATGTCGGGATATTTGAGCGGCTTGTCCTCGCCCTCGGTCACCGACAGCACCACCACCTTGTGCGCCTCGCCGAGATCGAAGCCGGCCGGGCAGACAAGATTGCCGACGTTCTCGATGAACAGCGTCGAATTCGGCTCGGGATCGAGCGTCTCGATCGCATGGCCAACCATATGGGCGTCGAGATGGCAACCCTTGCCGGTGTTGATCTGGATCGCCGGCGCGCCGGTGGCGCGAATGCGCTCGGCGTCGTTCGAGGTCTGCTGATCGCCTTCGATGACGCTGACCGCAAGGCGGCCTTTCAGCGCCTCGATCGTGCGGGCGAGCAGAGCCGTCTTGCCCGAGCCGGGGCTGGAGACGAAGTTCAGCGCGAACACGCCCTTGGCGGCGAGCGCGCGGCGGTTGTCGCGCGCATAGGCGTCGTTCTTCGACAGAATGTCGCGTTCGATCGCCACCATCCGTTCCTGACTGACGCCCGGCGCGTGCGCGCCGGCAGCGCCCTGGCCATAGTCGATCACGCCCCCGTCGTGACGATGGGGCTCGTGATCATGCTGATGGTCGTGATCGTGATCATGATCGTGAGGATGCGCTTGCCCGCCCGCGGGCTTGCCCTTGTCGAGGACGATCTCCGCTTCGCCGCATCCGCATACGCTGCACATCAGGCGATCTCCATTTCGCGCACTTTCAGTTCGTCGCCGGCGGTCATCTGCACCCGAAAGCCGCCGCATTCAGGGCAGGCCGAGAAGCGCTCGGTGAGCGCGACGATCTTGCTGCAGTCGGGGCACCAGCCGGCGCCGGGCAGGCGCGTGATCTCCAGCCGCGCGCCTTCGGCGAGCGTGCCGCGCGAGACGGCGGCGAAGCAGAATTCGAGCGCCTCAGGCTCGACGTGGCTCAACGCGCCGACGTCGACGACAACCCGCGTCACCCGCAGCGCGCCTTCCTTGCGCGCCGCCTCGACGGCGATGTCGACGATGCTCTCTGTCAGCGACATTTCATGCAACGATCGGCTCCCTGAGCGCAACATCCGGCGCGGCGCGAGGGTCACGCGACGACGCCGCGCGGCGAAGCGCCCGCGGCTCCTGGCCGTCGGCCAAAAGACGGAGGAACCGGCGCGCGTTCCGCAAATCCGAGCCAGCGCGCCTGACGGGGCGACGCCCCCGCCTTCCGTCGCGCGCAACTCTACGGCGCAGCGTTTCTTCGTCAACGCCAATCGGCCGACGCCGTTTGGCCTTTGTCGCTATGTTCAATCCTGCCGCCACGCCGGAGCTCGCTTTCCTCAGACCCGAAGACCCCACGCTCCCCGCCGGGTCATTTGCCATCAGAAGCGACGAAAAATCCTTGATCTCCGGCAACATCGACCATTGCGCGGCCGACACGCGAAAACCGGCCCCGCCGCTATACGGGAGGGCCGGTCGGTCAAGCTTGGGCCGCCGGCAAAGGCGGCGCGCTGGCCTTAGAAAACGCCGCCCTGCCGGCAGCGCTAGACGAAAGCGCGCCGGGCCGGGCCGTCGAGGCCCGCCTGGTCGGCGCGAAAATCGCAGCCGTCGACCCGCGGCAGCGCGCCTGCCGGTCCGCCCGCATTGGCGCCGTTGGAGCCGCCGGGCGCGCCAGGCCCGCCATTCGGATGGCCTCCGTCGCCGCCGGTCGTCGCTGCGAAAGACTCTGCGCCGCCGTAGGCGAGATACGCCACCGTCGCCGCCACAGCCAGAAATGAGAAAATGCGCGTCATGGTCTCTCTCCTCTGTTATCGTCGAGGCGATCGGCGCCGCTCAAGCGCCTTCGGTGGCGGCTTACGGGACGCCGATTGAATCGAGACGCCTCCGAGGACTAGACTCGACGCCGGCATGACTGGCGGCGATCCTTTTGACCTGCGGCGCTTCGTCGACGCACAGGCTCGCGTTTACGACCTCGCGCTCGACGAGATCGCGAACGGACGTAAGCGCAGCCACTGGATGTGGTTCGTGTTCCCGCAACTGCGCGGACTCGGCCGGTCGTCGACGGCGCAAATCTACGGGATCGGCTCGCTCGCCGAGGCGCGCGCCTATCTCGCCCATCCGCTGCTTGGAGTGCGCCTACGCGAGTGCGTCGAAGCTGCGCTGGAACACAGCGGGCGGCCGTTGATCGATATTTTCGGTTCGCCCGACGATCTCAAGTTTGGTTCGTCGATGACGCTGTTCGCGCGCGCCGCCGGGTCCGGCGAGCCGCTGTTTCAGACTGCGATCGAGCACCTGTGCGGCGGCCGGCCTGACGCGGCGACCCTGGACCTACTCGGCGAAGACGCGAGATAAAGCCCGACAGCCCCTCTCGCCGCGTGCGGGGGGAAGCCGATCGTCGCGCCCGCAAATGAGAAAGAACGTCCGAATGATCCGTCCGCTCGTCGCGCTCGCTGTCGCGCTTGCCGCGCTTGCGGCGGGGGCAGCGCGCGCCGCATCGCCGCCGGCGGTCGAGGCCGAGCATGGCATGGTCGTCGCGGCCGAGCGCCGCGCGGCTGAAATCGGCGCCGACATTTTGCGTCAGGGCGGCAATGCGATCGACGCGGCGGTCGCGGTCGGCTTCGCCGAGGCGGTGACCAATCCCTGCTGCGGCAATCTCGGCGGCGGCGGATTCCTCGTCGCCCATCTGGCGGCGGCGAATCGCGACGTGTTCATCGACTTCCGCGAGACCGCGCCGGCGGCGGCGACCAAGACGATGTATCTCGACGCATCAGGCGCGCCGATCGAGGGCGCGAGCCTCGACGGCTGGCGCGCCGTCGCCACGCCGGGAACCGTCCTCGGCCTCGATGCGGCGCTCAGGGCCTACGGCACGATGAGCCGCGCCGAGGTCATCGCCCCGGCGATCGCGCTGGCGCGCGACGGCTTCGTTCTCAGCCGCGCCGACGCCGACGCCTTCCAGGCGTTCGCGCCGCGCTTCAAAGGCGACCCAGAAGCGGCGAGGGTCTTCCTGCATCCCGACGGTTCGCCGCTCGAGCCCGGCGACCGCGTGATCCAGAGCGACCTCGCCGCAACGCTGCAGGCGATCGCCGACCAGGGCTCGGACGCCTTCTATCGCGGCGCGATCGCCCAAAGAATCGATGCGGCGATGCGCGCTAACGGCGGAATCGTCACCGCCGCCGACCTCGCCGCTTACAAGGTCGGCGAAGCGCCGCCGCTCGCTTGCGACTATCGCGGCTTTCGCTTCCTCTCCGCCCCGCCGCCGTCCTCAGGCGGCGCGACGTTGTGCGAGATTCTCAATGTCCTTGAAGGCTACGACCTCAAAGAGCTCGGCTTCCATTCGACCGCAAGCGTTCATCTGATGGTCGAGGCGATGCGCCACGCCTTCATGGACCGCAACGCCTATCTCGGCGACCCGGCCTTCGTCAGCAACCCGCTCGACCGCCTTTTGAGCAAGGATTACGCCGCGCGCATCCGCGCTGCGATTCCGCCCGACAAGGCGACGCCGTCGCAGCAGATTCAGCCAGGCGTCGCGCCGCACGAGAAGAGCGAGACGACCCATTTCTCGGTGATCGACCGCGACGGCGACGCGGTCGCCGTCACCTACACGATCAACGGCGCTTTCGGCGCCGGCGTGATCGCGCCGGGGACCGGCTTCTTCCTCAACGACGAGATGGACGATTTCACCATCAAGCCCGGCGTCGCCAACCAGTTTGGCCTGGTGCAGGGCGAGGCCAACGCGATCGCGCCTGGCAAGCGGCCGCTGTCGTCGATGGCGCCGACGCTGGTCGAGAAAGACGGGCGGGTCGTGCTCGCGTTGGGTTCGCCGGGCGGCTCGCGCATCATCACCACGGTGTTGGAGACCGCGCTCAACCTGATCGACTACGGCATGGGACTGCAGGAGGCGGTCGACGCGCCGCGCTTCCACCATCAATGGCTGCCCGACGTGGTCTTCGCCGAGCCCTACGCTTTCTCGCCCGACACGCAAAAACTGCTCGAGGCGATGGGCTACCGGATCGTCGCCCAGGCGCCATGGAGCGCCGCGGAAGTCGCGGCGACCGCGGGCGCAGCGCCGGGCGAGGTCGGGCCTGCCGCCGGAATTCCGGATTCGCTGCTCGGCGGCCGGATGCGGCCGGGCTATGTCTACGGCGCCAACGACAGCCGCCGCCCGACGGGCCTGGCGGTCGGCGAGTAGGCCGCATTCGATCCCTTCTCCCCGCTCGCTGGGAGAACGTTAGGATGAGGGGCGGGGCGATTCGCCGCGATGGTCGATCGCCCCCCCCCGCCCTCTCCCCGCAAGCGGGGAGAGGGGGTTTTTGCTTCCGGAACCTCCCTATGTTCGCCGCCACCGTCCTCACCCTCTTCCCCGAGATGTTTCCCGGCCCGCTCGGCCTCAGCCTCGCCGGCGACGCTCTGGCGCGCGGGCTGTGGTCGTTCGAGACGCGCGACATCCGCGAGCACGGGCTCGGCCGCCACCGCACAGTCGACGACACACCGGCGGGCGGCGGGCCGGGCATGGTGATGCGCGCCGACGTTCTGGCGGCGAGCCTCGATGCGGCGCTCTCGCCCGACGACCAGCGGCCGCGGCTGATCATGAGCCCGCGCGGCGCGCCGTTCACCCAGCGCCAAGCGCGCGAATGGGCGGCGGGGGCCGGGCTCGTCGTCGTCTGCCCGCGTTTCGAGGGCGTCGACGAGCGGGTGATCGCCGGTCGCGGGCTGATCGAAGTTTCGATCGGCGACTATGTGCTGTCGGGCGGCGAGATCGCGGCGCTCGCCGTGCTCGACGCCTGCGTGCGGCTGATCCCCGGCGTGATGGGCAAGATCGAGTCGGGCGAGCAGGAGAGCTTCGAGGGCGGGCTGCTCGAATATCCCCATTACACGCGGCCGCGCGATTGGGAGGGGCGCGCGATTCCCGAGGTCCTGTTGTCGGGCGATCACCAGCGAATCGACGAATGGCGGCAAGAAGAAGCCGAGCGGATCACCCGCGAGCGGCGGCCGGATCTGTTCTGAGGCCCGCGCCCACGACGGATTCAATTCCACGGGATGAGCCACGCGCCAACCCTCATCCTGAGCCGCCCTCGCGCCGGCGAGGGCAAGTCGAAGGATGCTCCAGGCGCCGCTGGCGTGGACGCGCGCCCTTGGGGCTCGTCCTTCGACTCGCCTGCTTACGCAAGCAGTTCGGAAAGAGGGGGCTTGAGGCGGACGCCGCTGTCGTCGACTAGCGACCTGGGCTACCGCGTCGGCACCGGCTTTTCGCCGCGGTAGTCGTAGAAGCCGCGCTGCGTCTTGCGGCCGAGCCAGCCGGCCTCGACGTATTTCACCAGCAGCGGACACGGCCGGTATTTGGAATCGGCGAGGCCTTCGTGCAGCACCTGCATCACGCTGAGACAGGTGTCGAGGCCGATGAAATCGGCGAGTTGCAGCGGCCCCATCGGATGGTTGGCGCCCAGCCGCATCGCGGTGTCGATCGACTCGACCGAGCCGACGCCTTCGTAGAGCGTGTAGATCGCCTCGTTGATCATCGGCAGCAGGATGCGGTTGACGATGAAGGCGGGGAAATCCTCCGACATCGTCGCCGTCTTGCCGAGCCTGGCGACGAAGGCCCTGGCCAACTCGAAGGTCTCGTCGTTGGTGGCGATGCCGCGGATCAGTTCGACCAGCTGCATGCGCGGCACCGGGTTCATGAAATGAATGCCGATGAAGCGCTCGGGATGGGCGGTGACCGAAGCGAGACGCGTGATCGAGATCGACGACGTATTGGAGGCGACGATCGTCTCGGGTTTGAGGTAGGTGCGCAGGTTGGCGAATATCTTGCGCTTGACGTCCTCGTTCTCCGACGCGGCTTCGATCACCAGATCGCATTTGGCGAGGTCTTCGGGACCGGCGGCGGCGCCGATGCGTTCGAGCGTCGCCTGGCGGCCGGCTTCGTCGAGCTGACCTTTGGCGATCTGACGCGACAGCGAGCCGTTGACCGTCGCCAACGCCGCATGGATGCGCTCTTCGGAGACGTCGCTGAGCACCACAGCCAATCCGGCCTGGGCGCAGACCAGAGCGATGCCGGTGCCCATCTGACCGGCGCCGATGACGCCGACTTTATCGATCGAGGTTACCATCGCACCATCCAACACCACGCCCGCCCGCGAGCGATCATAGACGAGCGCAGCGGCAGGTCCAGACCCGGCCCGGCCGCGCGGCCTCAATGGCCGATCTTGCCCAATTCCTCCGCCAGCTCGGGCAGAGCGGTGAACAGATCGGCGACCAGACCGTAGTCGGCGACCTGGAAGATCGGCGCCTCCTCGTCCTTGTTGATGGCGACGATCACTTTGGAGTCCTTCATCCCGGCCAGATGCTGGATCGCGCCGGAGATGCCGACCGCGATATAGAGATCGGGCGCGACGACCTTGCCGGTCTGGCCAACCTGCCAGTCGTTGGGCGCGTAGCCGGCGTCGACGGCGGCGCGCGAGGCGCCCATCGCCGCGCCGAGCTTGTCGGCGACCGGCTCGATGTAAAGCTTGAAGTTTTCCGCCTTCTGCATCGCGCGGCCGCCGGAAATGACGATTTTGGCCGAGGCGAGTTCGGGCCGATCCGACTTGGCGAGCGCTTCGCCGACGAAGCTCGACAGTCCGGGATCGCCGGCCGCAGCGACCCGCTCGATCGCCGCGCCGCCGCCCTCGCCGGTCGCAGGGAATGCGGCGGTGCGCACCGTGACGACGAGCTTGGCGTCGGTCGACTCGACCGTCTGGATCGCGTTGCCGGCGTAGATCGGCCGCTCGAAGGTCTTCGGCCCGACGACCTTGGTGATGTCGGAAAGCTGCATGACGTCGAGCAGCGCGGCGGCGCGCGGCAGCGCGTTCTTGGCGAAGGCGGTCGCAGCGGCGACGATCGCGTCATATTCGGGCGCGAGCGCAACGAGCAGCGCGGCAAGCGGCTCGGCGAGACCGTGCTCGTAACATCCGTCGTCGGCGACGCGAACTTTCCTGACCCCGGCGAGCTTCGCCGCCGCCGCTGCGGCTTCGGCGACGTTTCGGCCGGCGACGAGAATGTCGACCGGCCGGCTGATTTCAGCCGCGGCGGTGAGCGCGCGGGCGGCGAGGTCGCTGAGGCGGCCGTTGGCGACTTCGCCGATGAGCAAGGTCGCCATGATCAGATCACCCCCGCTTCGTCGCGCAGCTTGGCGACCAGCTCGGCCACCGACTTGACCTTGACGCCGGCCTTGCGGCCGCCTGGCTCTGCGGTCCTGAGGACTTTCAGCCGCGGCGCGATGTCGACGCCGTAGTCGGCCGGCGTCTTCTCGTCGATCGGTTTCTTTTTCGCCTTCATGATGTTGGGCAGCGAGGCGTAACGCGGCTCGTTGAGCCTGAGATCGGCGGTGACGATCGCCGGCAGCTTGAGCGACACGGTCTGCAATCCGCCGTCGACCTCGCGCGTCACCGCGACCGTGCCCTCGCCGACCTCGACCTTGGAGGCGAACGCCCCCTGCGGCCGGCCAGTCAGCGCCGCCAGCATCTGGCCGGTCTGGTTGGCGTCGTCGTCGATCGCCTGCTTGCCCATGATCACCAGGCCAGGCTGCTCGGCGTCGAACACGCCCTTGAGGATTTTGGCCACCGCCAGCGGCTCGACGATCGCGTCGGTTTTGACCAGGATTCCGCGGTCGGCGCCCATCGCCAGGCCGGTGCGCAGCGTCTCGGTGGCCT
>Ga0302319_10014247_pt1 | contig 14844 bp, 11 predicted proteins | sample Bog_T0_2_FD_203319 | JGI IMG/M metagenome (GOLD analysis project Ga0302319, IMG submission 203319) | Peat permafrost microbial communities from Stordalen Mire near Abisko, Sweden - Bog_T0_2 | ecosystem: Environmental > Terrestrial > Soil > Wetlands > Peat | place: Sweden: Abisko, Stordalen Mire... | reverse complement strand
TTATCTCAAGTGGCGCGCTGGCGCCTGATTCTCAGCGCCGCCTTCAGGGTTTTCCTCAACGGAAGGATAATTGGAAGTACGGCTCGACTGGAATCGATGTCCGGCTAACTGCTGTTTTTAGGATCATGAACAGGCTGAGCAGCCCGATCAGCACCGGGGTGGAATGATGAAACGCGAGGACGAAGGTGAAGGTGCGAACCACAGACACAAGAAACAATACGGCGACGCGCGCCGAACGAGGCGCGTACCCCCGGCCGATCAGTCGCCCTGAAAGCCATCCTCCGGCTACTCCGCCGATATCCGCAAACAGGAATGGGATCCAGCCGACCGCTCCCACCGTGGCCATGGACAATCCTGTCCCTTCCGCAAGGAACTTCGAGAGCCAGATGGGATAGAACATCCAGGTGTTGTCAGCTACGAAGCGGCCCAGACCTACTGCCCAGAAGACGCGAGAACGAATCAGAACGGGAACGGGAGAGCCCGACGCGGAATCGACTGGCGGGCGGTCGCGTGTGACATAATCGCGCTCTTCGTCGGTAACCCACGGGTGGGTTTCCGGGCTGTGGTAGACCAGCAACCACACCACGGTGAGCAGCAGACCCGCCGCTCCGGTAAGCAGAAACGGGGCTCGCCAATTCCAAACCAACGACATCCAGGTCACCAGCGGATAAGCGACGATGGCGCCGAACGTAGCGCCGCTGACGTAGAGCCCGTAAACGAAGCCGCGTTCCCGAGGGGGATACCATTCCGAAACGGCGCGCGCAGCAGCCAGAAACGCGGCAGGATACGCAATCCCCAGTAACATCCTGCAAATGGCCAGTTCTCCCGGGGTGTTGGCGAACGCGTGCAGTCCCCCGGCCACGGACCACCAGGCCAGCGCGATGGCGAGACCGCGGCGGACACCCAGCCAGTCGATCACCATACCGCCCAACAGGAACGTCACGGTATAAGCGATCAGAAACGCCTGCATAATGGTGGCGTATTCACTGTTGCCCACGCCCATCGCCGTGCGAAGCGTGGGCGCCAGCACCGCCAGCTCCTGCATATCGAGATAGGCGAGAAGGGTCTCCGCGAACAGGACGGCGGCGATGAGCCAGCGGACGGGCGGTCGGCGTAACGTCTTCATGCCCAATTTCTGGATCTTACCATTCTTTGTATCCAGGATCCAAATCCTGCTAACATACGGACGGAAATGAATCCCGCCCTGTTTTCTATTCTTTCTGAAACCGCGCACCGAAACGCCGACCGCTACCGCGCGTTCCTCCAGGAATTGCTGCGAATACCCACTCCCCGGATGCGGGAACACCGGTGCATCCGCTTCCTGGGCGATTCATTGAGCGAGTTGGGGCAGGCTGTCACTTGGTTCGAAGGTCTCGGACTGATGGAGGAAACGCCCGACGGGCCGCCGCTGAACTTCTTTTGCACTCGTCCGGGAACAGGCGGAGGGCGGAGTCTTCTGGTGGAAGCGCATATCGACACGGTGCCACCGGGGGATGAACGCAAATGGGATTCGTCACCCTGGTCGGGCGAAATCGGGGACGGCAGAATCTACGCTCGCGGCGCGCATGACGATAGAGTGGGCGCCGCTATGCTCTGGATGCTCCGGGATCTTCTCGATCAATGCGGCGTCCGAACCAAAGGCGACCTCCACTTTCTGGTCACAACGGAAGAGGAGTTCTGCTCCGGAGGCATGAAGGCGTTCCTATCTCATCCGCGGAAGTTTGTGCCCGACGCGCACATCGGACTGGACGGGAATCGAGGGAACGCCTGCATCACCGGCCATGCGGGCGCGCTCCCATTTGAAGTGGTTTTCGACGGAGCATGGGGGTCGGTCCTGCTGGCAAGTCCTACACAAGACTTGAATCCGCTAACTTGGGCCTGCCGCTTTATCGCCGAACTCGAACGATTCGCGGAGGTAACCCGCGCGCGCTTCAGAGAACGCAATTCCGATGCCCGCTGGCCCGATCCCGTCCTCATCCCCAACGCCATTCATACTCGCGACTGGATGAGCAACCTGCCGGAGCAGTGTACGGTCAGAGTCTTCGCCAATGTAATGCCCCCCATCACGCTTGCGGAGTTCAAGCGGTGGGTCGCCGAGTTCGTTGATTCCTTTGTCGCGCGCAACCCCTCCTTGGGCGCTCATCCTCCCCGTGTCGAATGGCTTCCGGTGGAGATCCCGTCTTACGTACTTCCGGAGGATTCCGAACTCCTGCGGGAACTCGGGGGATGCCATCGGGAGGCCTTCGGCGTCTCCCTGGAGACACGATACATCGGCGGTTGGGGCGACATGAGGCTGCTGGGAAGCCCCGAAGTGATTCTGTATGGCCCCGGGGGCGGAGGCGGAGGCCACACATATAACGAGTATTTCGAGTTGGACGCCCTGGTTCCCACTCTGATAACGCTTGGCTTGCTTACGGCGCACTGGTGCGGAATCGAGGAATCGTCAGGCCTGGACTCTGGATGCAGGATCCCGTTAGGATAAACTGAGGTTCCGGGCTATAAAAGCCAGTTTGAATATTAAACGCACACTCGAAGATAATCTGACGCGGATTCGCCGGCAAGAGCCCATCGTCCGGGCGTTTGCCCATCTCGCTGCCGAAAGCGCGCGTTTTCAGGCAGAAATGTCGGAAAAACAGGATTTCGGGGCGCTTTCCGGAGTGACGGTCGGTGTCAAAGATATCATTCATGTGGCGGGGATGCCTACCGCGGCGGGTTCGCGCTTTCTCGGGGACATGATCGAAAGGCGGGATGCCACATGCGTGCAAAGACTGCGAAATGCCGGCGCGCTCATCCTGGGCAAGACGGCGACCACGGAGTTTGCCTTCTACGATCCCGCAGCGACACGCAACCCGCGAAATCCTGAACACACACCTGGCGGTTCGAGCAGTGGATCCGCTGCTGCCGTTGCCGCCGGTTTTTGCTCTGTCGCGATCGGAACCCAGACATTCGGGTCCGTTATCCGGCCCGCGTCTTACTGCGGCGTATTTGGCCTCAAACCCACCTATGACGCCATCTCGCGAGAGGGGGTGATCCCGCTGGCGTGGAGCCTCGATCATGTAGGGATTTTCACGCAGTCGGCCGCGCTGGCGGCGGATTGCGTGGAGGTACTGTTCGAGCCGGATTTTCGGGGAGAACGGCCCGGCGTCGTGACCGGTGAGAGCCGAGTAACTCGGTTCGAGCGTCTGCGCGGCACGGTCGCCGGGGTCCCGGACCGCTACTTCTTCGAGTCGCTCGACACCACATCACGAACCGGTTTCGAGGCCGGCATCGAGGCTCTGAAACGCGTCGGAATCTCGCTGAGCAACGTGACGCTGCCTCCCCTGTTCGAGGCGGCCATCGCCGCCTCCGGAGTGATTCTGCGGGCAGAGGCCGCCACGTTCCATCGAAAGTGGTTTTTGCAGCACGCCGCCGATTACAGTCCCCGCCTTCGGGAGATCGTAGAAGCCGGCCGCGCAATCCCGGCGGTGGATTATCTGGAAGCGCGCCAGTCGATTCAGGCTGCCCGGTTGCAGATGAGTGAACTCATGGAAGGCTTCGATTTTTTGGTGACACCCTCAACGCCGACGGTGGCCCCCGCCGGACTTTCCTGGACCGGCGATCCGATTTTCAACACACCGTTTTCAATCGCGGGATTTCCGGCAATCACGCTGCCGGCCGCATATTCGCCGGAGGGTCTGCCCTCCGGTTTTCAGACCGCAGGACGCCCGTGGTCCGAAACGCAACTACTCCGGCTCGCCCTGTCGCTTGAGGAAGATGGATTCGGCCGATTCACGCCTCCCCGTATCGAGGAGAAAACAACCTGATGTCAAGAGAAGAAACCAAACAGGATTTAATTGAATTCAAACCGCTCAACCAGATCGTTTTTGAAAGGCTGCACCTTGAGATTCTGCGCAACCAGCTGAAGCCGGGCGATCCGCTGCGTCAGGAAGAGATCACCGAGCGCCTGGGCGTGAGTCGGACGCCCGTACGCGAGGCGATCCAGCGCCTGCAGTCGGAAGGTCTGGTCACTTTCGTTCCCCGCAAGGGCGCAGTGGTTTCCTCGATTCCCCACAAGAGAATCGAAGAGATTTACGATATTCGCGGTCGTCTGGAGGCATTTGCGGCCGGAATGGCAGTGCCGCACGTCACCGAAAAGCAACTGGCCGCGCTCCGGAAGCTGGTGCTCGATATGGAGCAACTGGATCCTATAGCCGACATCGAGAAAGTACTTGAGAAGAACCGGGAGTTTCACTACATCATCTACTCCGCGTCGGGTAACGAGACGCTGGTTGAGATGATCGAACAGCTCTGGAGACATATTCAGCGCCTGCGCTCCTTCTACCTGCTCACTCCGAACGGCTACCGCGATTCCACGGCTGAACACCGCCGGATTCTCGATGCCATTGCTGCGAAGGATCAAACGGAGGTGGAGGAACTGGTCCGCATGCACTGCGAACATTCGAAACTGGCGCTGATCCGCAACGGCGCCGACCTGAATCCGCCCTCAGACTAACCTCGGGGCGGGGACGGCCGCGCAAACTGCTCAGGCGAGAAAGCTCAGGGGTTTGCCGTCCGAAATGCGGATCGGTCGTCCCAGCCCTGTGTGGTACTCCTTCGTGTAATCGATGCCCAGTTTGCGGTATAGCGTGGCCGTGAAATCCGGCACCTCCACCGGGTTTTCCTTCACGAACATTCCGTCCGCATCGGATTCTCCGTAGATGCCGCCTCCCGGGATGCCCGCTCCGGCCAAGACCAGGCTGAAGCAATTCGGCCAGTGGTCGCGGCCTCCGTTGACGTTAATCTCCGGCGTTCGCCCGAATTCTCCCGAAAGCACGACCAGCGTTGTACCGAGCAATCCTCGCTGTGACAGATCTTCAAGCAGCGCGGAGAATGCGCGGTCGATGTCGGGCAGGAAATCGTTGGTCATCGCCGGATACAGACCCGAGTGATGGTCCCAGGCATTGAAGCCCCGGCACACGGTAACGAAGCGGACTCGCGCTTCCACCAAACGGCGCGCCAGAAGCGCTCCCTGCCCCATCGTGGTGCGGCCATACCGTTCGCGAACCGCCTCCGGCTCCTGGCCAATGTCGAACGCCTTGCGAGCGGCCGGCGACCGCATCAGATTGAAGGCGTTCTGATAATAGCTATCCAGAGTTTCGAACCGGTCCGAGGTGTCCCACGCTTTGATGCGCGACTCTACTACGTTCTTCAGCGAGAAGCGCTCTTCCATCCGCGCCCACTCCACTCCGAGTGGAAGATTCAGATCGCGCACCGACCAGTCCGGTTTATTCGGATCTCCCGTATGGAACGGATTGTATTTGGAGCCCAGAAAACCGGCCCGCCCGCCAGGTTCGACGCTGGCGCCCGGCACTCCGATGAACGCCGGCAGTTCATTGCGGGGACCCAGTTCGCGACTTACGATCGACCCCATGGTGGGATGGTCCACCGTGGCGATCTGTTCATGCCCCGTCAGCATCAGATTGAGCGCGATATCGTGGTTCGCGGCTTTGTGCGTCATGCTGCGAATCACGAAATACTGGTGGGCGAGTTTCGCGGTCATGGGCAGATGCTCGCAGACCCGGAGACCCGGAACCGAAGTCGGAATTTCTTTAAACGGACTCCGATAGTTCGCCTTCGCCCCCTGCTTCATGTCGAAGGTATCCTGATGGCTCATGCCGCCGCCCAGGAGTAGATGGATGACTGAAACTTCACCGGGATCGACCTTCGGCTTTGTCTGCGACGGCGGCGTCTGCGCGCGCAGGCGCAGGGCGTCCCCGTATGACAGAAATCCAAAAGTACAAATCGATCCCGCGCGAATAAAGCCCCTGCGATCTAAACCCGTCATTTTCTTACCTCCGCAACAGACACTCTCGAATTAATGGTTGTAGAGAAACTCTTTCGAGTTGAAAACAGCCCAAAGCAAATCCTGATAAAGGTTTTCCCGATTCGCGCCCGGCGCTTCCAGCAGCCCGAGTATGCGCGTCCGCTCCGGCAGTGAGGGCGTCCGAGTCAGCGACGCCATATAAATGCGATCAATCAAGGCATTGTCCGTCAGATCGTTCTCCGCGAGCCACTGCTTCAGCCGCGAATCCGGCGCTGTGATCTTCCGCTGGATGGTATCCCCGCTGATGAGATGAAGCACCTGCACCAGGCTCGGTTGCTGATCCCGGTCGCAGATCTTCTCTCGGTCCGGGCGCCCAAACACTTGCAGGGCATAGTTCGGCTCCGCCAGATATGCCTGATGAACCTCAATGGCTCGCGTACCCAGCGGATGCCCGGCGTATTTCTCCTGTACACCCGTCACCTGCGCCATGCCGTCCAGCAGGCTCTCCGCCATCAACCGGCGCATGTAGTAATGCGAATAGTTGATCCTGTCGTCACGGTTCGATGGGGTGGGTTGCGCGCTGAGCTGGTAGACCCTGGAATTCATAATGCTGCGCATCACGGCGCGAAGATCGAACCCGTGTTGCACAAAATCTTTCGCGAGCGCGTCCAGCAGTTTCGGATTCGAAGGCGGGTTCGTTACTCGAAAATCGTCTACCGGCTCCACCAAGCCCACATCGAAGAAATGCTTCCAGACACGATTGACCGTGACACGCGCGAAGAAAGGATTATCCGGCGCTGTGATCCAGCGGGCAAGTTTTTCCCGAATGTCCGAGTCGGGGTCGTCTTCTTCGTACACTCCCCCCGGATACTTCGGCTTCGCTACCAGCCTGGTGGCGGGATTGATCACCTGACCTTCTTCTTTGTAGTAGTCGGCGTTTTCGTTGCTCTCCCACATCTCCTTCGTTCCCACTCTGGCAAAGAACGCGGCAAATCCATAGAAGTCGTTCTGTGTCCACCTCTCGTAAGGATGGTTGTGGCAGCGCGCGCATTCGAGGCGCACACCCAGAAAAAGCTGGCTGATGTTGGTGGCATGATCCCCCGGTTCGGGATTCGTGCTGATGTGATAAAAGCTCGAAGGTTCGTTACCCGACCAGTGCGCTCCCTGGCTGGTTACCAGTTCGCGAACCAGAACATCGTAGGGCTTGTGTTCGCGAAAGCTGGTGCGCAGGTACTCATAGAAAATCCTGGATCCCTTCGATCCCGTTTCCTGAATTCCCGATCGGAATAATTCGGAAAACTGCAACGCCTGAAATTCGTTGAACTCCGGCCGTTCGAGGAGAGCGTCCACCACCTTCGCGCGCTTGCCGGGGTCCGTAGACTTCACGAAGGCTGCCGCCTCCTCTTCCGTCGGCAGCGTGCCGATGGCGTCGATGTAAACGCGGCGCAGAAAATCCGAATCGCCGGACAACTCCGACGGCTTGATACAAAGCCGCGAAAGCTTCGTGAAGACGAACTGGTCGATATAGTTTCCCCTTGCCGCGGCCACAGTCTGCGCGGGGCAGTTTTCGCCTGCTACCTCGATCCGGGCGCCCACCGCCTGTCCCAGAGTACGGACCATAACGGTGGTCTCGCCGCGCCGCAGCGCCTTCACCTCACCAGAAGAGTTCACCTCTACCACACTCGGGTCGTTCGCGCTGTATTGCACCAGCCGCGTCATGTCCCGCAGCAACCCATTGCTGTAGGTGGCCACGACTTTCAGGTTCACAAAGCTCCCCGCATCGACCAGCGTCTGTTCGGAGGGCGTTACCGTCAGGGTTTGAATGCGGGGCGAGCCCGGGCTATCGAAGGAGGCCCCTTGCCTGATCCAGTCGAGGATAGTTTGGTACTGCAGGGATCCGATCTCAAAGCGTTTACCCCCGCCGTGAGGTTTTTGAAACGTTGGCTTCAGCAGGATCAGACTCTGCTCGGGATTCTTCAGATCGATGCGATGAGCGTCCGGATCTGTAATCGCCTTAAAGTCGAGCGGAGGTTCGTAGCCGAACAGGCTCAGCTTGAACCCGTGCTGGCCGCGAATGGAGCCATGACAGTTGGAGCCTGCGCATCCGGCCATCGTGAAGACGGGCACCACGTCGTTTACAAAACTGAGCTTCGGCGAGTCCTGCGCCGATAAGAGAACGGGCGTGGCGAGCGCCGACGCTACCCACACGACGAACCTAACGATTTTTTGTTGCATCGGTTTCAACCTGCAGCGGAATTTCCCGCGACTCACCCAGTACCTTGTCCCCCGCCGTCCCGGTCAGCACCAGCGCCGCCGGAACCGGCCCGGCGCGCAGCCGAACTTTGACTTTCGTCTTCGTTACGGACGAGGGCACCGGATCGGCCGTGATCTCCCACCGTTCCGCATCTTTGCCCGCCGCCAACACCAGAGGCTCAGTTCCGCCGTCGAACCGCCTGATGGGCAGTTCAAAGCTTCCTTCCCGCGTGCCGCTCGAAAGCTTCAGTGCACCCGGCGTGTCCAGGACCAGCAACGGCGCATCGGCGATGGTCGCGAGCAGCCGTCCGGTCTCGGCGTCCTGCCACGCGCGTCCGTGCCAACGGTAGCGAGTCCATGCTTCCTTCTCGACTGTTTTTCCGTTTTGCACGCCGCGCGCGATGAACCGCAACTCCTGTTGGGCCGGGGGCGAGTCCTGGGCCACCCGGATCGCCACCTCAACATCGGTGCCGTCGATGATGTGAGTCTCCGCGCAGCCTCCCAGATAGGTAGAGTTCTTTGGATCGGCCACCTCGGTGTTTGCTGCTATGCCCACCGGCAGATTCTCCGCGCGAATCTCCACCGGCGAGTCCCAGCCTTCCAGACGGCGGATTCTGACTTTAATGCGGTTTTCGCGTCCTCGGAACAGTGTCTCGTCCGGGATGTGTACGCGCACCTCAAAATCGGGTTCGGCGCGCTTTATAGTGAACCGGTAAACGAAATCGGGCGAGCCGCGGTATGCGAAATCGCGTATCCGCGCGGTGTAATCGCCCGCTGCCGGTATGTCCACAACCAGGTGCGGATCCAGATTCGAAGGCTGCAGGCCGTTATTCGTATTCGGCTCGTCCTGATACGCAATGCGGCGGCCGTCCGCGTCATGCAGCGAAACCAGCGGGTCCAGCGGAAAACCAAGCCGCATCGAATCCGCGGCCAGAACATACTTCCCTGGTTCGCTCACGTGGAACCGAAAATAGTGCGCTTCGCCTTTCACGTTCAGCACGCCGTTCACAACTGCCGGCAGCCGGATCTCCTGCGGCGTATCGCGCGCGGGATTCGCGCTCGCCGGAATCTCCGGCAGGTCGCCCACCACGAATGGCGCCGGCTCGGCGGCGCCGCCGGCGTGCAGCCAATAGACTCCCGGCTCTATCGTCTTCGGAATCGTCAGCCGCACCTCAGCCTGATTTCCTGAAGCGCGCGTCACGGCGGCGTGAGCCAGTCCGGGACCCAGTGTGACCTCGGTAATCCCGCCAAGGTTCACTCCTTCGAGGCGCACTGTCGTGGTCTGACCCCGCTGGCCGCCGGAAGGCAAGGCATGGGATACCCATGGCATTGCGCCGATCGTCAGACGATAGTCCGAGTTGTGCGAACCGCTTTCTTCCGAGCCGTTCAATCGCACGAAGTACGTGCCGGCCTTTTCGAATTTGGAGACCAGGTGCGGGTCCTTAAAAATGTAGTAATCGTCGTTATAAGCGAGTTGCTCGCCGCCACTGTCATACAGGGCGAGCACCCCATCGAGCGGCGAACCGTTGCGGGTTCCGTTGAGATCGAAAGTGAGCGTCTCCCCGGCCTGTACCGTGAAGCGAAAAAAATCGTAGTCGCCCTTTTCGACAATTCCGTTCACCAGCACCGGCAGCGTAATCGCTTGCGCCTGCTCCAGGCTGTCGTTCGGCTCAGTCTCGGTAACCTCCCGCAGTCCGCCGACATCGAACCAGGCGATGTTCGACCCCGCCGGACCGATCAGGCGGAAATCGTGGCGTCCCGGTTCGGCGCTCGAATCGATCCCGATGCGGACCGCGAGCTCTGTATCGCGCCGTTCGACGATCTCGCCCCGAATGCCGGCGTCCGAAAAACGGATCGACGCAACGTCTTTCAGATTCCTGCCGGAAATACGTACCTGCACCGAACTGCCCCGCATGCCGCCGTGAGGGAAAACTCCCTGAATGTCCGGCGCCGGGGAGGGAGGTTGCTCATCGACACCAGCGCCGCAGGCGGGCAACGTCCATATCGCGAGAATCAGCGCTGCTTTGAGACGGAAAAACATGAGACGCTATTGAACCGCCATGCCGAAATACGGCGTCGTCAGAATGCCGTGCCCCTGTTTCAGATGAGCCACGAGGATTAACATCGGGCGCCATCCCCGCTCCGCGTCCGGCGAAGCCTCGATAGACAGCCGGTACTGCTGCTTTTCCGGAACCGCTTCCACCCCCGCGATCCGAACCCCCCGCGGCAGATTCTCGGCGTCGAACTCCATCTCGGGCAGGTCTTTTGCCTCGCTTAGAACCGTGATCAGCAGTGGCTTCACGCTTCCCGGACGCACGGTATAGCGCGTCGGATATCTTTCGTCGCCGATCTCCGGCCGCAGTTCGTAATTCACGGGCTCAATCACATTCAAATAACGGCGATCGATCTGTTGCGGACTCCCTCCGCTCATCGAGAGGACGTACGTTCCGACGGCGTTCACGCGAACGGACTCCTGCACTATCAAGTCTCCTCCCGCCCAGAGCGCTTCTCCATGAATCCGAATCGGAACCGAGGTTAACGGCGCATTGGGCTTTACGTGAAAGATCAGGTCTTTTTCAGCGATCAGCGGGCTGTTCTCTTTTTCGCGCTTGCCGTCTTCCGGTCCGATGCTCAGCGGCTCCGTCGATACTCCTTCGGGAAGCCCGTCGACTTCGATATGAACGGGCGCCCGGGCATCCTCGAAGCCCTCTTTCCATTGAATCTTCACAGGCACGGCGACGCTGTTTCCCCGTTGGGCGTAAATACGATCCGCGCCGGCAAGGTACTTCGGAGAAGGCTGCTTACTCCCCGCCGTCAGCGTGAACGTGGGCTGCGCGGTGCGCGCCAGCAGGCGATAGTTATACCCCGGACCGGCATAATTCAGGACACTCTGGGACACCTTGACGCAGATTTTTTCGTCGCCCTTCAGCTTACGTTCCAGCTTCACATCGGAATCGGGTGCGCCATCGCCGGATTGCAGCACTTTGCCGGTTTCATCCAGGAGCTCGACCTTCGGATCGAGCATGCTCGCGAACTTGCCTGCCTGCAGTTCCCAAACGTACAGCCCCGCCTCGGGAGCTTTGAACGCATAGTAATCGGCATCCCCGGCGCGCGCTATCCGGCCGGTGGCGGCCTCGGCGAGGTTCAGTTCCAAGGCCTGCTCAGGCGTATGGTGAGGCGCGGTGCCGGAACGGTCGGGCTTCGCGGTCACCAGCAGATTGACCGCGGAGGACCGCACGGGTCCTGCCATGGCCCACATCTGCCTCACGCCGGGCCCTCCCGCGTGAATCTGCGCCACCAGTTGGTCGGGCGCGCGCTCGACGATGGTTGCCTTCATTCCCGGATCGGAAAACATCAACGAGTCGACAGAGGACAGGTCCTGGCCTGTCACATGGACCGCCGACGTGGCGTCTGCGTCTACGGTAAAGGGCTGCGCATAGCGGATCTCGGGCACGCTGTCCGCTACCCAGAGCTGATACACATAGGCCGGATGGCCGGTCGGAAAGCTGATGTTGAGCGCTCCGAAAGTCCCGCGAACCGCCAGCCGGTAATTTCCCTGAGCTTCAAAGCGATAACGCAGCACCGGGTCGGAGCCTTCTTCATTCACGCCGACGGCCAGGCGCAGGCCCGCCTCGTTCAGGAGATAGATCTCAGGATTCAGACCGGACCCATTCGATCCTGCCCTTACCCGTGCGGTCACTTGTTCGCCTGCCTTACCTTCGATGAGATAGAAATCCACATCCTCGTCGGGATAGAGCCGGCCATCCACCACGCAGGGCAAATGCAGGTGCTGCGCTGTCTCCGGAGAATCGTTGGGCTCGCGCTCGACCGCTTCGGGAAGCTCACCAATGCGGAAGACCTGCAGGTTGGAAGCTCCCAGGGCTGAGAACATTCGGATCCGGCACTGCCCGGATGAGGCATCGGATGCATCGGACGCCGACGCATCGCGTGCAATCCGAAAGCGAACACGCGCCGCAAGATACGAAGACGAGATCACGTCCATCGATACGCCGGGACAGCTCGATTCCACACGCCGCAAGCCGTCCAGATTCGCCCCCAGAACCTCTACCTCGACCGACGTTCCCCGTTCGGCGCCTGAGGGAAACAGCGAAAAAATCTGCATTTTGCGCGGAGCCGCCTGGAAGGTTTCGGGTGTGGGCGCCTTCGCGGTGGGATCCGCGCCGTCTCCCATTCCCGCCAGAAACGTCAATGCCGGCAATACCCAGGCGAGGCCTTCCGTCATGTCAGCACGGCCCGCAGCGGTTCGGCCTCGTTTACGACTCGGATCGGCCTGCCGATCGGCGTCTGAATCACCTTGCGGTAGTCGACTCCCACCTGATCGAAAAGCGTCGCGGCCAGCGTCTCCGGAGTCACCGGCTTGTCTTTCACTTCATCGCCCGTGGCGTCGCTTTCCCCATAGACGAGCCCGCGCTGAAAGCCTCCGCCCCCGACAGCCAGGGAGAACACTTTGGGCCAGTGATCTCTGCCCGCGTTTGCCGTATTAATCTTTGGCGACCGGCCGAACTCCCCCGTCACGAGTACGATCGTCGAATCCAGCATGCCGCGCTGATCCAGATCTTCGTACAGAGTTCCTGCGGCGGAATCAAGCTCCGGGAGTTCTCCTCGCAGAGTCTGAAAGTTGCTGCTGTGTGTGTCGAAGGTGCCGAATGGCTTCGAGATCAGCACGAACCGCACCCCCGCTTCCACCAGACGGCGCGCCAGCAGCGCACCCTGCCCGGTCAAGGTATACCCATACTTTTCGCGCAGCGACTCGGGCTCTTTCGACAGATCGAACGCTGAACGCGCCTGCGGAGAAGACATCAGATCAGAGAGTACGCTCGCTTCGCGAACTCGTCCATCGCCTCGAAGCTCGGATCGGATTCGATCCGCCGGAATCTCTGTTCCATCGCTGCCAGCATTTTCTTCCGATGGTCCATGCGCGACCAGTCGACCCCCAGTGGCAGGTTCAGATTTTTTACCTCATAGCTGCTCGAATTCGGATCTCCCGCCGCAAATGGGCTGAAGCCGCTTCCCAAAACGCCGGGCCCGAAGTAAGGCAGCGGCGGCACGTCCGGCACGATTACGTATGGCGGCATGTCGCGATTCCAGCCGCGCTCGCGCGCCACGATCGAACCGATCGATGGATATTCCACAGCCGGCGTCTGCCGGTATCCGGTCAGCATCAGGTGTTGGCCAACGCCATGGTCCGCCTGATCGTGGGTCATCGACCGGATCACGGTGTACTTCTTCGCCTGCCGGGCCATCTCCGGCATCAGCTCACAAATCTGAAAACCGTCGAGGCTGGTCGCGACAGGCTTGAATTCGCCCCTGATATTGAGCGCTGCGTCCGGTTTCGGATCGAAAGAATCGTGCTGTCCCAGACCGCCGGTCAGCCAGATCACGATGATCGAAATTTCCTTCTTCGGCTTTTCCGTCTCGGCAGCCTGCAGGCGCAGGATTTCGGGAAGAGAAAGACCAAAAATCCCCGCTCCTCCCAGACGCAGGAACGCGCGGCGGGGCCAGTTCCGGTTTACGGGCGCGCAGGTGCGGCAGGCCTAGCCGGGCGGAGATGCGAAGGAGTCGGGTTTGGTCGAGCTCATAATTTTAGTGATTAAAAATAAACTCCTTCGAATTCAGCGCCGCCCAAAGAACATCTTCGAGCTCCTGCCGCCGCGGCTTCCCCGCCGTGAGCAGGCTCTGAATCGAATCGAATTCTTCAGCTTCCGGCTTTCGGCTGAATGCCGGGAGAAAAATCTGCTCTATAGCGGAGCGATCGTTCGCGCTCGATTCCGCCAGTCGCTTCAGGAAAGGAGAATTGCGGATCTTCTCGTTTACCGTGTCTCCGCTGATCATCTCCAAAGTCTGCAGCAGCGTGTGGTTCTCTTCTCTTTCGCAGACCCGCTCCCGCGGATTTCGGTCGAAAGCCTGAAGGAACGAGTCGAACATCACCGGATCCTGGAGCTGTACCGCGCGCATACCTTCGTAACCGAAGCGGAATTTGGCCCGCACTTCCGTTACTTGTGTGACCGCATCGAGCAGCGGTTCCGCCGGAAGCCGCCGGTAGTAATAACGCGAGTACAGCTGCTGGTCGAATTCATTGGTCTTGTTCGGCCGGGACGATAGCTGGTACGTAGTTGAGTTCAAAATCAGCCGGATCAAAGCCTTCATGTCGTAGCCGCTGTGGACGAACGAGGCTGCTAACTGATCCAGCAACGCCGCGTTCGAAGGAGGATTGGTATCTCGGAAGTCATCCACCGGTTCCACCAGTCCTGCATGCAGGTAATGCTTCCAGACGCGATTCACGATCGCCTTCGCGAAGTACGGATTGTCCGGCCCGGTCACCCAGTCGGCAAAAATCTGCCGCAGCGGGCGACCGTCGGAAACCACCGGCGCGCCTCCCGGAATTACCGCGGTTACCGCAGCCTTCGTGATGGGACTCTTGAATTCTTTAGTGGAATCGTCATAAATCACCGTCCCCTGCCGCGTCGCTTTTTGCGCCACCTGGGAAAAGAAAGCCGCCGTTCCGTAAAAATCGGCGCGCTTCCAGTGTTCGAAGGGGTGATCGTGGCATTGGGCACACTGCATGCGCACGCCGAGAAACAGCTGGGAATAGAATCCCGCGGCCTCCTCGGGAGTTCGTGCCGTGACCAGCCCGACGCCCGGTTCCGCGCGTCCCCGCCATCAGAGTCCGCGCAAACCGGTCGAACGGCACGTTGCGGCGGAACTGCTCACGAATCCAGAGATCCATATGATCGGGATCGTCGGCGCCGCTCTTGAAAGAGTTGACC
>Ga0302319_10014246_pt1 | contig 14845 bp, 11 predicted proteins | sample Bog_T0_2_FD_203319 | JGI IMG/M metagenome (GOLD analysis project Ga0302319, IMG submission 203319) | Peat permafrost microbial communities from Stordalen Mire near Abisko, Sweden - Bog_T0_2 | ecosystem: Environmental > Terrestrial > Soil > Wetlands > Peat | place: Sweden: Abisko, Stordalen Mire... | reverse complement strand
AACATATCGTTTTTAATATCAACGACTTAGATTAGATTCCGACGCAATGCCACCCTACCGCCAGTCGTCCCGCGCATTCAACAGCCCTTCGTTCATCACCGCGTCAAACCCGGTGTGCTTCTTGACGAAAATCTCGCTGAACGCCCGGTCCTGCCGCAGCAGAACAGCCTGTAGCCGCACCAGCTCCAGGAGCGCCAGGAACATGGCAATCAGCGCCCGCTCAGACCGCGTGTGGCTCAGCAGCCGGCGCAATGCCACTGGTCTATCCTCCATTGTCAGCCGCCGTGCCAGGAACTGAATCATCTGTCCCACCGTGACCGAGTCCTCCGTCACGTCAATGACCGGCCGCTTCCGCGCACGCTCCAGAATGTCGCGGAAAATCCGCACCAAATCCACCGTGTCGGCAGCAATCTCCGGCTCCGCAGCGTCGTCGTCCTTGAACTCCTGCGCACCGGAATTCGTCCAGCTTGCGGCTTCCAGCATCTGCTTCTGCTGCAGCATCTGCGCCGCGTTCTTGAAGCGCTCGTGCTCCAGCAGGCGCTCCACCAGCTCGCGCCGTGGATCCTCCGGCGTGTCCTCCGGTCCCGAGGGCGCGCGCGGCAGCAGCATCTTGCTCTTGATGTGAATCAGCAGCGACGCGGTATAGATGAACTCGCCGGCCACGTCCACATCGCTGGCCTTCAACTGATTCACATAGGCCAGAAACTGCGCGGTGATGATGGCGATCGGAATATCGTAGATGTCGATGTCCTGTTTGCGAATCAGGTCCAGCAGCAGATCCATCGGCCCGTCGTAAACCTGGCCCACAATCACTGAAAACGGCGACTGTTCCGACCCCTCGTCCAGCTTCCTTTGCCGTGCAGCCAGGCGCGCCGCTTCCTTGGCGTCGATGGCAGGGGGCGCAGGTTCAGCCACCGCCTCCGCGTCCGTAGCCGCAGTCAGCTCAGCGGCCGCCAAGGCAGTCGATTCTACGGTTGGGCCAGGTTCCTGCACCACCTCTTCTATCGTTGCCGGCTCCGCTTCCTCAACCGCCTCGACAGCCGGAGCTGGTTCTGGCACTGGCTCAATCTGCGGTTCTGCAACAAGCTGACCGGGAGCCGGCTCCGCCTCGGGAACGGGCTCAGCTTCCTCAGCAATCGTCTCCGCTTCAGCATCCGGCTCTGGTTCCGGCGCAGGTTCAGGAAGCGGCCCGGGCTGAGCCTCCGATTTAGGCACAGGTTCAGCCTCTGATTCGGCCACAGCCTGCCTCCCTGCTTCCTGTTCTTCTGCGATCCCTGGCACCGGTTGGGAGACTGACTCGGCCTCCGCCGCCTGTTCGGCAACTTGGTCAATACCCGGATTTGCTTCCCGTTCCAGTTCAGCTTCCGCATCAGGCGCAGGTTCACCCTCGGCCGCCAGCTCTACCCCTCGCTCTTCCATCTCCGGCTCAAGCTCTGCTTCAAGATCGGCCCCAGCGCTCGTAGCGAGCTCTGGCGCAAGATCAACAACATCCTCAGCCTCGATAGGAGTCACAACTTCAGGTATGGCGCCAGCATCGGCGCGGGGATCGCGTTCAGCCTCGACCTCTGCGTTGGCCTCCATATGCGGCTCAGGCTCTTCTTCAACCTCTGGCACTACTGCCGGCTCCATAACGGCTTCAGCCTCGATTGGAGCCACAACTTCAGCCGCTGCGGCAACATCGGCAGCAGGTTCGAGTTCCACTTCGACCTCTGCTTCGGCCTCAGCGTGCCGCTCAGGCACTTCTTCAACCACTGGCGCAACTCCGGGCTCCACAACAGCCTCGGGTTCGATGGGAACCACAGCCTCAGCATCGTCCTCAGCCTCGATTGGAGCCACAACTACCGCCTCAGCAACAGGCTCAGCCTGCTCCGGCTCAGGGGTCGCGACTGGCTCAGATGCAAATACGACCGGCGTTTCGGCGGTCTCAGCAACAGGCTCCGGCGCGGCCTCAACAGCGGCCACCAAAGGCTCCCGCTCAGCAGCCATGATCTCCGGATTGGCAGGGGAATCAGTCAGTCGAGTTTCTTCTTCCGGGCCTTCTTCGAGGCCGGCATACAATTCAAATTCTGCTACGTTCTCAACCTTTGCCGGGCGAAACAGCAGCCCAAAGCCAGACCGGATCCCACCCAAAGCAAAGTTCAGCGCCTTGCGCCACCACGGGATGGTCTTCTCTGGCATTTCAATTCCCTCGGCGGCCCATCCTGCGGCCCTCAGACGCCAACTCACACCGGAAAACGCTGGAACCCGGATCGAATCCCTCGGAAAGCATACCTCAGGTCCGGATGGCCCTGTTTCTCTCGCTGACACAGACGGATCGGGCCAAAAACGTCGACTCTGGCAGTCTACAATCTGCCGTTACGGCATCTGCATTGCAGCTCGAACCTCAACCATTGTCTCTTCGGCGCGAACGCGCGCGCGGTCGGAGCCATCCTTCAGAATCTCCTTGGCCCGCGCCTCTGTAAAGCTCGCTCGACGATCCTGAATCGGCTGCAACACCTGCACCAGGCCATCTGCCGCCCAGCCCTTGCACTCAATGCACCCAATACCGGCCGACCGGCAGCCATCATAGACCTTGGCCAGCGTCTCCGGAGTGGAAAACACCTTGTGCAGATCGCCCACCGGGCACTTGTCCGGGTCGCCCGCGTCCGTCCTGCGAATCCGCGCCGGATCGGTCACCATGGTCTTCAGCTTCTTGCGAACTTCCGGCTCCGCATCCGTCAGCAGGATAGTGTTGCCGTAACTCTTTGACATCTTGCGCCCATCGGTCCCCGGCAGCTTGGGCGAGGGCGTCAGCAGCACCTGGGGTTCCGGCAAAACCTCCCGCCCATCCAGCTTGTAGAACTGGTTAAAGCGGCGAGCCACTTCGCGGGTCAGTTCCACATGCGCCGTCTGGTCGTTGCCCACCGGTACAAACTTGGGCTGATAGATCAGAATGTCCGAGGCCATCAACAGCGGGTAGCCCAGAAAACCATAGTTCGACAGGTCCTTGCCGGTCAGGTTCTCTTGCTGCTCTTTGTAGGTAGGCACGCGCTCCAGCCAGCCCAGCGGCGTAATCATGCCCAGCAGCAGGTTTAGTTCCGCGTGTTGCAGCACCCGGCTCTGCAAAAACAGAACGCTCTTCTTCGGGTCCAGCCCCGCCGCCAGGTAGTCCAGCAGCACGTCCAGGGTGTTGGGCGCAATCTTCGAAGGATCAGCGTAGTCGCTGGTCAGCGCGTGCCAGTCGGCAATAAAGAAGTAGCACTCATAGGCGTCCTGCAGCTTGACCCAGTTGGCCAGCGCTCCCATGTAGTTGCCAAGGTGCAGCTTGCCGGTGGGCCGCATGCCGCTCAAAACGCGGGGGCGGGAAGATGAAGTTGCAATTGCGGACATGGGTCTTATCGATTCCGGGGTAGCGCCAGAGGATGCTGCCGTCTCTCAAAACATGCTGAAAAGGCTCATTCCATTGTACCGGCAGCCGACTGGCCGTGCCTTAACCAGCTGCAACGTGGTTCAGCGCGTAGTAGATCAGCCCCATTGTCGGACCCATCAGGAACCGCACAATCGGGCCGCCCACAAAGATCATCAGCACGTACCCGAACATGCCCATGCTGTCATATGCGTTCAGCATGCGGTAGGGCAACCAGTGCCGCAGGATGTGGCTCCCGTCCAGCGGCGGAATGGGCAGCAGGTTAAAGAAAAACAGCGCAAGATTCACCTGGATGGCCAGTTCGCACAGCACCTCAAGCGCCTGGATGTTGGTGGCCAGGCTGCTCTGCTCGGGCAGGCGGCCTTCGGCAATTATGATGCCGGTCAGGGCTACAAAAGCCGCCAGCGCCAGCAGCAGGTTCGAAACCGGACCGGCCACGGTCACCAGGGTGTCGTCGCGCACCAGGTTCTTGAAGTTGCGTGTAATCACCGGCGTAGGCTTGGCCCAGCCAATCAGGAATCCACCCATCGCGCCACCGCTGAAAAGCGGCCCAAAGATCATCAGCGCCGGAAACAGCAGCGTCCCGATGGGGTCCACGTGGTACATCGGGTTCAGCGTCACCCGGCCCTGCAGCCGCGCCGTCTGGTCGCCCAGCCGCGAGGCCATCCACGCATGGGCGCACTCATGCACGCTGAGCGAAAAAATCAGCAGCACAAACTCAAAGATGGCGATGATCAGGTTGCTGGGTTGCAAACTTGCTCTCCACAGGCTCGAAAACTCAGGGTAGCATGCTGGCTTGCTCCGTTTCGACACCAGGCGGGGACACCGCGCTTGCCGGCACTGTCTGCAAGGCCGGGGGCGGTCTCAGCCGGGCCCCAACGGCGAGCCCTTTCAGCCGGCATGAGCGACCCCGCGTTCCCGGACACCGGTTGCCACCCCTCAGCAGGTTCTTCCGCTGCCTGTTGAACCCGTACAATAACCCTGCAGAAAGAAGCTGGGCCTGAGCCCCTCGGGGATGACCTTGATGCAGAGTTGCCTTTTCTGTGGAGCCAAGGCCCAGAGTCTCTCACCGCGCAGGGCGGCGCGGCGCCCAGAGGGCACACGGCAGCGCCTTATCGGGACAGTTGGAGCGGGGAAGGAACCATGATCGAGCGCATCGCCATCCTGGGCACGGGCCTGCTGGGCACTTCGGTGGGGTTGGGGCTGCGTGCCGCGGGCTTTCAAGGCAAGATCAGCGGATGGAACCGCAGCCCGGAGGGTGCGCAGGCCGCGCTCGGAATGGGCGCCATCGATTCCATCGTCCCCGACCCCATCGAAGCGGCGCGTGAAGCTCAGGTGGTGCTGCTGGCGGTTCCCATCTACGCCACGCTGGACTTCATGGAGCAGCTCTCTGTCGTGCTTGGCTCGGAGCATCTGGTGACCGATGTGGGCAGCACAAAAGGCCAGATCGCGGCGGCCGCGGCGCGGCTGTTCAATACGCCGGAGCGCGCGGCGTTCCTGCCCGGTCATCCGATGGCCGGCAAGGAGCGCGGTGGCGCGGCACTGGCGGATGCCGCGCTGTTTCGCGGCGCCGTCTGGCTGTTTACCGACGACCCCACTGCGCGGCGCTCTGCCCACTCTGCGGATCTGGCGAAGGGCTGGCGGGAGTGGGTTGCCGCCATGGGCTCGAAGACCCTCGACCTGGACCCCGCGCGGCACGATGAGTTGGTGGCGTGGGTGAGCCATCTGCCCCAGTTCGTGGCCACGGCGATGAGCGCGCTACTAGAGGACGAGGTGGGCGACGCGCCGGAACTGAAGGACGTGGGCGGCCGTGCTCTGCGCGAGATGACCAGGCTTGGCGCGAGCCCCTACTCCATGTGGCGGGACATTGCGCTGACCAACACGGAGGCGGTGCAGGCGGCGCTGCACGCGCTAGAGCAGCGGCTGGCGCATTTGCGCGAGAACCTGCGCACGCCGGAGTTGCGCGACGAGTTCGAGCGGGCGAACAAGTTCCGGCGGGAATAAGCCGGCGCCTTAGATCGATTGGCTCAGGAGCTGGCAGGCATTTTCTTCCAGTGCGGCGATTTCACCGAAGAGCTGGGAGGCGGAACGGAGCTTCTGCTCGATTCCTGTCATCTTTGCGGCATCCTTGAACAGCAAGGCGATCTCAGTGAACTTGCTGCCGGACTGTTGGAAGAGTTCCGCGGCGCTGGCGAGGGCGGGTTTGCCGGTGATGCGCGCGCCTTCCTGAAGGAATCGCGCGTACATGGGGCGGAAACAACCGCCGCCGGTGCCGCCGATTTCAATGAATACATACAGGTTGAACAGGTTGCCGCGGAGCTCCTTGTCCGGGAAGATCTGGGGCCAGTGCAAGAGGTGGGCGGCGGTGTGGCGCAGTCCCATGACGCCGAAGTTCTTGATGGGCGGATGGAGGAGAGCCTCGACGGTCTGCGCGATGGACGCAGCGATCTGCTTGCTGCCGGGATTGTGAAACCCCGCAAAGTCGAACTCCAGGCGCAGGTTCTTCGGCGGAAACGGCTTGAAGGGCGAACTGCGGGCCTTGGCGAGCTGCTCCAGAGCGATGGGCGCATAGAATCCCCGCTTGAGCCCGGACATTTGCGGGTCCATGTCGGAGGCCAGAGCCGTGCCGTGGCCGTCGTAGCCGCAGACGGTAAAGGCGTGGCCGCCGAAGTGGTAGTCCGGGGGCAGATGAAACCAGGGGAGGAAGCCCATATCGCTGCCGAGCATCACCGGCTGCTTTTGCACCAACTGCCGGAGCAGGTCGGCTTCGGCCTTCTTGGCGCTTGCCGTGGTGATCTCTCGAATGCCGACGCCCGTCCTTGCGGCTAGATCCTTGTAGAATCCCTTGGGGTTTGCCCGGCCGCCAACAAAGACGTACGTCTCCGCACCCATCTTCATCTGCCAGTAGATGAACCCCATGCCGGCGCCGAGGCCGAGAAGCATCTCCTCGGAGAGCGGGTGGCCGGCATGGTGAAAGATCTTCGCCAGCGAATTGGTGACGCAGTGATAGCCGTCGAGGGCGGGACAGTTTGGGAAGGGTTCAAGCGCGGGGTGGCCGCTGGGGTTTCTCATGACAGGCCGTCACTCCTCATGCAATCCCAGAGACGGCAAACATCGTACTCCGGCCGGGGCGGTTATGTCCCGGAGACCGGATGAACGAGACCCTTCATTGGTTGTCGGGCTGTGCTGCTTCCCGGGCCGGGTCCAGCGCGTGGAAGCCCTCGGCCCTGGCTGCTTCAAGCAACTGCACAGAAGCGGAGACAAAGATGATCTCGGTACCCTGAAACATGTCGCGGGCGACCAGGGCGGCGGCCAGTTGCAAGGTGTCGGGCCAGCGGAGGGTGGTTCGGTCAAGGAGCTGGCGTGCGGCTTCAAGCACCGCCGGATTCAGGGGCTGCTGCACCATGCGCGCGGCTTCAAGGCGCAGGATGTCGAGCGCGGCCGCGGCGTCTTCCGCGGAGATGCCGCCGGCACGCTCGCGGCGGCGAACTGCCGCGTAGACTTCGAGCGGGGTGGAGGCCGAGATCAGCTTGCGGTTGTCCTCGACGGCCTCCATCAGGCTGATGAGCGCGTCTGTACCTTGCTCCTGGACAAAGAGCTTGGCGAAGGCCGTGGCTTCAAGAAAGTAGCAGCTCACAGGTTCCCCCGTTCCTCTTCGATGGCCTCGGCGATGGAGTCGCCATGCACGGCGACCGGGTGGAAGCGCTGCGCTTCTTCGGGCATGCCGGCTTCCGCGCGGTTCAGGCGGATGGTGGTGGTGGGATAGGCCGGCGTCTTGGGGTTGGCGATCTTGCTGGTGAGGACCACGCCGCGCTGGATGGCCTCAGCAAGGACAGCCTGGCGCGACTCGGGGTTCTGGTTCCAGCGGAAGGCCTTGCGCGGCAGGAACGAGTCACGGAACCACTTCAGGGCGATGAAGGCGTGTCCGCCACGCTCCGCCTCAGCCAGGGCGGCACAGAGCTCCTTGACGCGTGCGTCGATATCGGCGGGAATTACTGCTTCCTGGCCGTCGTCATCGTCGTCAAAGTCGTGATCGACAGCGCGCGGCGCGCGGGCTGCCCGTGGAGCCGCCTCATTGCCGTCAATGCGCTCAAAGTAGATGCGGACTTCGTCTTCTTCCGGCGACCATGCGTCGGCCGATGCGTTGCGGCGCTTGCTGCGGCCGTTTTCGCTGCACAGTTCCACAATGGCCTGGTACCCCGGAGGCGCCAGAAAGTGCAACGCGCGCGCCACGCCGGGATCCGCGGACTCGCCCAGCTCGTTCAGTGCCTCTTCAATGATCTCTTCCGCGTCGGGAATGCTCAAATTGCTTAGGTCTACGCTGTTCAATCCAGCCTTTGTCGATTTCATTTTGTTCTTCTCCGTAATACGCGCCCGATTGCCTGCTATGGGGCATAACGCCTCCGGCTGGCCAAATGGCCCTTTCCCGGAGTTCGATTGCGCCGTGCGCTTCAGGCAAGACCGTGCAGCGTTCTAGAAACTGGTCCATTGCAGCAGGATCTGTGCCCGCAGAACTACCAACGTGGGGTAAGCACTTCGTTCATGCGGTTCTCGAAGATCTGTAAGGCGGCTCATGGCAATTGAGCGGCTGTTTCATAAATCAAGGCCATCTTCCGCTTGGTTCTTCTACCCTACAGGTATTTGAGAAACACTCTAGCTAATCCGTCTGGTTCAAGCTTTACATCCCGTAGTGTAGCGCACATTCCGGCTTTGTGGCCCGCGGCCGGAGAATTGCGCCAGAGTCCATGGTGTTGGTCAACCCCAATCATGGGGAAAAGTTGCGCCCAATGTCACATTCTTCCTGCCTCAAGGCTTCGTACAATGGATGTTATGCGCAACCTCAAGGTGCTGCTGCTGGCCGGTTTCATGACTGCAACCGGACTGCACGCCGCCGATCCCGTGTTCGATCTGCTTGGGCCGAAGGTGGATGTGCGTGTCAAGCGTGGGGAGGTTACGTTGCCCATTGGGCAGGTGCCGAACCTGGAGCCCGGCGACCGGCTGTGGATTCACCCCGATCTGCCGGAAAGCCAGTCTGCGCACTATGTGCTGATCGTCGCATTCCTGCGCGGAGCCACCAATCCGCCGCCGGCAGAGTGGTTCACCCGGGTGGAGACCTGGACCCGCGCGGCGCATGAAGAAGGCGTTTTTGTCACGGTTCCCCAAGAAGCGCAACAGGCGCTGCTCTTTCTGGCCCCGGAGACGGGAGGCGATTTCAGCACGCTGCGCAACGCGGTGCGCGGCCGGCCGGGCGCATTTGTCCGTGCCACCCAGGACTTGCAGGCCGCGAGCCTGGACCGCATGCGGCTGGATGCCTACCTGGCGGAGGTGAAAGCCATCGTCCAAACCGATTCCCGCTCACTGCGGGAGCGTGCCGAACTCACCGCCCGCAGCCTCGGCATCCGCATTGACCAGCAGTGCTTTGACAAGCCGATTGAGCAGCAGGCTGCCTGCCTGACGCAGCTGACCCAGGGCATGGTGATGGACGACGCGAACGTTCAGTCGCTGGTGAACCAACTGGCGAGCGGCTCCACGCTGGACCTGATGAACCACATGACCTACTCGCACGTGGGCGGAGGGGGCGCGTACAGCCCGTACTTCGGGGCTATTGTAGACACGGCGAAGATTCTTGCATCGCTGCATACCGCGCATTTCCAATATATTCCCGCACTGGCGCTGCCCACCAGGGACACGCTGAATCTGCGATTGAACATGCCGCCTTCGTTCCGCGATCCCAAGTCGGTAGTGGTGGTTGCGCTGCCTCCGGTGGGTCCGACGAAAGCGCCTCCGCTGCATCCGCTGAACCAGGGGCAGAGCTTCTGTGTCCAGTCGCCTGGCCTGGTGCTGCCGACAGAGGGCGCACCGCTGATGTTTGCCACACAGCTGGCCTGGGGGCTGACCTTGCACATTGAGGCTAGGGGCGCGCCGGTAGATCTGAACCTGAAGGCCGAGCCTTCGCAGGGCGGACTGGTGCTGGCCGATCCCCCCGCTCTACCGAAAGGTACAGGGGGAGAGCTGACCGGCATGGTCCGCGGGAGATGGGGTTTCGACAGTTGGGAGGGCCCGCATTTTCACTTGCGCGTGGCCGAACCCGGCAAGTGGACCCTGGCGGCCGGAGACCAGTCCGCGCTGGTGGTCGGCCGCGAAGATACCCTGCACTTTCAGGGAGAGAGCGCGCAATGCGTTGACCGGGTCCAGGTGCAGGCGGCAGGCGGCAATGCGCTGAAATTGACGTGGAAGTCGCCTACGCCGGAGACGCTGGAGGTGCAGATCCCCATGAAGGACGCGGCTCCTGGTGCTGTGACGCTTGAGATTCACCAATTCGGTTTGGAGACGCCCGACAAGCTGACTCTGAACGCCTATGACGCTGCCGCCTCGCTGGACCGCCTGACGCTGAGCGCCGGCGACACCGAAGCGCAACTGAAGGGCACACGGCTGGACGAAGTGGCCAGAGCCGAGATGAGCGGGATTACCTGGACGCCGGCCACGCTCACGCGCGTGCAGGACTTTGACCACCTTGTGCTGATCGCAGGCAGCTCGACCGCGGCCTTGGAGCCGGGAGAGCGCTACGTAGCTCGCGTGGCGTTGCGCGATGGCCGCCAACTGAAGGTGCAGGTGATTGTGGAGCCGCCGCGCCCGCAGGTAACGCTGCTGAACAAGGGCACGCAGGATGATTCCGCCGGTGCGCCCTCGCCGGTGCGCCTGGGCAGCATGGACGATCTGCCGCTCGAGGGAAGGCTGGTGTTCTTTCTCAAGTCCCGCGTCCCAGCCAACTTCCCGCGCGACGAAAAGATCGAAGTGGCGGCTGTGGACGGCAGCTTCCGCACCGTTTTGAGCACGGCGGACGGGAGCCTGATGCTGGAGGACGCACGCACCGCGGTTGCTTCAGTCGAGTTGCTGACGCGGTTCGGTTCTTCGGCCTTTGGGCCGTTGCGGACGCGCGCTGTGTCAGCCGACGGGGTAGCCGGCGAGTGGCTTTCGCTGGGAACGCTGGTGCGGCTCCCGGGATTCAGGGAGTTGCGCTGCCCGCACGCAACGGCTCGGACCTGCACGCTGACCGGAAGCAATCTGTTCCTGGCCTCGTCCATCTCTTCTACTATGGATTTCGAGAATTCAACGGATGTGCCGGCGGACTTTACGGGGACCCAGTTGAGCGTGCCTCGCCCGGCCAATGGCGTGCTTTATCTGAAGCTGCGCGACGACCCGGCCACCGTGCAGACGCTTACGTTGCCGATGACCACGCCTGCTCCGCAGACAGCTCCGCCCGCCGGGCAAGGCGCTCCAGCGGGAGCCGCACCTGCCCCGATCGGTTCGAACAAGGGCAGGTAGGACGCTCGATTCAATCCGTTGTCGATTGAGCTTTCAGACCAAAACGGGAACAGGCCTTAGTTGAAATAGGCCTTGTTCTTCTCGGCGAACTCCGCCTTGTCAGCCGGCAGGTCGTCGAGCGAGAAGATCGCGTCCTGGGCGCAAACGGACGCGCAGTTGCCGCAGTCGATGCACTCATCTGGGTTGATATATACCTGGGAGACCGTGCCCGCCTTGGGATCGTCGGCCGTGGGCGCGATGGCAGCGGTGGAACACTCCGCGACGCAGACATAGTCCTTGGTGCAGGCATCGGTAACTACATAAGCCATATGAATTGCTCCTTGTTAAATCAAGCGCACTTGGACTGTGGCGCCATCGTTTCAAGGCTACCGGCTTTCGGCCACTGCTCTCCGTGACTTGAATCACACTGCGGGAGGAATCTACATGATTACGGTACGCGGCCAATCTCAATCCCGCTGTAACGCCCTCGTGACGCTCTATTCGCATCCCTTGCGTCACCATGGCGATATGAAGCCCGTGGGCAGTTCTCCTTTCTTCGCTCATGCCGCAGTTCAGCGCGTCCTGAGCTGTTGGAACTGGAAGTGCGCCCTGCTCAGCGCCACTGCCCGCTCCGTTGTTTACATGGCGGCAATGGCGCGCAGTGGCCTGCGCGGCAGCCTGGCCATTGTTCTTGTCGAGATGGCATATGTGACCCTCACCGCGGGCATCTATGCCGGATTGCAGCAGAAGGCTCTCGGCTTGCGGTCCCGGCTGATGGGCAACTTCGCGATCGTCATTGCCGTTCCCGGGCTCTCGCTGGCGCTGGATTGGCTGGCGCATCGTGCCGCAGGAGCCACCGCTCCCGCCAAGGCCACCTTCGCCGTGTGTTTCTTTGCCACCATCTCGGCGCTCTTCCATCTCCATGTGATGCGGCGCGGGGCCTTCCTCACGGGCCATCGCGGCCACTCATTGGTGGAGGACTTCCGCCGTATTCCGCGCCTGACCTTGGGATTCGTTCTGCTGCCGTTTGCGCTGCTCTCCTCCCTGGGTGCGCGCACGGCCCGCGCTCTTGAGTCGGAGGCCGCGCTGTAGCCCTGCATTCATTGTCCTCACGCCGCTCCGCGCTATTCTGGTTGCATGTTCACGCCTCGTCTTCCCCATCTGCTCCTTCTGCTGCTCGCCATCCCGCCTTCCGCCGCATTCCCGCAGTCTGGTTCCTGGACCTTCTCTGTCTCCGGCGACAGCCGTAATTGCGGCGACTTTGTGATGCCGGCGATTGCGGCAAAGGCCAAAGCCGAGAACGACGCCTTCTACTGGCACCTGGGGGACTTTCGCGCCATGAGCTCTCCGGACCAGGACATGCTGGCCATGCAGCCGGCTGGAAGCCCGCTCTCAAAGCCCGACTATCTGGAGCACGCATGGGACGACTTTCTTGCGCACCAGATGTCTTCATTCGGCTCATTTCCAGTCTTCCTGGGCCGCGGCAATCACGAGAATGTGCGGCCCATGACTCGCGAGGGCTATATCGCCAAATTCCCGGCATTCCTGAACCGGCCCGAGATTGCCGCTCAACGCAAGGCGGACGGCGACGTGGACGGCCCGACGCAGACCTGGTATCACTGGACCCGCGACGGCGTGGACTTCATTACCCTGGACAATGCCAGCCGCGACGAGTTCTCCGACGCGCAGTTGCGCTGGCTGCGTGGCGTGCTGGACCGCGACCTCGCGCCGAACTCCGGCATCCGCACCATCGTTGCCGGCATGCATGAAGCGCTGCCCCACTCCACCACCTCCGACCACGCCATGGACGACTGGGACCTGGGTGTGCGCTCCGGCGAGCTGGTCTACACCTGGTTCTACGACGCTCAGGCAACCGGCAAGCATGTTTACCTGATCGCCAGCCACTCGCATTTCTACTCTCCGAACATCTTCAACACACCGTACTGGAAGCAGCATACGGCGACGGTAGTGCCGGGATGGATCATCGGCACGGCGGGAGCCCATCGCTACATGCTGCCCCAAGGGGCTGACAAGACGTCGCGGACCGATGTCTATGGGTACATGCAGGGAACGGTCCATGCCGATGGCGCCATCGACTTCAAGCTGTATGAGCTCACAGAGAACGATCTGCTCCAGGCCCGGTGGCCGAACGCGCCGGCGGAAGCGATCCATGAGTGTTTCATCCACAACTCGGACAGCACCGCGGAGAGCAAGTAACCGGAAGGTACGTTTCAATCCGGGGAGCAGGCCCACGGCTTCCAATCCACGTGCCAAAAGGGGCTTGACTGCGCAGGCGGAGCCCCGTTTTCAGCGGACCTGTGCAGGCTCTCGCGGCGTATAATCCGGTCTGTCGTTTCCTCTCCAATTTGAACCGTTCGAGGCGCTGGAGGCCTCAGGCCCATGAAAAGCAAGATGTTCTTCCGCTCGATGAGAGATGGCTCGGGTTTGGCGAGCCGCCATGGTGCGACCGTATCGGTTCTCCACCTGAAGATTGGGGCACGGGTGGTTCTGCTTGTGGCGCTGGCGGCCGTGTGCCTGGCGGCGGTGACGCATACGGCTTCATGGTTCAGGGTGGGCGGCAGCACGCACCAGGTGTTGACGAGCGAAGTGGACAAGGCACCGCAGCCGTTTTCGAGCGCCGGGAATCTTGGGACACTCACCAGCTTCGATGTGTCGGGCGCGGGTACCGGCGCGAGCCAGGGAACGGTTGCCATCGGCATGGATGCGGCGGGAGATATTGCGGGAACTTACCTGGACTCGAAGCAAGTGGCGCACGGGTTTGTGCGCGCCGCCAACGGAACAATCAGCAAGTTCGATGCTCCGGGAGCGGGAACGGGATCGCCCGGCGCAGACGGATCCGCGAAGAACCAGGGGACCATTCCGATTGGGATCAACTCGGCGGGCGTCATCACCGGGTTTTATGTGGACAAGAACATCGCCTATCACGGCTTTGTGCGCGCCGCCAATGGCACGATCACCGAGTTTGACGTGGCGGGAGCCATCAATACCCAGTACCCCTATGCGCTGGGAACCAGGCCTATCGGGATCAACACCGCGGGCGTGATCACGGGAACCTATCTGACGGATAACTTTGTGTGGCACGGCTTTACCCGCGCCGCCAACGGCACGATCGCCACATTCGACGTTTCCGGAGCGCCCGGCGGGACGATCCCGATTGCCATCGATACGGCGGGGGACGTGGTTGGAGCCTATCTTGACTCGAACTACGTGTATCACGGCTTTTCCCGGTCCGCGAACGGCTCGTTCAGCAAGTTCGATGCCCCAGGGTCCTATGGTTCGGACGCAGGTGGGATGGGGTGGAATGGGACCATCGCCACCTGCATCAACGATGCGGGAATGATTGGCGGAACGTTCGAGGACAAGAGCGGGGTACTTCACGGATTCTTGCGCGCCATCGATGGCTCATTCACCATATTCGAGGCTCGGGGCGCGGGCAGCACAGCGACGGGGCTGGGCATGCTGGAAGGAACCGGGGGCCTCAGCATCGATCTGGCAGGGGATATCGCCGGGGTGTACCTTGACTCGAACCTTGCTTACCACGGATTCTATCGGGCTGTGAATGGGACCATCACCAGCATTGACGCTGCCAACGCCGGCACCACCGCGGTGCACGGAACCGGCGCCCTGGGGCTGAATGCGACGGGATTCATTGCAGGGACCTACGTGGATGCGAATTCGGTGGCGCATGGTTTTGTGATTACGCCGCCGTCTCCACCGGCGGCAGCGCCCAGCTTCAGCGTAGCGGCCGGGACCTACTCCTCGGCGCAAACCGTGACTCTGACGGATAGCACGCCGGGCTCGACGATCTATTACACGACCGATGGCAAGACGACCCCAACAAGCAGTTCGGCCAAGTACACGGCTCCGATCAAGGTCGCATCGACGGAGACGATTCAAGCCATCGCTACCGCCAAGGGCTATGCCACGAGCCCGGTTGCTTCGGCAGCCTACACGCTCCAGGTTGCGCCGCCCGCGTTCAATCCGGCGGTTGGCACCTATCCCACGCCCCAGTCCGTGACGATTACCGACTCGACCACAGGTGCAACCATCTACTACACGATCGACGGCTCGACGCCCACCAGCAAATCGACGAAGTACGCGAGTCCGGTCAAG
>Ga0302319_10014245_pt1 | contig 14845 bp, 9 predicted proteins | sample Bog_T0_2_FD_203319 | JGI IMG/M metagenome (GOLD analysis project Ga0302319, IMG submission 203319) | Peat permafrost microbial communities from Stordalen Mire near Abisko, Sweden - Bog_T0_2 | ecosystem: Environmental > Terrestrial > Soil > Wetlands > Peat | place: Sweden: Abisko, Stordalen Mire... | reverse complement strand
CCACCGACTTTGGCACTTTGCCCACAGGCACCACCTCTGACGGTTTTGGGGCCGCCGCAGGTGACGTCGTCACCTACCAGGTCCAGGCCCAGTTTACCGGGGTCGGCAACGGAGGCTTGATCCCAGCGCACACGCAAACGGCCGTGATGTTCCGCGAAGCGGTTGAGAATATGGCCAACTGGACCGTCTCCAAGGCGGTGGCCGCGAATCCTGGCGGGGCATGGCTCGACGGAGTCGTCCCAGCCGACGACGTCCTTCCCGTGATCACCAACGTGACCTTCGACGAACTGAACCAGATCGCGACCGTGACGTTCACCACCACCCAGATTGCGGCTGGGGCCACCTGGGATCCCGAGCATGTGGTGTTCGGCACAACCGCCGTGGACGTTACCGGTCTGGCCCTGGCCAATCCGGGTGCCCACTTCGACTTCACTCTAGGCGGTCTCACCTTCTGATCACCCGGCAGGGGCCGGCTCCGGCCCCTGTCACCTCTCTGAAAGGAATCCGGGCCCATGGCATCGCTTCTCCCAGCGGTCTATGGGCCCCGGTTCTGAATTCCCCGTCATCGCCGCAACCGGGAAACGTAACCGCCTTCCCTGTTAAGTCCTGGTCCAGCCGGCTGTTCCACCCTGACCCCCGACCATCCCAGCTTGTGCCGCATCGTTCCGGATCCGCTCCGGACATTCCCAGGAAAACCGTATTCCCATTTCCATTCACCCAGAAAAAGCCCAAGGGAGGACCCCCCATGATGAAACAAGCTTTCTATGTACCATTATTGCTTGGATTGATGGGGTTATGGGCCCAACTGGGCTGCGGCGGCGGTGGGGCGACCGCCTCCAGCTCGACCACCACGGCCAACGGCACGATCCTGCTGGTGAACACGAGCCCCGGCGCCGGGGCGGTCGGCGTGCCGGTCACCACGCCCATCTCGGTCACCTTCCTGAACGCCATGCGCTTTTCCACCGTGTCCGTGGGGTCCTTCCTGGTGGTGGATCCGGCCGGGAACCAGGTCCCGGGGACCTTCGACTATTCGGTGCCCCTGACCGCCACCTTCCAGCCGACCGACCCGCTGAACTACAACACGGTCTATACCGTCACCCTCACCAAGGATGTGACCAGCGTGAGCGGGCGGCACGTCAAGTACGGCCAGTATCAGTTCCGCTTCACGACCCCGGAGCCGCCGACGCCCCCAGCCGTGGTCGAGACGTCCGGCTACCAGATCACCAGCAGCGGAGCCGTGGGCCAACCGGCGTTGGCTTTCCAGGGCATCTCCGGAGCGGGAACCGCGGCCGTACCGGCGTTCGATTACCAGGACATCTCCGGCACCGGGACCGCCTTGGCCTTCGACAACTCGGATGACGCCTCTACGGAATTGGCCGCGCCGTTCCCGATCTATTTCTACGGCAGCCTCGTCACCTCGCTGAACGTATCCACCAACGGCTATGTCACCCCCTGGGTGAGTGACAGTGATAATGAAAATTACCCCTTTCCATCCACCAACCCAGCCATGATCGCCCCGTACTTCACCGACCTTGTGCTCGGGAGCTTCAATTCGGATATCCAGGTCGCAGGGGGCGCGGCCCCGCCGTCCGCGGTCCTGTATCAGGTCACCGGATCGGCTCCGAACCGGGCCCTGATCATCCAGTGGCACAACATCAGCCATTATCCCGACGACGATAACACTGATTCGGGCATCGGCGTGGGTGATTTCGAGCTGATCCTGTTCGAGGATTCGGGGAACATTCTCTTCCAATACCTGAACGTGAGCGGGCTGGACGAGTACAGCAACGGCTTGTTCACCACCATCGGGCTGAACGAGGGCGACGGCATCCAGGCCAGCGAGTTTTCCTTCAACACCGCTTCGGTGTCCGACCGGATGGCCATCCTCTTCACCCCCACGGGATCGGTGGTTCCGCTTCCCGGGGCCATCAGGGTGCCGGTGACCACCGCCATCAAGGCGACCTTCAACCAGCCGATGCTGGCCTCGAGCCTCCAGGGGGCGTTCCAGGTTTCGCCCTCGGCCCAGGGCGGCGGCCTGGTTTCCGGCCTGGTCAGCTTGGACCCGAGCGGCACTATCGCGACCTTCCAACCGGACCAGAGCCTGGCCTTCGACACCACCTACACGGTCACCCTCGCCACCGCGGCCGAGAGCGCTCTGTTCGTATCTCTGCCGCAACCGTTCAGCTGGAGTTTCACCACCAGCGTCCCGACGGTGCTGTCCTACCAGGCCCTGGCAGGCCTTCCCCCCAAAACGTTGGGAAGCTACCACCTGAGCGGCTTCGCGCCGGACACCTCTGCCACCGGCGTGGTCGCCGACACGCTGGCCACTGGCTTCCCCGGCGTGGATCTGAGTTTCAGCCCGGGCCTGGTGCATCTCGTGGTGGGTGAGGGCTGGACCGGTGCCTGGGGGCATGGTTATGCGGGGTCGGTCTACGCTCTGAACGGCGAGACCACCGCGGTGATAGGCCTGCCCGCCAGTACCGGAGCGTTCTGTTTGTTCCTGGAGCCCAATACCTACGGGGAGCCCATAACCCAGGGGGAGTCCTTCCCCTGCACCGTGACCGCCACCACCGAGAACGGCTACCAGAGCCAGCAGACCCAATCGATCAACAGTTCGAGCCTGGCGGGCGGTTTCGGATTCGCCGCCACCGGTTCCCCCCTGGCTTCGGTCTCCATCACGGTGCCTGGCGCGGCCAACGGTTTCGCGGTGGGGGAATTCAGCATCGCCCCCTTCTGATGGCCCATGGATGGTCGACCTGGAATCGCCGGCCCCGGGCGCGACCAGGGTCCGGCGGCACCGGTGGGCCGGGCCGCCGCCCGGGGCCCCTGACCTTGGCGGTCCTCTGCCTCCTGGGGCTGGCCCTGGGCTGCGCCGGCGGTTCGCTCCAGGTGCCACGCCAGCACTGGACCCTGATGCTGTACGTGGCCGCCGACAACAACCTCGCGCCGGTGGTCGGCTCGGTCCTGGCCAACCTGAAGGCCTCCGAGGCGGACCAGGGGGTGACGGTGGTGGCCCAGGTGGGGCTGCCGGGCGTGACCCGGAAGCGCTACTGGATCCGGCCCCAGGGGCTATGGACCCTGGAGGATCTGGGTGACCTCAACATGGCCAGCGGGGGCGCGCTCCAGGACTTCGTGGCCTACGGGGCCGCCACCTTCCCGGCCGAGCATTACGCCCTGGTGCTCTGGGGCCACGGGGACGGCTGGAAGGGAATCCTCAACGACGTGGACCATGGGGTGCAGGATCCCCTGTCCCACGTGACGGTGGCCGCCGCCATCCAGGCCGCAGGGGTCAGCCTGGCTATCCTGGGAGCCGACGCCTGCAACATCGGCACCCTGGAGGCGGCCTACCAGTACCGGAACGCGGCCGCCATCCTGGTGGGCTCCCAGGAGTACGTGCAGGGCAACGGCTGGGACTACCAGGACCTCCTGGCCCGGATGGAAGCCGACCCGGACATGGCTCCCGAGGCCCTGGCCGGCCAGATGGTGGCCAGTTACCAGGCCTATGTGGAGTCCCCCGCCTACGGCTTCCAGGACCAGACCATGGCCGCCATGAGGCTGGGGCCGCCCATGGCCGGACTGGGCCAGGCGGTGGGCGCCCTTGCCGATGCCCTGGGCCAGCAGGAGGCGGACCCCCAGGCGGAACCCGCGGCCCTGGCCGCCCTGACCCGGGCCCGAAACCAGGCCCAGCCCGTCTATCAGGCCTTCAGCCCGGGCACCTATGTCGACTTGAAGGATTTCTGCGACCAACTCCCGGCTTCCGCCCAGGCGGCCCAGGTGACGGCGGCCCTGGCTTCGGATCTCATCGCCGACTACCACGGCACCAGCCTGCCCCGGGCCAGCGGCCTGTCCATCGTCTTCTACGACCCGCCCCAGGCCCTGGCCTTTGGCGTCTACGACCTGAACTACGCCCCCTACGACCCGGCCGCCGGAACCGGCTCCCAGCTGGATTTCCTGAACCAGTTCTCCTGGCCGGAGATGATGTACACCTACATCAAAGCGGCCAATCCTCCCGGCTGAGGTTATTGCAGGGCGGCGGAAACCCTGAATTCCAGCTCCGGGTGGCCTGGGGTGTCCAGAGTCAGGAACACTTTTTCCTCCAGGGTGCCGGGCTGGGCGTCGGCGGCCAGGGTCAGGCGGAACCCCTGCCGGGCCGCCGGCTTCGGGTCGAGACCGGCCACCTGGATCAGCGGTGTGCTGGTTCGGGCCGAGAGGATCCGGAACGGCTTACCCTGGCGGTGCTTGAGCAGCACCGAGGCCTGCAGTGCCTGGCCGGCCGGCCCGGCCCAGGCCACCCGCTCCGGGCTGGCGCTGACCGGGGCCCGTCGCTCCCATTTGACCTTCAGGTTGACCGACGAGGGGGCGGGATTGTCCACCTGCAGGGTGATGGTGTCGGTGCCGGTCAGCTTGCCCTCGGGCAACCGGCGGGCCGCCAGGTCCAGGTCCACCCATAGCACTTTGCCCTCTTCGCGGGTGGCCACCCCCAGCCAGGGCGCTTCGGACAGGACCACGTTGCCCAGGCCCAGGCTGGTGGCGGTGCCGCTTTCAAGCCTCACCTTGGCCTTGCGATGGTCCCGGGGACCCAGGTCGGTGAACAGTACCTCCTGGGTGGAGACGATCACCGCGGGCCGCACCGTGGCCTGGAAGGTCAGGGTCTGCGACGGTTCCTCCGGATCATTGGACACCACCTGGACGGTCTTCCGGGCCAGGCCCAGGTAGCCGGAGGGATTGAAGGTCACCTCCAGGTCGGTGCTTTCCCCCGGGGACAGATTGCTGTCGCCCAGCACCGCGGAGGTGCAGCCGCAGGCGGGGCTGATCTGGCTGATGGTCAGCGGCGCGTTGCCGCCGTTGCGGGCCTTGAACCGGTGCGAGACCGGCACGTCCGGGGCGATGGTGCCGAAGTCGAACTGCGGTGTGTCCAGCACCAGCCGGGGTTGGCCCGGGTCCTGGGCCAGGCAGCCGGCAGCGACGAAGAGGGCGAGCAGGAGCATTCGCATGGAAAACCTCACGGGAATAGTAAAACAGGCACCGGCCGGAGCCGGTGCCTGAATCAAACGGCGGCCCGGGTTACTGGACGGTGCGCCAGACCCGGATCTTGGGATGGCGTTGGGCGGAACTGGCCTGGAAGGTCTTCATCTGCAGGGTCGAGGAAGCCGCGCCGCCGCCACCGGCGGTGGGGATGGTGCCGCCCTGGATGACGCCCCGGGTGCCGAAGCCCTGGAGGCTGGAGGCCAGGCCGGTCCAGGTGTACAAGGCCCCGCTGGGAACCAGCAAGCCGCTCCGGGTGTCGGAGACGATGGGGTTCAGCACGCTGGCTATGACGTTGGTCTGGGTGTCGCCGGTGGCTCCTGAGCAGGGATCATAGGAGGCCGGGGACCAGTAGCTGTAGAACAGGCTGCCGGCGACGACCATGGGCGAGGTGATGCCCTTGTTGAGGAAGTTGTAGCCCTGGGAGTTCTGGTAGGAATCGGCCGGCAGGTTGACGAAGTAGCCGAAATCCGGAGTTCCGGTGGAGGGTTTCAGGTAGTATTCCGGGCACCCGGGGGTGATCAGCTGGAATACCCCGTCGGAGCAGGGGTCGGAGGGGGTGGAACTGACGATCGAGCCGGTCATGTCGGCCATCTGGGTGGTGATGCCGGTATCCGGTCCGGACTGGGTATCCAGGCCCCAGGCCCGGCTGTCCTGGCGGTCGAAGACGACGCTGAGGCGGAAGTGGTCCGGGCGGCCCAGGTAGTAGCCCCCGGTCTTGCCGGGATCCACCGGGTTGTAACGGTCGCCGCTGATCATGGCGACGCCCACTGCGGTGACCGGGGACATGCCGTCCTTGGCCACCCCGGGGAAACTGCCGACCATGAAGGGCGCGGGCAGGGTGGTGTAGATGGCCCCGAGGCTGTTGCCGTCCTGGTATACCTTGCGGATGCCGGCCGCCCCGGAGGTGGTGCCGTCCACGGTCCATTTGGCCAGGTCCGAGGCGTCCATGCGGTAGTTGGGGTAGAGCGAGGCGGTGGAGGCAACGGTCTGCTTGGAGCCCCAGGCCCACAGCCCGCCGCTGCGGTCGGTGAAGTAGGCGCGCTGAGCCATGCCCGAGTTGAGGATGTATTCGAAGGGCACCACCCCGCTGACCACGGGGCCGGGCCCGGTGGCCGCGCCCAGGTCGGAGCCGTTGGGGAGGGTATAGGCCGAGAGCACATTGCCGGTGTTCACGTCCAGGGCCAGGACCGAGCGGCCGAGTATGGGCGTGACCCCGGCCACGGCGAAGTTGGTTTCCACTTCGGGGACGCTGAGTCCGCCGCCCAGGAACACCACATCGGTCAACACCCCATTGAACAGCACCCGCCCGATCCCGGGGGTGCAGGTGGAAAAGCCCATATTGCCGATCATGATGCGCAGGGCGGCATCGGTGACGGCGGGGGAGGTGAGGTTCCGGGCATGGGGGAACCAGGCGGCCTCGTCCGGCACCAGGGACCATTTCATCACCGGGTTGAAGGGATCCTTGACGTCGATGGCGTAGTAGCTCCGGCCGCCTTTGCCCAGGCCGATGAGGGCGATGGCCCGTTCATTGGAGCCGGTGCCGTTGTCCAGGATACCGTTGGCGGTGCCGCCGGTGCTGGGCGGGATATCCAGGAAATAGATGGAGGGCGTGCCATCCACCATGAACCGGTGCGAGGAACTGCCGGCGTTGGGCCCATAGATGCTGTCGAGGTTCTTGAGGAAGTCGGTCGGCATGAAGGCCCAGAGTTCATCCGCCTTGGAGGTGACCGGGGTTGGGGAACCCGGGGCGTTCATGACGCTCACTTCGCCGAAGGCATGCAGCCAGCCCTGGTTGGTTCCGGCCAGGATCAGCCGGAAATGGCCGTTGGTGGGATAGCCGCTCATGCTGAGGTTGTGCTTGCTGATCCCGGTGGTGATGGTGCTGTCCCCGGTGTTGTATTCCAGGGTGGCCGGGTTGGAATCGATGATGTCGCCCATCATGTTGCCCCGGCTGGCGGTGGGCCGGGTCCCCAGGGCGACGGTGGTGATGTCGGCCCCGGACGCGTTCTGGATCACCGCCTGCTGGGTCTCGGTGGCGGTGGTGCCGGTGCCCAGGTCGGTGGCGACGAAGTTCACCAGTCCTACATTGGGGTCGGTGAACGCCGTGCCCTGGTCCGAGAAGCTGCTCAAGCCGGGCTCCAGGGTCGTCGAGGTGCCGGGGATGCGGGTGAGCAGATTACGGGCGGACCAGGCCCGGTTGGTCTGCAGGATGTTGGAAGCGGACCACTGGGCGGTGCTCTTGTCCACGGAGGTGGCCACGGCGCCGGTGGTATCCAGGATGTCGATGACCGAGGACACCTGGTTGGTGACGGGATTGGTGACCTGGACCTCCTTGGTGTCGAAACCCATCAGATCGCCGCCCCAGATGACCCCGCCGACCTTGGGGATGGTGAACTTGCCCAGGTAGACCTCGGAACCGAGACTGGCCCCCACGTAGGGCAGGTTGGGGGTGGAGGTGGCCTGGTTGCCGCCGGAGGCGATGACCGCCAGCAGGGCGACGTTCAGGCACTTGGAAAGCTGGGTCGGGTTGGTGCCGTCGAAGTAGTAGATGGCGTTGGTCGCCTTCTTGCCATAGCCGGGATAACTGGTGGGATCGTTGGGATTGGGCACCCAATCGTTCTGCGTTTTCACCGTTCCGTTGGAATTGTAGACCGGCGGGACGAACGCGTGCACCTGGTTCAAGTTCCCGGTGGTGGTGTTGGGGTCGCCCACCAGGGCGGCCAGGAACAGACTGTACTTGGGACTGGAGGGGTTGTTGTACAGACCCCCGAGGCTCACGCCCACGGTCATGGTGGTCACCCGGTGCGGCAGGGAGAAGGTGGTGCCGGCCCGCTGGAAGATGGCATAGGGCAGGAAGGCTTCCGGGATCCCGTAGGTGGTGGAGGAACCGGGGTTCAAGGCATTCATGTAATCGGAGCCCACCTGGTTGCCCAGGCTGGCGTCGGACAGGTGCGCGGCGATCCCGGCGTAGGTGAAGAGGTTCCAGGCGCTGCCGGTGGTGTCGACGATCGACGGGGTCTTGGTGATGGCCTGGTTCCCCAGCAGGGCGCTGAAGTTTCCGGATCCGTCCAGGTAGGGCGAGGCGGTGTTCGGGTTGCTGGGGCCGCTGCCGTTATTGTCGATGCCGTCCGTGAACAGGATCAGGAAGCTGTTGGCGCACTGGGAGACCGCCCCGAGCTCCAGGCTGTTGAACACGCTGTTGGGATCGGTGAACTGGGCCAGGGACCGGGCCATGGCATAGGTCAGGGGCGTTTCGCCGTAGGGGAACATGCCGGCGATGGTGGCCATGCCCCCGAGGGAGTTGCTGTTGAGCACCACCCACTTGGAATCGTTGCCGATCTGGTGGGTCGTGGTGCTGTCGCTGTTGACCAGGTGGGTCGAGCTGTTGTTGTCGATGGAACTGGTGGGCGTGGACTCGTTGACCGGGTCCAGGAACCGGTAGGCCCAGAAGACGTCCGCCTGATGGGCGATCCAGGTGCTGATGGCGGCCCGCTTGACCGCCTGGACCCGGGTGAGGGCCGGAATGGCGTTGAGCGAAGGATCGCCGGCGGCGTCGGTGTTGTAGCTGCCATCGGAGTTGTAGGTGGGGATCATGTAGCCGCTGGTGGCCCAGGGGGTGGCAACCGGGCCGAAGGCCTGGCCCCAGGTCAGGCTGGTCTGGCCATAGCCCAGATAGGTGCCGCTGCCGCCCGAGGCGAAGACGATGTACTTGCCCTGCAGGCTGCTGTCGGTGGTGTAGTTGGGGGTGCCCGAGGTGGAGCTGAACTTGCCGTTGAAGAGCCAGCTGACGTAGGACGGCCGGTAGGCCACCGAGGCCAGGATGACGGTGGTCTCGACGGTGTTGGCGGGGATGGCGGCCCCGCTGGTCAGGGCGAACACGCCTCCGGTCTGATAGGCGACGCTGGCGGCGTTCTTCACGCTCGATTTGGAGTCGTCGATGGTGTAGCAGGTGTCCATCACGATGGAGTTGCCGCTCCCGGTGACCGGGGTGGTGGTGGTTTCCTGGTCGACCACAGTCTGGTCCGCCACCGGGTTGGCGGTGGAGCCGTTGGTGCCGATGTTCCAGGGGATGGGGATATCGATGGTGCGGCTGCCGCTGGTGAAGCGGACATGGCTGGCCTGGCGGATCCAGTTCCGCACATCGGCGGCGCCCTGGTTGAACCCGTTGATGGTCAGGGAGCCGCCGTAGCTGGTGAAATTGGTGGCCGTCAGCATGCTTCCGTCCGGCCTGACCAGTCCGGTGGTGGGGGTGGCGCTGCTGGAACCGGCCGTCAGGGGACTTCCGGCGGAATTGGCATAGGTGAGCCCGGAAATGGAGAAGGCGACCCCCTGGCTGGCATCCAGGGTGACCTTCACATAGGCGTTCGTGCCCGAAGCGGTGGTGCAGGGGGGGATGGTCCAGGTGACCGCGGTGCCGGGGGTGACGCTGACGGTAGCGCTGCCGCCGTTGATGCCGGCCTGGGTGCCGCAATTGCTGGTGGTGGTCACCGACCAATTGATCTTGGTGTTGGTGCCGGCGGTCAGGTAGGTGTCGTTGAAGGTCAGCTTCTGGCCGGTGGCCATGGTGCCCGAGACCGTGATCGGGCCCAGCTGGCTGGTGGTGCCCCCCACCGGGGCCACGTAGGTGTACTTGGGGATGGTGAAGGTGCCGGTCATCTTGTAGACGCCGGAACCACCGCTCAACGATCCTGAGCTGATGCCCCCGGACCAGTTGATGCCATCATCGGAGCTGGATTCACCTTCGATCAGGGTGTGGTCGAGGGTGGCGGTGAAGGTCACGACCGTGCCCGGGGCGTACGGGCCGGAGCTCGGGCTGAAGGTGATATTCTGGACCTGGTATGGGTTTTGCTGCCCCGGGCCGGCCTTCTGGCCCTGGTTGGCGACGACCGCGATGTTGTAGTTGGTGCTGTTGGAGGCGGCGGAGTTGGCGCTGCTGACCGGGGTGACCGTAACCGTGTCATAGGCGGTGGACAGCCCCGCGGCGGCGGCCTTGAAGGTGTAGTTCGGCGGGGCTCCACTGCCGCTGGTCCCGCCGCAGGACCCGGCGTTGTTGGACCCGGCGGCGCCGGTGACCACCGGCGGGGTGCCGGGCGCCACGGTGACACTGTAGGAGGCGGTTACGCCGCAGTTGTTGCCGGTGGCGGTGATGGTGTACTTGTTGTTGGGACTCGACGAGCCGGCCACCAGCTGGAACGTCATGTAGCGCATGTCGTCGTTGTCGTAGATGTCGTTGTTCTGGAACAGGGGATGGTACATCAGGGTCTGCATGGAGCTGGAAAAGTCGAACACGGTGAGCAGTTCCGGCTTCACCTTGGCGGTGCTGGACTGCTGGTACAGGTCCAGGAAGTCGGTCTTGCTGCCCTGGAGCCGGGTGTCCAGCTGGGCCCGGAGCGGCATGGCCATGGGCATCAGGAATAGCAGGCACAGGAACGAACGGGTGAGGCGGCGCACGGTGGGGATCATGGATTCCTCCTCGATTACTGGACAGGGGTGGTGAACCAGGCTTCTTCGCCGTGGACGAACGTGACGCTGCCTTGCTTGACCTGGGCGTCGGCCCGGATCGCCCACAGATCCGGGGCCTGGAGGATGGCCTCTCCGGAAGCGGGGGCGAACTGGCCGGGGCCGTTGCCCTGGCTGATGTCGGTGATGGGCAGCTTGCCCATGCGGGTCAGGCCCAGAGTGTAGCCCTCGGTGACGCCCGAAGGCCCTGGCAGCACCATGTCGGACGTTCCGGAGGTTGCGTTATAGGCGGTGGCGCCGGTCGGGTCGCTGACGGCCTTGGCCGACCCGGCCAGATTGTTGTTTGCGAGCAGCGCCTGCTTCAGGGCGACCATATTGGCTTGGAGACCGCTGGTGGCGCCCGGGCTGTTGTCGAGATCTAGCCAGTAGACCGACCATTCCAGGCCCGAATCGGACACGTTGCTGGCCATGGCGCCCTGGCGCTGGAACCCGGAGCTGACCACCTCCCGGAACGAGTTCCTGGACATGCCGACGGCGGCCAGGGTCAACAGGATGAGCAGCATGAGCGCGACCATGATGGTGATGGCGCCGGCCTCGGCGCGGCGTGGAGCGGGTGGGACGGGATTGGGCATCGGAACCTTCCATTCAATCCAGGGGCAACCCGGAATGCCGCGGCACGAAGACCAGGGTCTGGGTCGTGTTCTTGTAGGGGTTGGCAATATTGGTGGGATTATTGGGGTCGTTGGCGGTGTAGTACTCGGTGCGCTGGGTGGCGGTGCGGGTGGTGACATCCAACCGCACCAGGGTGGGGATGGACCGGAACCAGTTGGCGTTGCCGGTGATGGAGGTGAAACCGTTGGTCACCATGGTTTTCAGCTGGGTGACCAGGTCCTGCTGGATGCCGCCGGTCCAGCCGTTGGCCAAGGTGGTGTAGGTCTTGCCCAACCCGGCCCAGGACTGGCCGGAGTTGACGCTCAGGTAGGCCTTGAAGCCCTGCACGTTGTCGGCGACGATCTCCTGGGTGCTGCCGGCGTTGGGGGTGAATACGCCGCCGATGTAGGTGCCCAGGTCCCGCACCAGGCACGGGATGCGGTTGGCGTTTTCCGGGTCGAGGTTCAGGTACTGTACCTGGTAGCGGATGATCTGGGCCGGCTGCACAAATACGATTTTGGTCTGGTTGCCGTGGATCGTCTGCAGGGGCAGCCCGGTGCCACCGCCCCCGGTGATGAAGGCATTGGAGTCCGCCCCAAGGGTCACGGTGACCTGGGAAGTATTCGAAATCGAGGGGGTCCCTTTGATGTAGCCGACCTGGTAGGTGTCCTTGAAGATGATGTTCTGGCCGCCGACAACCAGGGCGGCGTTGGCGGCGGATCCGCATTCGACGACCACGGTGTTGCTGGCGGGGATAACGCCGCCCAGGTTGCCGATCACGGCGGCAGCCGAGTCCGCTCCGCCACCCGGCTGGATGGTGCCCTCGAACGGCGTCGGCTGGTCCAGCTGGAAATAGACCTGATCGGCGGTCAGGGGGTTGATGGAGGCCGGGCCGGTGGGGGCGCCGGTGATGGCCATGTTGGGCACGATGTAGAAGGGCGGCAGGCCTGAACTGCTGAGGGGCGGATTGGTGATGTTGGCCAGGTACATGTTGGCGCTGTTCAGATCCTGGCCCAGCAGGTCCAGGGACATGCGATTGCGGCGGCCGCTGGCGGTGCGCTCCCCCGAGGTGAAGAAGGTGGAGAGGCTGGCCTTGAACACCGTGGCCATGCCGGCCATGAGCACCATGGTGAAGACCAGGGCGACCAGCATCTCGACCATCGAGAAGCCGTCGGCCCGGGTGGAGGAGCGAGGGTCAGCCATGGAGGATCCTCCGGGTCAGCATCACCTGGCGGGGGACCGACTTGCCGCCGACGCTGGTGTCGGAAAAGGCGACGGTCACCGTGAAGTCGGAAACCTGCCCCATCGTGCCCCCGCCACCGACATCAGCCACGTGGGCGAGGGTCACCACGTAGAAGGGGTTCTTCACGGCCGGGTCGGTGGAGGTGGAAATGACGTTGTTGCCTTCGACATTGAATTGGAGCAGCGGGTTGGGGTCGGTGGACGCCATCTGCGCGCCCAGGGCCAGGGGGATGTAGGTGAGCCCCAGGTTGGCGTTGGAGGTTCCGCTTTGCGGGTTGTCGGCGATGTTGAGCCAGCTCAGGCGTCCCTCCATTTCAACCTGGTCCATCACCGTGTTGGCCACATGCACGGCGGTGGTCAGGCTGGCGCCGCCCCGGGAAGCCCGCAGGGACATGGTCTGGAGCATGCACAGCCCCAGCAGGCCGATGGCCAGGATGAAGGCCGTCATGAGCATCTCGATCATGCTGAAGCCGGCCTGGCTGGAGCAGACCCTGGGCCGGGTCCGGTCGCACATCAGATCTTCCGCCATTGGCCGTTTCCTTCCAGGACGCCTGGGTTGTAGAACTTGTAGATGGTCGCGCTGTTGGCGAGCACGACGATCAGCCCCATCGGGCTGCCGTTCATGGGCCCGCCGTTGGGGCTGGTTCCCACCACCTTGATGCAGAAGGTCGAGGTGAAACGCTGGCTGCTGCCGCTGACCGTCGGTTGCACCGGGGTCGTGCTGCCGACCGCCTGGAACAGGTTGTGGGCATCGGTCACCTGCCCGTCCAGGACATCCCCGGTCTTGAAGGGATCCACCTTTGTGTAGGCCGTGTTGGTCTGGCCGGAACTGGTGGCGGTCGTGGCCGTGGTCCAATCGTTCGATCCGACCGGCACGACCCGGGCGCGGGATTGGATCGGATCGTTGGCCATAAATCGAAGGGGTATGACCACGCTCTGGCTGTAGGTCACGGTAGGGTCTGCGGGCAGCCCGGCCAGGAGCCTGGTGACCGTGGCCTGGATGTTATCGACCCCCGGGCTGATGAGGGAGGCATCCCCGAAGGCCACGAGCAGCGGAGGAGAACTGCCTTCAAGGGTCATATCCCTGCCGGTGGCGGCTGCGGCATTGCGTACATTGGTGAGGTCGCCCTCCAATTCATCAAGCATGGCGCGGACCGCGCTCGACTGCCGGTTGCCGATCATGGAGACGCCCACCATGGCCAGAACGCCCACCGTGACCAGCACCACGAGTAGTTCAACCAGGGTGAAGCCTCTGCTTTGCCGATGCTGGAAGCCCATCAGATGCCTCGGGTTGGGATGGTTGCGGTCGGAACGGACAATGTGGATCTCCTGAATATGGTTGATTCCTCAATACGGTAGGTCGCTTCAGTAAACAATATTTTAAATATTATAATATTAATACTTAACACGCAATCCTTGCCGTGGTGAGGGCTTGCCTGCACCCCTATCGGGATGGCTCCCGGTCGCGCTGTATAAAAAATAGACATGGCCCAATGGATGACCCGGTACTCGACCGTTCATCCCCAGCCTGGGCCTGGCAAAAGGTCCATGAGTGATCAAAGCTGATGGTGGCTGCGGGGTCCGCGCCGCCGGGCGTGAACGATGAAAGCAGGGCGCCCCACGCTCAACGTTCGTCACCCGATGGGAGGGGACACGGCAACCGCTCGCAGCAGGCCTGCTGCGAGCGGTACCGCAGGGTCGGCGCCAAGACCCGGGACTTGGATTGGGTCGGCGCCAAACCCAGGAACCCCGACGAACGATCCCGGCGCCGCCGGCAGGGAATGGCGGGACGGGACGAACGGTCCAAACCGCAACGGCAGCCTGGAACCCGCGCGGCTACCCCACCCCGGTCATTGCACGGTGCGCCAGACCCTGACCTTGGGGTAGATGGAGGGGCCCGAGATCGAGTTGCTCTTGACGAACAACGTGTTCTGGCCGTTGCCCAGCACCACCAGCAGTCCCATCGGGCCGCCGGGGAGAGGGCCGGCGCTAGCGAGCGGACCGAAGCGGCTTTGGGATTGCCGAGCGTGCTGAGGCCGGCCATGGCCAGAATGCCGACGGTGACCAGCACGAGGAGCAGCTCCAGCAAGGAGAAGCCTCTGTTCTTGGGGGAAGGGTGCCCCATGATCTGCCTCTGGGCGCAAGGGGATGAAGCCGGAACGGGTCGATCAAGACGCTAAAATAGGTAGATTAATTCAACTTGGCGGGGAAAAATGGTTGCCTGAATCTCAAAATCTGAAATTAAATAAGTTAGTATAATACGTGATATAATTAGTGTTATTTAGACAGCGAACCTCGACCCCAGGGGATGGCGGCCCTGCATAAAAAGTGGTTGTCCGGTCGTTTGCCCAGCAGCACGGACCTTTGGCACTGGTCCCACATGCCTTGCCGGTGGCGCCGGGATCGGCCGAAAGGGCCAGGCCGCAGGTTCGTTCATCGACCCGGACGGGCTCCTGGGCCAGCT
>Ga0302319_10014244_pt1 | contig 14845 bp, 8 predicted proteins | sample Bog_T0_2_FD_203319 | JGI IMG/M metagenome (GOLD analysis project Ga0302319, IMG submission 203319) | Peat permafrost microbial communities from Stordalen Mire near Abisko, Sweden - Bog_T0_2 | ecosystem: Environmental > Terrestrial > Soil > Wetlands > Peat | place: Sweden: Abisko, Stordalen Mire... | reverse complement strand
CTCATGCAGGGCCACCTCGGCCTGCTTACGAAGGGTGTTGTCGGTGCCGATCAGCAGGTAGCCGATGATTTCACTTTGGGCATCGCGCAGGGCGGTGACCGACACGACTGCCGGAAAGCGGCTGCCGTCCTTGCGGACATAGGTCAGCTCGTAATTATCCTCGATGCCGCGGGAAGCCTTGAATACCAAGGCCTCGAAGCCGGGGGCAATCGGAGTGTCGAGTTCAGCGCTGAGCGCTTGGGCGCGTGCGATTACTTCTTGTGGATCGGAGATGTCGGCCGGCGTGATTTTGTTCACTATGTCCGAGGCCGCATACCCAAGCATTCGTTCGGCGCCCACATTAAAGATTTGAATGACGCCTTTCGCGTCCGTGGCGATGCTTGAGAAATTGGCGCTGTTGAAGATCGCGCTTTGCAAGGCTCCTACCTTGATAAGAGCTTCTTCCGCCCGCTTGCGCGCGGTGTTGTCAGTGCCGATCAGCAGGTAGCCAATGATTTCACTTTGGGCATCGCGCAGAGCTGTGACTGACACAACCGCCGGAAAGCGACTGCCGTCCTTGCGGACATAGGTCAGCTCGTAATTATCCTCGATGCCGCGGGAAGCCTTGAATACCAAGGCCTCGAAGCCGGGTGCGATCGGAGTGTCGAGTTCAGCGCTGAGCGCCTCTGCGCGTAAGATCAGTTCCAGTGGATCGGAGATATCGGCGGGTGTGATCTTGTTCACCACATCCTCGGCCTTATAGCCCAACATGCATTCGGCGCCTACGTTGAAGACCTGAATCACGCCTTTCGCATCGGTGGCGATCTTTGAAAAATTGACGCTGTTGAAAATCGCCCTTCGCAACGCCTCTGACGTGAGCAGCGCCTGTTCGGTATCTAATGGTTTGGGCGTGTCCCGTACAACCTTGGCGAAACCGGATAGACGGCCATGCTCATCGCGCAGCGCGGTGATCAAGACGCTGGCCCAATATTGGGACCCATCCTTGCGTACGCGCCAGCCTTCCTCTTCAAACCGCCCCTTTTCCGCGGCGATCTTGAGTTCGAGTGCAGGTTTGCCCTGAGCCGCTACTTCAGAAGGATAGAACCTGGAAAAATGGCTGCCGATGATCTCGTCGGCGCGATAGCCCTTGATTTTCTCCGCGCCCTCGTTCCAGGTGACTATCTGTCCGTCGGGGTCGAGCATCAGAATTGCGTAATCTTTGACTCCCCAGATCATGTGTCGCAGCTTCTCGTCGCTTCGCCGGACCGCCTCTTGCTCCTCCCGCTCGGCTGAGTGACGCATGTGGCGTATGAGGGACAGCGCGATGCCAGTACTTGCGCCAAAAATAGTTAGAAAGAAGACCAAGCCCCCAAGCAGGTATCCCCTTCTGACCTCTCGCAAGTATTGAGTGCGCAACTGCCCTTCACCCGAGTCGAAGAACGCATATTTCGCGCGAATCCTGTCCATCGACGCTTTGCGTTCCAGCGTCTGTTCGTAGCGATCTTCTTCTGAATCGTGAATTGAATCGTCAGTGCGCCGCGCAATCGCGCTGGTTGCCAACAGCTTCCACTGCTCGAAACTGCCGCGAATGCTTGCAAGCTGAGCCTTCTGGGAAGGATCGCTGGAGACGAGTTGATCTAGAGCGGCGAATTCTGAGTCAACGACCTGCTCAGCCTCTCTATAAGGCTGAAGAAATTCGGTTCTACCCGTGTATTGAAAGCCGCGAAGACCGGTCTCCATATCGACATTCAGCTTCAGCAACTCCCGAGCTCCGCCGATGGCGCGGTCTGTGTTGCCTTCCCCAAGCAAAGCCGTCTTCAGGAATTGGACTTGGAACACCAGCGTCGATGTCAGAACCGCCATCACGGCAATTGAAAGAAGCGCAGCCGGGCGCGGCAAGATTCTGAATTTGTTATACAGAACCCGATCCATCAGTCGAGAAACAGGTCCAGAGAGAAAGCTCATGCTTCTCCGATCGAATGCCTCGACATGTTGGCTCGAAGCAAACACCGAAGGACTTCGGGAATGCCAGTTGCTTTGGCGCGGACTCTGGACGGGTGAATGAAGTTCAGTTCAGTCACCATTAGCTGGTTACGCATGAGTTTAAATCTCCGACGATGTCGTGATTATCTCCGAGGCTTGATCTGGTTCAGTTGAAAATCGAACTTCAAGACCTTCCAGCTTGCGATATCGGTACAACTTTGGGCAGCCTGGCGTGAGATTCCCGCTTCGGGAAATTGGCTTGTTTCTAATTCGTCAAACCAAACCTTTCGATCGATCGATATGCCACGCGATTGCGACCTCCGGCCTTAGCTGCGTAGAGCTGTATGTCGGCTTCAGTCAGTACATCCACGATCGAACTACCGGTGAGGAATTTGCCGCTTACGACGCCCAGACTGGCGGTGACATGTCCCGCGCTGGAGTCCCTATGAGGCAGGGCAAGGTCGCCGATGCAGTTGCGGATTTTCTCGGCAAGTAGCACAGCGCCATTGAGGGAGGTTTCGGGCAAAAGGACCACGAATTCCTCTCCGCCATAGCGAGCCACCAGGTCGGTGGCGCGAGAAACAGTCTTTTTCATAGCCTGCGCAACCGCTCGGAGACATTCGTCGCCACTGATATGGCCATAAGCGTCGTTAAAAGCCTTGAACTGATCGATATCGAGCATGATCAGGGACAATTCTTTTCCGGAACGCTGGTGTCTGGCGTATTCATAGGCCAGCATGCTGTCAAAGTGGAAGCGGTTCGCCAAGCCTGTCAGTCCATCGGTTGCGGCCAGCATGGCGAGCTTGTCTCTCATCAACTTGAAGGTGATTTGGGTATTCACCCTCGCTCGCACCAGGTCGGGATTTATCGGCTTGGCAATGAAGTCTACGGCACCCATTCTCAGGCCCTTGGTCTCGTCCTCAACATGGCACTTGCCGGTGATGAAGATAACGGGGACTTCGCAGGTTCGCCGATCTGCCTTGAGACACCTGAACACCGCATACCCATCGATGCCCGGCATCATCAAATCCAGCAGGATCAAGTGCGGCACATTGTTCATGGCGATCTGCAAGCCGATCACGCCCGATTCCGCGACCAGAACTTCGTAATCGTCGCACAGGATGTCCGCAATCAACTCCTGATAGAGGGGTTCATCATCAATTACAAGGACAGTGGGACGTGTTTCCATGGATTGGATGGGCCCTGCAAACATCGACGGCATCGAGGAAACAACCGGCAAGCCGATCATCTTGGAGTCACTTGCAGGAGTCAGCGAATTCCCCATCTTTTGAGCGATGGTGTCCGGATAGGGAACTGTGTCAAAACTTCCCTGAAGCGGGTCGAAGCTGAGGTCGCTCGAACGGCTGGTTATTCTTTTCCCTAGCAGTTCCGAACCGGCGAAATGTCCCAGCAAAATCGAAAGTGGCGGGTTTGCTTCGGCGGGTTGGAAAGCTCCAGCTTCATTATTGCCGCAAATCTGCAAGCGGATTTCCGGCGAGTTTAAAGCCATATTTGGCATGACGGATTGGCCACTTTCAGTATTTTGAGGGCCCTTGCTCGGCGAAAGCGGGAGGACTGCGCTTTCGGTGAAGCCACTCTGGAGTGTCGGACTGGTTTGCGGTCTCATTGAGGTTCCTCATCGGCGCAAATCTGATATCCATGAGTCGGCGCTGAAAATACTTTGATCCTTTTCGGTGCCTGGCTTCTTGTACATCCAGTATCGAAGATATTGCGAGCGTTCGAAACAGGAGGCGATTGAGGCAGGGCAAAGGATGTCTTGGAGACGACTTGCTGTATTGTGGGTGGCGGAATGGCGGACATGATATCGGGAGATGGTCGCAATGCGCGAAGCACTCATGAGTCCCTGGCTTGGAGAGAACTGAACACAGTTTGAAGGAAACTCCCTGACTTTGGGGAGCATCATAGCCTCATTGCCGGCAAATCCACGAGAGTATGCCGCGAGAACTGGGGATTGATGAATCGCCTTGCGAGTCTGGTCAATTGAAGATTTCGCGGGAGTTCTGCCATTTAATCCCGTAGGCGAATCGATAGGATTGCGTGAATTTGACTCATGGCCAGGGAAAAGCACAAACAACAAGGTCCGGCCGCCCGCACCGAAATTAGCGGAGCCCCGCTGTCTCGTTATCGCTCCAAACGCGACTTCAGTATTACCGCAGAGCCGCGAGGGGCGAAAGATCCGCAACATCGCAGAACGGATGAGCTTCCATTCGTCGTCCAGAAGCATGCTGCGACGCGCTTGCATTATGACTTTCGCCTGGGTTGGAAAGGGGTTTTAAAATCGTGGGCTGTGGCGAAGGGGCCAAGTTACTATCCGGGAGACAAGCGGCTGGCGGTGCAGGTGGAAGACCATCCGATGGATTACAAGGATTTTGAGGGCACGATTCCTAAGGGTCAATACGGGGGCGGCACGGTGATGGTGTGGGATCGGGGTAGCTGGGAGCCACACGGAGACGTCGACCGCGGACTTGAAGAGGGACACCTTAAATTTGAACTACACGGAAGCAAACTGAAAGGCGCCTGGGCACTGGTGCGCATGAATGGCCGAGCAGGTGGAAGTCAAAAGTCCAACTGGCTATTGATCAAGGAACATGACGAGTTCGAGCGCCCGAAAGAGGGCCCCGCAATCATCGATGAGGCCGGTCTGAGTGCCGTTACTAAGAGAAGTTTGCAGCAGATAGCCGAAGCGAAAGATCATGTTGAACGCAATTCCGCAAGCGCAAATGAGAGATCTGCCGGGAGGCGGAGAAAGGGGTCCGGAGTCTCCGGAGCCGGAACGAAACCGAAGGCGTCCCGGAAGGCGCCAGAGAACCTCAGTGCCAGCTTAAGAAACGCTCGGCGTGAGGCGTTCCCTGGTTTCATTGCTCCACAACTGGCTCAACAAGCGCGAGAAGTTCCAGAGGGAACCGATTGGGTACATGAATTGAAGTTGGATGGATACAGGATCCAAATTCATATTCAAAGTGTGAAACGGACGAGCGGTGCAGCACAAGGGCGTCAGGTCAGATTGCTTACGAGGAAGAACCTCGATTGGGCGCGCCGCATGCCATCGATCGCCGCCGCGGCTGCGCGGTTGGATGTAGAAGACGCGATTCTCGATGGCGAAGCGGTAGCGCTCGACAAAAATGGCGTTGCCGATTTCGCGAATCTGCAGGCGGCCTTTGAGGAGGGAAAAGAAGCGGAGTTGACCTACTTCGCATTTGACCTGCTTCATCTGGACGGCCTTAACCTACGCGGACTCCCTCTCTTCGAACGCAAAACGATTCTTGCGGAGCTGTTGCAGATGCTGGGCAAGGCCTCTGTCCTACGATTCAGTGAGCATTTGCAGGATCGAGGAAGGGAGATGTTCACAGAAGCATGCCGGCTTGGTGCTGAAGGAATTGTATCCAAGCTGGCAACATCGAAATACACGTCTGGCCGTAGTCGCGCATGGCTCAAACTGAAATGCTTTCAGGAGCAGGAACTGGTGATTGGCGGTTTCACTCCGCGGTCAAACGATAGCCACGGGATTGGCTCGCTGCTGCTGGGGTATTACGATCAAGGCAAGCTGCACTACGCGGGGCGTTCAGGCACGGGCTTTAGTCAACAGATGCAACAAATACTACGCGACCGCCTTGATCCATTGTTGCGAAAGAGCCCAGCATTTGCCGATCGGCCCGGAGGAGTATTGCGGGATGTTCGCTGGGTGGAGCCGGTGTTGGTGGCACAGATCGTATTTTCGAACTGGACGCGAGACAACCTGGTAAGGCAAGCGTCATTCAAGGGGTTGCGGGAAGATAAGCCTGCGAAGGAAGTGGTGCGGGAGATGGCAGAGGGTTCAAGCAACGTATCGCCACCGCGAGCTGCAAGAGGGAAGGCAAAGACAAAGGCCAGAAAGTCACGAAGCAAGGGCGGTGCGGTTGGTATGGACATGGCACATATCGCAATTACACATCCCGAAAAGGTGCTGGATGAAACAACAGGAATGACGAAGCAGGATTTGGCTGCTTACTATACCGCCGTTTCTGCTGAGATGTTGCGGTATATTGCGGACCGACCCCTCAGTATTGTGCGGTGCCCGGATGGGAATTCCGAGTCGTGCTTTTTTCAAAAGCATGTTGGTATGGGAGTCCCGGAAAGTGTAAAGACTATACCGGTTCCAAGCAGGAAAGGTGGAGCGACGGAGAACTACCTTACGGTGGACTCGCAAGAAGGGCTGGTTGGACTGGCGCAAATGAGTGTGCTCGAAATCCATTCGTGGGGTTCAAGAAACGAATCGCTCAACAAGCCCGATCAAATTGTGATCGATCTCGACCCTGACGTGTCCATTGACTGGAAGACATTAGCTGGTAGCGCCCAGGAACTTCGCGAGCATTTAGAAGGTATTGGGCTTGAGAGTTTTCTGAAGGGCACGGGAGGAAAGGGATTGCACGTGGTCGTTCCGATCCGCGCCGAACACGAGTGGCCTGTTGTGAAAGGTTTTTCTCACGCTTTAGTCCGGCAACTGGAGGATGAGAAGCCAGACCTCTATGTCACAAAGATGTCAAAGGCGGTGCGCAAGGGTCATATCTTCCTGGACTATCTACGCAATGATCGGGAGGCAACGGCAATTGCGCCGTTCTCGCCGAGAGCACGTGCGGGAGCTCCGGTTGCACTTCCGCTCGATTGGAAAGAGCTGCGAGGGGACGCAATGCCGGTATTTCGCGTCGCGGATTTCGCACTGTGGAAAGAGCGGTTGGAAGACGACCGGTGGGCAGGGATTTACAAGGTTCGTCAGCGCCTCACGAGCGGCATACTGCGCGACAGCCGGATTTGATTCTAGTTTGGGCTAGTTCCTATTCCTCTCCAATTCAGTTCAATGCGTCCTTACAGTCTTTCAAGGTCCGCCAGGAATTCGGGGATATCCGATCCCTGCAGATGGGTGCGCCGGGTGGCAAAACTGGAGGGCTACAATTGATTCCAAGCCGCCATTGGACGGGAGGTACGTCTGCTTATGCCCGATAACGACGAAGGGATAAAAGCCGAACAGAACGAGTCAATCAATGCAAACCCGTTGCGGGAAATCAGCGAGGGCGCGGGTCATTCAGTGTCTCGCCGCAGCTTTGTGGGAGTTGCAGCGATGGCAGGGGCCAGCCTTATGAGTTCCACCGCGCTTGCCCAGGACCGCCAACAGGCGGCGTCTGGACGCCAGGGCAATGCCGCCAGCGATCCGGGCCCGGAGAATACCACGCTACTGAACTTGAACCCGCATTCGAATAAGCCGCCATTCACAGATACGGGGAATCCTGGTCCTAATTGGTACTCGTTCGACATCACTCCGAAGCGACTTGAGGGGGGCGGCTGGACTCATCAAGTGACCGAAAAGGAACTGCCGCCATCCAGGGACCTGGCAGGTGTCAACATGCGTCTCACTGCCGGGTCGTTTCGGGAGCTTCATTGGCATCTTGCCGACGAGTGGGCGATTATGCTCGCAGGCAAGGCGCGAGTCAGTGTCATGCAGCCCAATGGAAAAATGTTCATCGACGACATCGAAACAAACGATCTGTGGTATTTTCCCGCTGGTTTCCCTCATTCGATTCAAGGGCTGGAGGGTGAAGGGTGCGAATTTCTGCTGGTATTCGATCAGGGCAGTTTTTCGGAGGATGACACTTTCCTGCTTTCGGAGTTTCTGGCTCACATTCCACCGGAGGTAGTTCAGAAGAACATGGGTTGGACCCGCCAGGAGTGGGATCAACTACCAGCGACCCAACTCTATATTTTCGAAGCAGAACTTCCCGGCCCGCTTGAGGATGACAAGCGATTCCTGGGCAGCAATCTTGAAACGAAAAACCAGTACACATTTAAGATGTCGAAGATGCCACCTACCTCAACCACTGCGGGCGGGACAGTGCGTGTTGTCGACTCTGGAACTTTTCCTGTTTCTACGAACGTGGCAGCTGCGCAGGTCACATTGAAGCCGGGAGCGATCCGCGAGCTACACTGGCACCCGATTGGCAGCGAATGGCAATATTGGATCAAAGGCAAGGGCCGCATGACGATTGTGAACGCTGAAGGGAAGGCGCGCACGATGGACTTCAACGCCAATGATGTCGGCTTCGTACCGGCAATGGCGGGCCATTACATAGAGAACACTGGCGAGGAGGATCTTGTTTTTCTTGAGATGTTCAAGGCGCCGCGCTACGTCGACGTCTCTCTCAACGAATGGATCGCCCGGATGCCGGATAAGATGGCAAAGGCACACCTGAAGCTTCCGATTTCAGTCATTCGTCGCGCACCTCAAAACAAGAACACCTGCATCGCTGGTTGAAGTGTGTTGTTTGCGGAGGAAATCGAGGACAGGGCCGGGAAGTGCTTGATGTCCCGGTGCTCTAATGTGATCAGACAGTTGCGTGGGCGACTCTTAGGATGATCTGCAGGGAGGGAGTGGGATCGCCGCTGCAAGGGTGGGTCCGCTTCATCTTGAGAGTGAGGTAACACAGCATGGAAACAATCGTGATTGTTCTATTGGTGCTTTTTCTTCTTGGAGGCGGGGGCTGGGGATATTCCCGGTGGCGGCGCTGAAGCGGCTGCCGATCGAAAATAAACGGGCGAGGCTAACCCCATGCCGACCGTTCACCGCACAAGCGATCGCGATGATGGCGCAATTGCGATCGCTTGTGATCAAGTACAAATGCATAGAGTGACAGGGAGAACGGAACTGATGGTTCCTCCACAGAAGACGCGCGAATTGGCGCGCAGCCTGGTTGCTTCCGAGGCCGATGCAGCTACGACGTCCCTTCAAAGCGAGCCTGCGACGGTGCGGGTGTATGAGAGGCTTCGCAGGCAGCTCGGCGCACCGGTAGGTGCTGATGGTTTTCAGGCGCTCGCGGCTCGTGCACTAGCTCTGGCCAAGTTTGAATCCCCTCGTCTCAAGGCCGTGCAAATAACTGCGAATGGAGGTTTGCTGGGACTAGGTGAGCTGGACTCGCAAACCGTGCCGGATGACGATGGCGAGGCCGGGATCATTCTGATTTCGAAGCTGCTCGGGCTGTTCCTTACTTTCCTTGGCGAGGCAACAACAATGCGATTAATAGAAGACTTGCGCCTTCAGGTTGAGGTGCACCCGGAACCATCGACAGCCACGGCAGGTACGACAGGCTTGGCGGCGGACGGACCGGCAATGGCTGCGGCATTCGATGACCTTTTGCGGGAAATCGACCGGCTGAGGAATGTCAGCGACCATATTGAAAACCTTGCGGATAAGCACCCCGGCATGCAAGATGGACTGGTGAGTGTTGCGGGGAACATTCGCAGTATTGCCACGGTTCTGGACGTTTTCACCCTGATCCGAAGTAAAGCCGGCGACTCCCAGGAAGATGAACCTAACCGAGAAACGAATCGTTACATGAATTGAGTTCTGCAAGCACTGTATCCAGAACGACTCTGGGTGCGTCTGTCAAAAGATGATGGGCGCCATCCGAATCCTGTTGCGAAGAACACATGGATCGTGTAAGTCTGCGATGCAGGGTTGAAGATGGCGACTCCCCCGGAAATGCGAGATTTGGCCGAAAGGCTTTTGGCTTACGAAGCCAATGCGGACAACACCTCTGAGCGGGTGGAGTCGATCGTTCTCCGCGTTTATGAGAAGCTGCGCCATAGTCTTGGTGAATTTGCCGGAACAGCCGCTTTTCATTCGCTGGCGTCCCGTGCATTAGCGATGGCCAAGTCGGAGATACCCAGTCTTCGAGCGGCGCAGGTGTTTCCGGACGGGGCGTTGAGGGGCTTGGGACACGGTCTGGGACATGGCCAAAGCGAGTTTGGGCCCGCAATTGACACTGAAAACGATAGGGCTGGTACGCAACCGGTTGGCGATGAAGGAATTGTTGTCATTGCCCGGCTACTCGACCTGCTGCTTCTCTTCCTTGGCGAACCAATTACGTTACGCCTGCTGCGCAACGCGTGGCCAGGTGCGGCCTTTGACGATCAAAGTTCTGAGAACGGGAGAACAAAGTGAGCACCCAAGACAAAGTAAAGATAAACAAGCTTCCCACCGGTGTACCGGGCCTTGACGAAATCGTTGGGGGCGGTCTCCCTGAGTTCTCGTTCAACATCATTGCGGGCGCCCCTGGAAGCGGCAAGACAACGCTGGCTCACCAGTTCGTGTTCGCCAACGCGAGTGTGGAACGGCCTGCACTCTACTTCACTGTCCTCGGCGAGTCCGCGATAAAGATGTTGCGGTATCAGCAACAATACTCATTTTTCGATCCTGCCAAATTGCCGGATGCGATCCGCTTTATCAACCTGAGCCAGGTTGTGTTGGACAAGGATCTGGGCGCGGTGCTGGAGGAAATTACCAAAGAAGTCGAAAAGGCTAACCCCGCCGTCGTGGTTGTCGACTCATTTCGTACGATGGTGCGGAAGCCGCAAAGCGATATGGACCTGCAGTCCTTCATTCAACGTTTAGCTTTGTTCCTGGCGAGTTGGCAAGCGACGACATTCCTCATTGGCGAGTACGCCGAGGACGAGTTACGCGACAATCCGATCTTTACCGTGGCCGACGGACTGTTCTGGTTGCGCCAGACGGCGGAGCGAAATTCAATTGTGCGGAAGCTGCAGGTCATAAAATTGCGCGGTCAGGATTCTGTGCCGGGGTTACACACGTTTCGCATAACCGATGCCGGAGTGCAAGCCTTTTCGCGTACGTTTGGGTTGACGGCGCGGAAGAGAAATCCACCGGGTGGTCGGCGGCTTTCATTCGGTATTCCGGAGTTGGACAAGATGCTGGATGGGGGCGTGCGCGAAGGCGATAGCGTGCTCATCGCCGGTTCTTCGGGAACAGGGAAATCTGTGTTGGCTACCCAGTTTATTGCAGAAGGCATAGGCCAGGGAGAGCCAGGAATTGTGGCGGTGTTTGAAGAGCGCCCCGAAGCTTATGCGGAGCGGGCCACCAGCCTGGGTTTGGATCTAGAAACCCCACAGAAAGATGGGAAGCTCACAATCCTTTATCTGCGCCCGCTTGACTTATCGGTGGATGAAACCATGCAGTCGATTCTGGATGCTGTGCAGAAAATCGGCGCCAAGCGACTGGTGATCGACTCGCTGGCGGGCTTTGAGATGGCACTCTCGCCGGGCTTCCGGGCCGACTTTCGCGAATCGCTTTATCGCATGATTTTCGCCCTGACGGGGATCGGCGTGACAATTCTCAGCACGGTTGAGGTGGACGAGTCTTTCACGGAATTTCCGTTCAGCACTTACTCCATTTCTTTCCTCTGCGACGACATCCTCCGGCTGCGGTACGTATCGATCGATGGGCAGCTTCGCAAGATTATGGTGGTTATCAAGATGCGGGGCGGAAATCATGCCAAGGATATTCGGGAATATGAAATCACTTCGAAGGGAGTGGTTATTCTTGGCAAACGTCTCACAGACTATCAGGGACTCATCAGCGGAATTCCGAGTCATTCGGAACGTTCCGGCTCGAAGGATGTGCCGTCATAGGTGCCTTTCTCTAGAGTCCGTTGTAAGACTCACGAGAAGCAGATTATCGTTCGACTTCGCTCAGGGCCGGCTTTCGACTTACCACCCCCGAACTCCACCCCAAAGAGTAAGGACCGCACTTTGGGGCCCCCGGAACTGAAAAATGTTCGGGGCCGCTTTCGCTCCCCATGAGCAAAAAACTGGTTGAATATATTCAGCAAGTTAGCCGCGGCTTCGCCGCGATAGCAAGTCAGCGAGTTAGCGTAGGACCCGATCTCTGAAAACTGTTCATTTCAACCGTAACTCGACGCGGCGAGTCAGGCAGCTCCTGATGAAAGGGACTGATGGAGAGTTGAGGTTTCCCGCCCTCGCGACAGAAAAAGTCGCGACCCAGAGGGTACCCCGACGGGGCACGGAGCTTTTGTGCTGCTGCGTTCATTCCGCTCGCCGTAACTTGCCGAGGCAAGTCGTGCTGCTCAGAATGACAGCCTATGTTTTGTTACGAATTATAGAGACAGGGCACGAGGATTACGGATGGCTGTCCTGGCGTTTGAAGCGCAGCATGAGTTGCAGATCGCGGCGCGGCATGACAAGAACACCGCTATCGATGGTGAGTTTTCGCGCATGGAAATCTGCTTTGCCAATATCGTTCGGCTCGAAGCGCATGACGATGCGATGACCCGCCGTGCCTTTCAAGGGGATGGGCTTGCTCATGATGGGATAGACGGGGATCTCTGGGATGATAGCTGTTGGCCAGCGCTTGTCGGGTAGAGGGACGCGTCCATCATCGGCTACCTCGGCCATGTCTGGCGGCTCATTGGGCCCGTAGATAAGATAAATGCGTTGCCGCGCGCCCTCCATAATCGGCCCGCTGCTGAGCTTGATCCACAGTTCACCATTCGGCTCGGGCTTATCGCTTTCGACGACGAAGCGAGGAGGCACCGCGGCGGGAACGGTTGTCAGGAGAACTGCGCCATCCTTGATTTCCCACGTTCCTTCAGCGGCTTCGTCGAGGGCGCCGTAGGCTAACTCATAGCTGAAGTGGCCGTCTGGCTTGAGGATTAACTGAGCGCCTACCTCCATTTGACCGCCGTTGTAGATTCCCGCGAGAGATTCACGGGTGGGTGCGGCTAAGGGTTGGACGGGCGCTGTTTCTCCGGGTTTCGCTGGCTGCGGAGCGGTCTGTGCCGCAGCCAAAGTCGGAAAAGTTATTGCAAGCAATATGCTGGAACAGAGGGGACCTAGGCTGACTTGGATTGGAATGGCGCGCATGATTTTGCCTCTTCAGGATCCGCCTTCAAGATTACTAGGAGATGTTGGGAAGGTCGCACGCAATCAGAGAATTGTCCACCGATTCGATTAAATCGGCTTGCAGAGCCCTCCAATATTCGCGCAGATTCAGACGAGGTTTAGGCAACACGTTTCTTGACTCATGAGGTTGCCCTCGCTAGTGTAGAAAAAAACAGGCGCTACCCGAACGGAGGACTTCTCATGTTTGTCGTAAAGGGAACCGCACTCGCCTTATTGCCGCTGCTGGTGGCTTCAACTTCGCCAGTGTCCGCACAAGAAGTTGGGTCGAAGGTGGAAGCGACGGCGCTGGCCGGCTACTCCGCGAACGCCTCGGCTGCTGAACGCGATTGGGAGACGAAGTTTCGTGCGCTGCCCTCGACTGACAACCTTCGCGAAGATATGCGCCATCTGAGCGCGCGGCCGCACAATGTTGGTTCGCCTTACGACAAGGATAATGCGGAGTGGATTCTAGCGCACTTCAAGCAATGGGGTCTGGATGCGGAGATCGAAACGTTTTATGTTCTTTTTCCGACGCCGAAAGAACGGGCACTCGAGTTAGTGGCACCCACAAGGTTCAAGGCTAAGCTGCAAGAGCCTCCTATTGCTGAAGATCCTACTTCAAACCAGCAGGCGGAGCAGCTTCCCACTTACAACGCCTATAGCATCGATGGCGATGTAACTGCGCCTCTGGTGTATGTGAATCAGGGTGTGAGGGCGGACTATGAGCAACTCGATCGCATGGGTGTGTCGGTGAAGGGCGCCATCGTTATCGTCCGCTACGGTGGGGCCTGGCGGGGTATCAAGCCCAAAGTTGCCGCCGAACATGGTGCGGTTGGATGCATTATTTATTCCGACCCGAAGGATGATGGTTACTCGGCGGGCGATACTTTTCCGGAGGGTGCTTATCGCCCGGAACAGGGTGTGCAGCGCGGTGCAGTAACTGACACTAACTACCAGGGTGACCCACTCACTCCGGGATATGGTGCAACCAAGGATGCCAAGCGGCTGCCGATCAAGGATAACCCGCAGATAACAAAAATTCCCGTCATGCCCATTTCTTATGGAGATGCCAAGCCGCTGCTTGCGGCCCTTGGCGGGCAGACCGTTCCTCGGGACTGGCGCGGCGGCTTGCCTATCACGTACCACGTTGGGCCTGGGCCAGCAAAGGTTCACTTGAAGGTTTCTTCGAATTGGGACATCAAGCCTATCTATGACGTGATCGCCCGGATTCCCGGGTCTACGTTTCCCGACCAGTGGATCATTCGCGGGAATCATCACGACGCTTGGGTAAATGGAGCCGAGGATCCTATTTCCGGGCAGGTTGCTCTGCTTGAAGAGGCACGCTCGATGGCGGAACTGTTGAAGCAGGGATGGAAGCCAAAACGCACAATTATTTTCTGTGCATGGGACGGTGAGGAGCCGGGGCTGCTGGGCTCGACCGAATGGGTGGAGACGCATCAGGACGAGTTGCGCAAGAAGGCAGTGATGTATGTGAATTCGGATACTAATGGACGCGGCTTTCTCGGCATTGAGGGCTCGCATACGCTGGAGCATTTCATCAATAGCGTGGCGCGGGATGTGAATGATCCGGAGACGAATTTATCTGTATGGAAGCGCGCACAGTTGAATTTGATTTCGCATCCCGGCGATGGCGGACGGCAGGAAGCGCGGATTCGCACCGATCTTCGCATTGAGGCACTGGGCTCCGGGTCAGACTATGCACCCTTTCTGGATTTCGCGGGAATTGCATCGATCAATTTAGGGTTTTATGGCGAATCGGGAGGCGGAATTTACCACTCCGTCTACGACGATTTCTATTGGTACACGCACTTCGCCGATACCGATTTTGTCTATGGCCGCGCATTGGCACAGACGGCAGGTACGGCGCTGATGCGGATGGCCGATGCGGAACTGCTGCCCTTTGACTTCCATAACTTTGCGGACACTGTTCACACGTACGTTGGTGAACTTAAGAAACTGCTGAAGGATCAGCAAACGGAGATCGAGGAGATTAATAAAGAGCTCGACGAGGGCGTCTTCAGCGCGACTGCCGATCCGAAGAAACATTCAGTGCCGCCAGCGCGAAAAGACGTTCCGCCCTATCTGAACTTTGCTCCGCTGGATAATGCCGATGCCGCGC
>Ga0302319_10014243_pt1 | contig 14846 bp, 13 predicted proteins | sample Bog_T0_2_FD_203319 | JGI IMG/M metagenome (GOLD analysis project Ga0302319, IMG submission 203319) | Peat permafrost microbial communities from Stordalen Mire near Abisko, Sweden - Bog_T0_2 | ecosystem: Environmental > Terrestrial > Soil > Wetlands > Peat | place: Sweden: Abisko, Stordalen Mire... | reverse complement strand
CCGCCGATGGGGATGATCAGCAGCACGCCGAATACCAGCGACAGGCCGGCGAATACCGGGAAGATCCAGGTGTCCGTGGGCACCAGGACCAGCCGCACGCCCAGGCCCGCCGCGATGGCGAACAGCACGAAGTTGACGGTGTTCTGGTTCTTATAAGTGATGGGCCGTTGCGGCAGCACTTCCTGCAGCTTGCCCATGGCCATCAGGCTGCCCGTGAAGGTCAGGAAGCCCAGCAGCGTTTCGAGCATCAGCGCCACCATCACGAACCCCGGCAGCGTTTCGTGCAACTGGTTGGCGCGATAGAATTCCGCCGTGCCCACCAGCGCCGCGGCCAGCGCGCCGCAAGCGTGCGACATCGCGGTCCGCTGCGGCACCGCCGTCATGGGCATGATGTAGGCGATCGGAATGCCGACGGCGGTCCCGATGAAGAAGGCCGCCAGGATCCACTCCCAATTGAAAATGTGGTTTGCCAGCAGGGTGGCCACGATGGCCAGCAGCATGCCGGTTTCCCCGGCGAAGACGCCGCGCCGCGCGCTGGCCGGCGAGTTCATCCACTTCAAGGAGAGAATGAACAGCCCCGCCGAGACGATATAGAGATAGCTGCCCAAGTGCGCCATTACTTCTTTTCCTCGCGCTTCTTGAACATCTTGAGCATGCGGTCGGTAATCAGGAAGCCGCTGACGATGTTAGTCACGGCGGCCGTAATGGCGATGAAGCCCAGCACTTTGCTCAGCATGGTGGCGCCTGCCGCGCCGGTAATCAAAATCGCGCCCACTACCGAGATGGCCGATATCGCATTGGTCAGCGACATGAGCGGCGTATGCAGCAGCGGCGAGACTTTGCGGATGATCTCCAGGCCGACGAAGGTCGCCAGCATAAATACGAATAGTCCGATGGATAGATCCATCTATTCCTCCCTCTAACAGCTCCGGCGCCAAACTACCACTTAGACGGCTTGCGGCGCCGCCAGCCCCATAAGTTCGCGCACTTTGGCGTGGACCACTTCGCCGGCGTGCGTCACCAGCGTCTCGCGTACGATTTCGTCGTCGCGATCGAGCGCCAGGTTGCCGTCTTTGCCGATGAGGTACTTCAGAAACGTGGCGATATTCTTGGCATACATCTGGCTGGCGTGATACGGAACGGCGGACGGCAGATTCACCGGTCCCAGGATGGCGATGCCGTTGTGGACCACGGTCTCGCCGGGTTTGGTCAGCTCGCAGTTGCCGCCGCGCTCGGCGGCGATGTCCACCACTACCGACCCGGGCGCCATCCGCTCCACCATCTCCCGCGTGATCAGGATGGGCGCCTTCTTGCCTGGCACCGCGGCCGTGGTGACGACCACGTTCTGTTCCGCCAGCACGCCGCCCATGGCCTCACGCTGCCGGCGATAGAAATCCTCGCCCATGGCCTTGGCGTAGCCACCTTTGTCTTCCGCGCCGCCGGCCTCCACATTGAGGACCACGAAGCGCGCGCCCAGGCTCTCGATCTGTTCCTTCACCGCCGCGCGGATGTCGTAGCCGCTCACCACCGCGCCCAGCCTGCGCGCCGTGGCGATGGCCTGCAGACCCGCCACACCCGCCCCAATCACCAGCACACGTGCGGGCGCGACTGTGCCGGCAGCAGTCATCAACATGGGAAACATGCGCGGCAGAGTATCGGCGGCGATGAGGACTGCCTTATAGCCGGCGATGGTGGCCATGGACGAAAGGGCGTCCATGCTCTGTGCGCGCGTGATGCGCGGCATCAGTTCCATGGAAAGAAAACTGACGCCCCGTTCGGCCAGACTGCGGGCCGCATCGAGCGCCGTGAGCGGCTCACCGAAGCCGATTACAGTCTGCCCGCGGCGCATCTGCGCCAGATCCTGCGCGCCCGTCTCGGGATTGGCTCCAGGACTGCGCACTTGCAGCACCACATCGGCGGTACGGAAGATTTCATCGCGGCCGGCTATGCGTACGCCTTTGGCCGCGTATTCGGAATCGGGAAAACCGGCGCGATCGCCGGCCCCCGCTTCCAGTGTCAACTCCGCGCCGGTCTTATTCAGCACGGAGAGCGCGGTGGGAACCATCGCTACTCTTCGTTCTCCCGGCGCTCCTTCAGCTACAATCCCGACTTTGATTCCCATCTAACCTCTGCTGAAGTCCTTGGCACCGCTTACTGGCGTGCGCGGCTCGGAAGGGTCCATGCGTTGCCGAGCCGCGACCGTGAGGGAGCGGTCATTACTTCGAAACTAAATCAGTTCCGCGGTGTTGAAGAAGAACCGGAGCTCCACTTCGGCGGTTTCCGGAGCGTCCGACCCGTGTATGCAGTTGCGCTCGATATTGGCAGCGAACCGCTTGCGCACCGTACCCTCCGCCGCATTGGCGGGGTTGGTGGCGCCCATGACTTCGCGCAGTCCCTTGACGGCGTCCTCGCGCTCCAGCGCCATCACGACGATAGGCCCTTCGGTCATGAACTTCACCAGTCCGCCAAAGAACGGCCTCTCTTTGTGCACGGCGTAAAAGCCCTGTGCCTGCGCTTCACTGAGGCGCGTCATGCGCAGTCCCAGAATCTTGAATCCGGCCTTCTGAATCATGGCCAGAATTTCTCCGGCCTGCCCGGCGGCCACGGCATCCGGTTTGATAATCGAAAACGTGCGTTCCACACTCATAAGCGGCTTTGAATCTTTTCTCCAATTTCAGCCGGGGAAGAGCAGACCGTGATGCCCGCCTCTTCCATAGCCTTGATTTTGTCCGATGCCTTGCCCGAACCACCGGCGATGATGGCGCCCGCGTGGCCCATGCGGCGTCCCGGCGGCGCGGTCTGGCCAGCCACGAAGCCCACCACCGGCTTCTTCACGTGGGCCTTCACGTAAGCCGCCGCCGTCTCCTCCGCGTTGCCGCCGATCTCGCCGATCATTACGATGGCGTGCGTGTCGGGGTCGGCGTTGAAAAGCTCTAATGCGTCCAGGAAGTTGGTGCCGATAATGGGGTCGCCGCCAATCCCTATGCAGGTGGATTGTCCGATGCCCAGCTTGGTCAACTGGCCCACGGCTTCGTAGGTCAGGGTGCCGGAGCGCGAGACTACGCCCACGTGGCCTTCCAGATGGATCTGCCCCGGCATGATGCCGATCTTGCACTTGCCCGGGGAGATGATACCGGGGCAATTGGGGCCGATCAGGCGGGTGTTCCGGCCCTTCAGGAACTCCCATGCCTTCACCATGTCGAGCGTGGGGATGCCTTCGGAAATGCACACCACCAGCGGCAGTCCCGCGTCGGCGGCTTCCATAATCGCGTCGCCGGCGAACGGCGGTGGCACGAAAATGACGGTGGCGTTGGCGCCGGTCTCTTTCACCGCCTGCTCCACGGTGTCGAACACCGGCAGGTCCAGATGTTTGGCGCCGCCTTTTCCGGGCGTCACGCCGCCTACCACGTGAGTGCCGTAGGCGATGGCTTGCTGTGCATGGAACGTGCCCTCACGGCCGGTGAATCCCTGCACGATCAATCGGGTGTTGCGATCTACCAGTACGCTCATGTTCTTCCGTTATGCCGCCAGCTTGACTACTTTTTCGGCCGCGTCGCGCATGTCCGCGCCCACCGTGAAATTCAGGCCGGAGTCCAGCAGAATCTGCCGTCCCCGTTCCACGTTGGTGCCTTCCATGCGCACTACGATGGGCACCTGAATGTTGAGATCGCGCGCCGCCGCCACCACACCGGTGGCCAGCGTGTCGCAGCGCAGAATGCCGCCGAAGATGTTGATCAGCACGGCCTTCACGTGCGGGTCCGACAGCAGAATGCGGAAGGCGTTTTTCACCTGCTCGGCGCTGGCGCCGCCGCCCACGTCGAGGAAGTTGGCGGGGCTGCCGCCGGCGTACTTGATGATGTCCATGGTGGCCATGGCCAAGCCCGCGCCATTCACCATGCAGCCCACCGTGCCTTCGAGCTTGATGTAATTCAGCCCAAAGCGCGAGGCTTCCACTTCCAATTGATCCTCTTCGTTGGTGTCGCGCAGGTCCATCAGTTCCTTGTGGCGGAAGAGCGCGTTGTCGTCGAAATTGACTTTGGCGTCGAGCGCATAGACCTTGCCGTCCTTGGTCAGCATGAACGGGTTGATCTCCGCCAGCGACATGTCCATGGCCACATACGCCTTGGCGAGCGCCGCCATGGCCGCGGCGGCGGCGTTGACGCTGGCGGCCGGAATGCCGATGCCGAATGCCAGCTTGCGCGCCTGGTAGGGCGAGAGTCCGAAGCCCGGTTCCAGAGTCTCTTTGAGAATCAGTTCCGGCGTTTTGGCGGCAACCTCTTCGATCTCCATGCCGCCCGCCGACGAAGCCATGAAGACGGGCTTGCCCTGCACGCGGTCGAGCACGATTCCGAGGTACAGTTCGCGATCGATGGGCAGGGTCTCTTCGATCAGCAGCCGTTGCACGATGCGCCCTTCGGGTCCGGTCTGGTGCGTGACCAGCCGCATGCCCAGAATCTGGCGCGCCAGTTCGACGGCCGCGGTGGCATCCTTGGCCACCTTGACTCCGCCGCCCTTACCGCGTCCGCCGGCGTGGATCTGCGCCTTCACCACCACGCTTCCACCGATCTTCTTGGCGGCCGCCTCCGCCTCTTCCACCGTGAATGCCACCTCGCCGCGCGGCACGGGTACGTGGTACTGGGCCAAAATGGCCTTAGCCTGATATTCGTGAATTTTCATTGGAGAAACTGCCTGTGCTAGCCTGAAATTGCACCGAACTTCCCACTATATCATGTCGCTTCTTCCCTACCTGGAAACCGTTGCCGAAAGGCGGAGCCTGTCGGCGGAACATGCGCGCGAGGCCATGCATGTGATTCTCGGCGGGCGGGCCAGCCAGCCGCAACTGGCGGCCTTCGTGATGGCCATGCGGATGAAGGGCGAGACGGTGGACGAACTGGTGGGATTCGCGCGCGCCATGCGCGAAATGGCCGAGCCGGTGGAACACGGCATCGAGGGCGAGACGGTTCTCGACACCTGCGGTACGGGCGGCGATGGCGCAGGCACCTTTAACATCTCCACCATCGCGGCATTTGTGGTGGCCGGCGCCGGCGTGCGCGTGGCCAAGCATGGCAACCGCTCGATATCCAATCGAGGCGGCGGGAGCGCGGACCTGCTGGAGTCGATGGGAGTCGACATCGCGCTTCCCCCCGCGGAATCGGCGCGTGCGATTCGCGAAGTCGGAATTGGTTTTCTTTTCGCGCCGCACGTGCATACCGCCATGAAGCACGCCAACCCGGTGCGCGTCGATTTGAAAATGCGCACGTTCTTTAATCTGCTGGGCCCGTTGACCAATCCGGCCGGCGCCAGCGCGCAGCTTGTGGGAGTGCCCTCGGAGCGGGTCGGCGAGCTGATTTCGGGAGCGTTGGCGGCGTTAGGTCTGAAGCGCGGCTTCGTGGTCCACGGCTCCGACGGCCTGGACGAGATCACCACTACGGGCGCCACGCTGGCGTTCGAGATCCGCGATGGCAAAGTGGAGCGGCGCACGCTCGAACCCGAGGATTTCGCCGTCCATCGGGCGGTCGCGGATGACCTGGAAGGCGGCGACAAGGCGTGCAATTTGGAGATTGCCACGGCGGTGCTGGCAGGCGCTCGCGGTCCGCAGCGCGATATCGTGCTGGTGAACGCGGCGGCCGCGATGGTGGCCGCCGGCAAGGTGGATACGTTTCTCGAAGGCATGGTTATCGGCACAGTGTCGATCGATTCGGGCGCCGCAAGGCGGAAGGTGGCGGAGTTGGCGGAATTCACGGCGCGGGGGCGGTAAGGGCGCGTGGGCTCTGGCGCGGGCATATTGCTGCGCGGCCGGGGAGCAAGCATCCAGGATTTCCAACTCACGTCTCAGACCTGTGCAATCTACAGAATCTAAATGACATACGCTCCGGAATGGTTCAGCCTGCACCCCCAAGGATTTCATCTTCAAACTGGGTTTTTTGACAGCGTATCGAGTGGGTGCCCACGATGCAGTTGACAGGAAAGTGATTGACAGCCTCCGTGCTATGACTTCGCGAAGTCATGCTACGCCGGAAGTCCTGGCAAAACCATAGTCTGTCTCGTCACCGCCGGACGATTTTGATCCGTTGGCACATTGGGCGGCCACGTTGGACGAGGCCGTCAACAAATGCAACCTGTCAATCGGAGAGGTCCATTTCAAAATGGGCGCGGACGGTCATCCAGTGGTCCCTCTGGCGAGCACCCAAACAAAAGCCCCGACGTGCCTGCGGCGAAGCCGCCGCGATCCTCGGGCACCGCCTGTCAGAAGTATGCTACACTTTTTCTGACGGAGAAGGACGATGATCACGGTTGCGGACAAGATTCTGGCACGAGCGAAACGGCACGGAGCCGGCTGGGTTTTCTCCGCGAAACACATGAGCGACGTCGGCGCCCGTGCGGCGACAGACCAAGCCCTCGGTCGATTGGTAAGGGACGGCAGTATCCGCCGCCTTGCACGCGGCCTATACGACTTGCCGCAGGTCCATCCAATCTTGGGTCTGCTTTCGCCGAACCCGGATGCTGTCGCAGCAGCCGCAGCCGAGCAGGTCGGCCACCGGCTCCAGATCTCGCCCGCGCGCGCCGCCAACGCTTTGGGTCTTTCATCCCAGGTGCCAGCCAAGATGGTGTACCTGACGGACGGCAGTTCGCGAAAGATCAAGGTAGGCCAGCAGGTCATATATCTGAAGCACGCCGGGCCACGCGCTCTCTTGGGTGCAGGCACGAAGGCTGGAGTTGCACTTCAGGCATTGCGAGCCGTCGGCAAGGATCACGTTTCGCCTGGCGTTGTCCGGCATCTTCGCGACAACCTTCCGGCGGACGCCAAAGTTGGTCTCCGGAAGTTGATGCACAAGGCTCCACAATGGGCGGCGTCCGTCATCGACGCCATTACGGCATAGGCGTCCGAAACCGATGAACAAGTTCGCATCTCTTTCCGCGGCGGACAGAGCGGTCGTTCTGCGGGAGACGGCGGTCCGGACGGGTATTGGATCACCAGCCGTCGTCGAGAAAGACTTCTGGGTCTGTTGGACACTGGGCCAAATATTCAGGTCACGATTCATCAGCGCAAAAAAATCCTCGAATTCGATGTCGGAACTTCTCCGCGAAATTCGTACGAGTAGCCAGGAGGAAATATGCAACGCAAACTGAAAACCTCGCTTGCCACGCTGATTCTGGCTTCGCCGCGCAGGGCATTAAAGAGGAACAGCATGAACATCGCATTCAAGGCCGCCCGATTGGCTGCCGCTCTGGCGGTAGGAGCAGGTATCGCTGCCGCTGGCACAATCAACATTCTCTACGCACCGAATGTCGCATTCACCGTAGCCGACCAAACCCAAATCCAAAACGCGGTCAATTTCTATACGTCAAACATGACCAGCAACTTCACGGTGACGATCGCTGTAGGGGCCCAAGCTGGTGGAGGCGCCAGCACGACGATGGGTAGGGACACCGCGAGTTACGCCAACTATTACAACTCTCTGGTCGCCTATTCGTCAGGCGACGCCACCGATACAGCGGCCATCGCCAGCCTTGGTGGCTACAGCACCAATAATCCCGTGACCGGTTCAACGTCTATCACGATGTCGCCGGTTCTTGCGCAAACTCTTGGGGTCGGAACTGATGGCCTCGAGCCGTTTTCCGAGTGTGACAATCTAACTGCAAACGCATGCATCCAGATTGGCACCGATGTCCTGGGGCTGAGCGGCAGTCCTGCGGCGTCGCTGCTCGGCACCTTCGAGCACGAAGTTGACGAGGTTCTGGGTACCTCTTCGGCCCTTCCCAACGGGGGAACGGGCGGAGTCCCAGCCAACCCCTCCGCCGCCGATCTCTTCCGTTACAGTGCGCCCGGAACTCGCGGCTTCGAGTTGAACACGTCCACGTCTGTTCCGTGCACCGGATCGCCAACGGCCTATTTTTCGGTCGACGGCGGCGCCACCAATCTCAACCCATACAACAATTGCAACAACGGGGGAGATTACGGCGACTGGATCTATGACGATGGTCTCCAGGTCCAGGACGCTTATGGCCCCGACGGCGTGGCAACGTCGCTGAACCTGAGTTCGCCGGAGGTGACGCTCCTCGACGCCGTCGGCTACAACTTCGTCACATCCACCTCCGCCACTCCCGAGCCCTCTTCCGCCCTCATGCTGCTGACCGGTCTAGCTGCCATACCTGTGCTCCGGAGGCGTTTAGCCGGCAAGCCTCGCCCTTAATACTATTGCCCGCTGTAACTCAACGCCCGGACCGCTACGGTGGCCTTGGCTAGCCCGGCCGTGGGTCAGAACTCCTGATGTCGCCCTGCAGTTTCTGTCTGGCGGGGAAAATGGGCTGAGCCATTCCTTTCGATGGCGAGAGCTTCGCAGGTGGGGCAGGCGGTGCCGCCTGCCCGCGCTGAATTTGGGACCGCTGCTAGATAGTTTCTGTCATGAAACTCCGGCTCGTAACGGCAAGACCGCTCCCTGGCGGTCGCGGCTCAGTAACAAGCCCCGTGGAATCATCGCGGCGTTTTCCGAGCCGCGCGCGCAAGCAAGCGGTCCTTACCACTTGAAGGCAGTTTCATGACAGAAACCAGATAGGATCGAGCGAAGGCGAGCACCGCCTGCCCCACCTGCGGGCTCACTGCAAATTGCACGACATCAGGAGTTCTGTGGGTGCGGCTGCTGCACGATCTCGACCGGACCAAGATGACGCGCGAGGTGGCGAGCTGCAGCGCGCCGGAGGCATTCCGTTCGTACACCGGTCCGGCGGGCCGGTCGAGATTGTTGGCGAGACCGAGAGCTTGATGTTCCGGACGGCAGAGGAGGGCGAGGTCGCCGCGGAGAAATTCTGCGAGGGGATCCGGGCGGATTGCCGGCGGATTTGCCGCTTAGATTGAACCGATGAGCACTCATCGGTTTACGCCGCTGGAGCAACGCGCCTTTCTTCTTTAAACCCCTTTCAGTTCAGAGTTCAGAGATCCAGTGCCGGAAGAACCCGGCGCACCGGCGATGGGGCCGGTTGCGCCGCGTTTTTCTTTTAGAAAGCGGCGAGCGCTTGTTCGAGGCGGGGGATGCGGGTGGCAGCTACCGGCGGGAGTTTGCCCGTGGCGCGGCGCGATTTGAGGATCTCCAACGCCGCGGAGTAAGCCGCCTTGGCATCCGCCGGTTGGTGGAGCGCGGCATGGGCGCGGGCAGCTTGTTCCAGGGCCAGAGAGCGGTTTTCGAGCGCGTCGGCGTTATCGGGGCAGATGGCCAGCAGGCGGTCGTCGATGGTGAGCTGGGCTTGGGCGCTCTGCATGACGGAGGCGGCGTCGCCCAGCGCCAGTTGGGAGGCGGCCAGCGCGCGCCAGGTGTCCCGGTAGCCGAGGTCGGCGGCGTAGCTGGCCTGGGTGGCGATCAGCGAATCGAAGATTTTGAGGGTCCGCCGGTATTGATCGACCGCTTTGGCGTGGTCGCCGGCTTCCGCATCGAAGGAACCCAGCATGGTTATGGAGAGTGCGGTTTCGCGCTGGAAGGAGGGAACGCCGGGGAAGCTTTTGTCGACGGCTTCGAGGATGGCGAGCGATTCGACGGCGCGGGCGCGGGCTTGTTCGGCGCGGCCCAAGGACTGCAAGGCGGCAGCCATGAAGCGGTATCGGATGCCGGCGTTCAACTCGGTCCAGCGATTGCTTTTGCGGCGGCGAATGGAGTCGGAGATTTGCGCGGCGGTGGTGAAGTGTTCGAGGGCTTGGGAGTAATCGCCGAGGGCGTACTGGTAAACCTTGCCGATGCGGAGGTGGAGGCCGGCGAGGGGCTGGCGTGCGTCGGGATTTGAGTCATCCGCGGCGACGGCGGAGAGGAAGGGCAGGCACCTGTCGTAGAGATTGAGGGCCGCGGCGGTGTCGCCGAGGTTTGAGTAGGCGGGGTTGCCGGAGAGATCGGCCAGGGATTCATAAGCGGAGCCGAGCGACATGGCGAGGTCCGGATCCCGGGGTTTGAGCGGGAGCAGTTGTTTGCTGGTGGCGATGGCCTTTTGGGCGTAGGTTTGGGCGCTGCGCAGGTCGCCAACGGTGTTGAACAAATCGATTAATTGCGATTGGACCTCGGCGAGGCGGCGGCCGATTTCGAGGTCTTTGGGGTTGCGGGCGGCGAGCGGGGCGAGGATGGATTCGGAACGCTGGAGGGTGTCGATGGCGCCGGAGTGGTCGCCGACGTTCAACTGATTGACGCCTTGGAGGGTGGCGAAGCGCTGGTAGGCATCGGCGAGATCGAGGGCGACGGCGCGGTCGTTGCCGCGTTCGCCGGCGATGGCATTGAGGTATTCGGCGCCGCGCTGGAGTATGAGGCGGCGGGCCTGCGCGGTGCCGCCGATGTCGTAAATGGAGTCGTCGAGCTCGCGAGTGAGAACCTCGGCGATTTTGCGGATTTCGGCGAAGCGGCGGTTGGATTGGCGAATGGCGATGGCCGAGCCGGCGATGATGGCGGCGATGACGAGGGTAGCGGCGGCGGCCCAGACGCGGTTGCGGTGGAGGGCACGAGCGAGGCGGTAGGCGAAGCTGTCGGGACGGGCGGAGACGGGGAAGGATTTCCGGAAGCGTTGGAGGTCGGCGGAGAGTTGTTCGACGGATTCATAACGGCGGGCGGGTTCCTTGCGGAGGGCTTTGAGGAGAATGTATTCGAGGTCGGCGGGGATGGACGGGACGTGAGTGCGCGGTCGAACGGGCGGCGCCTGGGTGATGGCGTTGGCGAGGCCGAGGGGACCGGGTTGCGGGTTGTAGGGCAGATGGCCGGTGAGCATCTGGTAAAAGACAACGCCGAGAGAGTAGATGTCCGAGGCCGGGCCGGCGGGAAGACCTTGGACCTGTTCGGGGCTGGCGTATTCCGGAGTGAGGGCGGCGTTACCGGTGAGGGTGCGTAGGGCGGAGCCGTCGAGCAGGGTGGCGATACCGAAGTCGAGGAGTTTGGGGGTTCCTTCGGGGGTGACGAGTATGTTGCCGGGCTTGATGTCTCGATGGGCGACCAGGTTGCGGTGGATGTAGGAGACGACGGCGCAGATGGCGAGGAAGAGTTCCGTGCGCTGGGCGATGGTGAGGTTGGTGTTGCCGAGGTATTGGGTGATGGTGACGCCGTGGACGTAGTCCATGACGAGGAATGGGCGTCCGTCGGGCGTGGCGCCGCAATCGAGGAGGCGGGCAATGTCGGGGTGGTCGAGACGGGCGAGGATGCGGCGCTCCTGTTCGAAGCGGTAGCCGGCAGCGGCGCCTGAGGCGGGGGCGTGGAGGATCTTGATGGCGACAACCTGTTCCATGTTTTCGCCCGTGCGCAGGGCACGGTAGACGGTGCCCATGCCGCCGACGCCGATGGTTTCGAGGATGCGGTATTGGGCGAAGCCGCTGGGGGCGTCGAAGGCGGGGTGGGGGGCCGGAGTTGCGTTCGAAAGGGCGCCGTGTTCCCAGGCGGGGTTGGCGTTGGCCGAGGCGGAGGCGCGGAGGAGTTCTTCGACTTCGGCGCGGAGCGCCGGGTCGCCCGCGGTGTGGGCATCGAGGAAGGCAGCGCGCCCATCGGGGGGCAGGGCTGTACCCTGTTCGAAGAGGCGCTCGATTTGTTCAAACCGATTCAATGTATTTCTGCAACCAAGCCTTTGCGAAATTCCAGTCGCGTTCGACTGTGCGAGTAGACGCTTCGTAGCCTTCGAAGCTTAATACGTCCGCGGATTCCTCAATGGTGAGGCCGCCGAAGAAACGGAGCTCGACGCAGCGTGCGTGGCGGGGGTGCTGGGTGGCGAATTGGTCGAGGGCGTTGTGGATGAGTAGGACATCGATGCGGGTGGTGTAGTCGTCGCTCGCGGGTTCCAGGGAGATGGTGACGGGGTTGGTGCGCTTCTGTGCCTGGCAGGCGCGGGCGTGATCGATGATGATGTTGCGCATGATGCGGGCGGCGGTGCTGAATAGCTGGGCGCGGCATTGCCAGTCGAAGTGGCGGACGTCAGGGAGGCGGAGGTAGAACTCGTGGAGCAGGACGGTGGGCTGGAGGTTCACGTCGGGGCGGTGGGGGCTGAGGAGGGAGGCGCTGAGGCGGCGGAGTTCGTGATAGACGGCGTCAAACAGGGGGGTGAGGGCGGAGGCGTCGCCGGAGCGCCATTGCTGGAGATATTGAGTGATTTGGGGGGCTTCGGAATGATCTAGCGCGTGCATTCAGTGTTCGAGGCGATGTGGCCTGCAGAGGCCGAAGCCGTGTATTTTACCACTGAAAAGGGCCCCTCGGCTACGGCGGAATTGCGAGTTTGGGCGGTTCGTTCCCGCTAACCGGCATCTGTGCTGTCCGCGGCCGCAGCGTGCCGGTCAATGGTAAGAAGGCAGTCGACAACCTGGAGAAGTTTGGCTTCGCGGCAACGCCGCCTTCGTGCTGTCTCTGTGCCCTCTGCCTCCTCTGTGCCCTCAAAACCGTGCCCTCAAAACCCCGCATCCCCCGACTTTAGCCACCCCGATTTCTTAGAGTTTCTTAGCTTTTCTTTGTGTCTCTGTGGTGAGATTCCGGTTTTGTTGTTTGGTTCCAGCTATGCCGGGTCCGGGAGCGAGTTCCCGCGACCGATGCCTGTAATCCCGGCAACGCTTACGCACCCTCTATTGACGAGCAGATGCCATCGCAGCCGTAATATGAACTGGATGGCATGTAACATCGAGTTCACCGATGAATTCGGGGAATGGTGGGACTATCTGACAGCACAGGAGCAGGCCAGCGTGCGTTTGGCGGACAAGATTTACAGCCTCCATATCGAAGAGATCCAGAAGGCAGGAAACGTCTAATAGCGCGTAAATTCAACGAACTCGAAGCAGGTATGCCTGCTGAAGCGATTACGGCGAGTGACGCGATCTACACACGCCTGAAAGAGAGCGTGGCGCTCGAAGAACTGCGCGACGCGTTGCGCATGACCCAGCAAGAACTTGCGCAGACTCTCCAAGTGGATCAGTCCGCAGTCTCCAAGTTGGAGCATCGGACGGACATGTACGTCAGCACGTTGCGACGGTGCATCGCCGCTATGGGAGGACAACTGGAGATTCGGGCCGTCTTTCCCCAGGGGAGCGTCCGGATCAACCAGTTCGAGCGGTTCGCCGCAGACGAATGACGCCAATATCGGTGGCCGCCGGCATGGTTGGACAAGCGACGGGCGATTGTCCGGAGTGCTTAACCATTTTGGGGATTTCGTGACACAGGCGCGGAATACGCTCCCTTACGGGGTGCCCTCTGGGCCGGGCTCCGTAAGGAGTGCCCGCGTGCTTGCAATTAGGTACAGATCGTTACGCACCCGATTGTCCGCCTTCGTACCATTTCCACAAGCGCTGTGATAACGTGGCCTTCCGGGGGTAAATTTATGCGGAAATCCGTAATCGCCGCGATGGCCGTTACGCTATGTGCAGCGGCAAGCGTGTTCGCCCAGGCCGCGGCCGACGTGCAGCAACAGAGGCAACAGCTCCAACAGCAACTTCAGCAAATCCAACAGCCGCTTCAACAATTGGGAGCCGGAACTCCGTCCCCCGAACTGCAACAGCAGATTCAGCAGGTCACGCAACAGCTCATGCAACTGGGGGGCGGACGAGGTGGACGCGCCGGCGCAGGTCCCGGTGGCCCCCCGCGCGCCGCCGCTCCCGCGCCTTATCAGTGCGAGCCGGTAAACCCCAACGCCACGCCCGAAGCGCGCGCGCTTCTCAGGACCCTGTGCGATGTTACCGGCAAGGGCACCCTGACCGGTCAGCACAATTTCCCGAATCAAAGGGACTACGATACCAACAGAATTTTCGACGCCACCGGCAAGTACCCCGCCATCTGGGGCTCGGATTTCGGGTTCACCGACGGCGAAGATAAGGACGCCATTACGCACCGCGACCTGATGATCGCCGAGGCCAAGAAGCAGGCCGCCGCCGGTTCCATCATTTATCTGTGCTGGCACATGCTGCGTCCCACCGAGGACGAGCCCGGCAAGCCCGGGGATAGCTGGAGCGGCAGCGTGCAAGCCCGGCTTACCGACGACCAGTGGCAGGAATTGCTCGCCTCCGATTCTCCCCTGCACCAGCGCTGGGAGAAATATATGGACACCGCGGCGGTCTATCTCAAGCAGCTTCAGGACGCTCATATCGCCGTCCTGTGGCGGCCCATGCACGAGAACAACGGCACCTTCTTCTGGTGGGGCGGGCGTCCGGGTCCTTACGGCACAGCCATGCTGTACCGCGAAGTGTACAACCGCATGGTCAATGTCCATCACCTCAATAATCTGGTCTGGGTGTGGAACCAGAATGGCCCGGCGCCCGGCGGTGAGTTCTACAATTTCTTCCCCGGCAAGAACTACTGCGACGTGGTCAGCTACGACAACTACCGCACGCTGGACGACCGGTATTACTACGAGATCCAGACCATTGCCGACGGGAAGCCCATCGCACTCGGCGAAGTAGGAAGCATTCCCTCGGCGGAGACTCTGAAGGCCCAGCCGAAGTGGGCGTTCTACATGACGTGGGCGACGAACGCACCGCCTACGCCCGCCGCGATCCAGGAACAGAGGCAACAGCTTCAGCAACAGTTGCAGCAACTCCAGCAGCAGTTACAGGAACTGGGAGCCGGAACTCCATCCCCCGAGCTTCTTCAACAGGCTCTACGAGTCACGATGCAACTCGGACCACTCGCCGGCGGTCGCGGAGGACGCGGCGGCAATCCCGAAGCTGCCCGGCAGGCGCTGCGGGACGCTTACGCCAATCCTTACCTGCTCAAGCGGGGCGACCCGATTCCAAAGTAGTCCCGGCGCGCCGCCGCCTACGTTTTACCCGCCAGATCGGCATCCTGCAGGGTATATTTCACTTTCAGATCCTGAATCGCTTTGCCTACGTCGTCTTCCGGCCCGCGATATCCGGAGACCAG
>Ga0302319_10014242_pt1 | contig 14846 bp, 8 predicted proteins | sample Bog_T0_2_FD_203319 | JGI IMG/M metagenome (GOLD analysis project Ga0302319, IMG submission 203319) | Peat permafrost microbial communities from Stordalen Mire near Abisko, Sweden - Bog_T0_2 | ecosystem: Environmental > Terrestrial > Soil > Wetlands > Peat | place: Sweden: Abisko, Stordalen Mire... | reverse complement strand
ATGTCAATCAACACTCCGCGCGCGCCGGTTTCGCTGATCGCCCGCGTTAAGTCATCCTGCAGTGCCATTGCCAGACGATCGTGCATGTCCACTTGGATCGTCACCAGCAGGAACTCGCCCATCTTCAGAATTGGAATTTTTTCCAAAGCGATGCTCCTAAGTCTTTTGGGTTGCGCGATTGAAAGTCACACCGAGGCGCTGCAGAGCAACGGCAAATGCTGCCGCCAGCGTTGCTTTTGTCGTAACGTCAAGCAGGTTGATGCCCAGGTGGACGATCGTCTGCGCGATCTGTGGACGCACTCCACTGATGATGCAGTCTGCGCCCATCAAACGGGCGGCCGTTACTGTCTTCAGTAAATGTTGCGCCACGACTGTATCGACCGTCGGCACGCCGGTTATATCAATGATCGCCACACGCGAGTTGCTCTGCACGATCGCTTGCAGCAATGATTCCATCACTACTTGGGTGCGGGCGCTATCGAGCGTCCCAATGATGGGCAGCGCGAGAATTCCATCCCAAAGCTTCACCACCGGGGTCGACAGTTCGAGTAGTTCCTCCTGCTGCCGCCGAATCGTGTCTTCGCGCGTCTTCTGAAAAACCTCCATGGTATAGAGGCCCATTGCGTCCACAAGTTCCGTCGTCGACCACAATTCCGCGGCCAAACTTTCCGCGTTTCCCGCACTCTCCGTCTGAATCTGCGTAAACAACGCCGGCTTGAGCGAGAAAACAAACTTGGCTGTTTCCGATGGCTTAAAGCCTTGCTGTGCCCGACTTCGCGATATCTCGCCGAGCGACTCGCGCACCCGGTCAAACGCAGGCGCCTGAAAATTTGCTCCCTCATTGGCCGTCGCCTGCTTCAGCAACCTTATCAGCTGGGCGCATTGACTGCGCAGGTCTGATTCTTTGATCAGATCGCTCCGACGCACAGAGGCACTCATCTCCTGAATCCAATCAGACAAGATTCGGTCTTCGTGTTTGGCAAGAATATCCGGCAGCTTCACGGACTTCGTACTCACTGAAATTGTGCTCATAAGCTCTCCACCAACAGGATTCGGAAATCTTCTATTCTTGCCGTTGCAAACAGACAATGAGACATCTGCCGAACCGGAAATCAGTTGCATGCACTAGGTTCGGACTGAGTGCGGACTTGTTGGAAGCCGGCGACTTCTACTTCCTCAACCACTGCGTAGCAAGGTTCTCAGAGACTGCTCGCCCCGCGCCCGTCTTGAGCGCGTTTGAACACCTAGATCACCAGTTTTGGATTACCGGGACAATACAGGTTTCACTGTAGGAACCAGGAACGCGGAGGCCGCTCATCTGGCCTGAGCGCGAATGGCCTTTTTCGGAAAAGGAAAAGTTAAATTTCGGATCGTCCTGAGGAGTTCACTCCGGTCAGACTCGTCCGCGGAATTGTATGATTCGTCGCCGATCACGCTTCGATGGGCGGCCTTCCGGTAATTCTTCAAACTGTTTCATTGCTCGCCGCTCCGCTGCTACTTTCGCGCGTAACTCTCGGCTTTCTTCAGTCTCCCGATAAAGTGTTTGCGCCACCGCGGCCGGTCCGCGCACGTCGCTCAGCAGCAGAACTTCCACTTGAAAATCGCCGCCCTCGTTCGTAATGCGCAGCATATCTCCAACCCGCACCTCGCGGGCGGCCTTTGCGGGCTGACCCTTGGATTGAATTCTGCCCAGTTCGCAGGCGCGTGCCGCTAGCGCCCGCGTCTTGAAGAATCGGGCCGCCCAGAGCCACTTGTCCATTCGCACCGAGTTCATGATTTTATTTTCCTACAGCGGCGTGGCGACTTCTACTCCAGCCGCAATGAACTCAGCTGACTTGTAATTGCGAGCGCAGCGAAGGATCCCTACGCCTAATTTGTGGTGCGAGTAGAGATCCCTCGCTGCGCCCGGGATGACAATCGTGAAAAAGGTGGTGGAATAAGCCCGACGCTTTCCGACGATCGCCACGCCCCGTCAGAAGTCTCGTAGGAAACCTGGGAACCAAGAAAAAAGCGCACCCGACATCCGGATGCGCTCGAATACAAACAGAAAAAAATTAGAAGTTGAAGCGCGCTCCCAGCGACAGAACGCGGGCAGCAAGAGCACTTGAGAGCGTGCCGAAGTTTGAATTGCCGATATTGTTCGAGATGCTGTTCGGATTCAAATTCAAATTGTTGAACACGTTGAAGGCGTCCAGACGGAATTCAAGCTTGGCGTTCTCTCCCAAGACCGGCATCTTTGGCAGGCCAAAGCCCTTTGAGATCGTCAAGTCCACATCCTTATATCCCGGCAGAGTGAGATAATTACGCGCAACACCAGGAGATTGCGGAACTGAAGTTCCGGCGCAGGCTGGATTGCAGCTGTAGGGTGTATAGGTTGGCGTCGAGAAATACGCTGCACCGCCGGAAGGAAAGTTTGCGCTGGGACCCGCTGCGGTTTGTTCGAAGTCTTTGTTGCTGGTGCCGGTGCCAGCTCCGCCTAGGTAGGCCGCAGGAAGCAGATTATAAGAACCGCAGTTTGCACAATAGAGGCTCCCGCCCGAGGTACTGATAAACTGAGTCCAGGGAAATCCGGAATGCCAGTTAAGAATGCCACTGAGCGACCAGCCACCAGCAACCTTATCGACCCAACTGTTGCCGTGAAAGAAGACCGGTTGCCACATGCCAAACAGCTTAAATGCGTTGGCGACGTTGTAGTCGGAGCGACCGTAATCGAGACTTAAATCATACGGGTAAGGCTGCTCCGAGTAAGGCGCAGAACTCGTGTCCATACTCTTGGACCAAGTGTATTGAGCTTCGGCCATGAACTGGTGCGAGAACTGATGCTTCACATCTGCAAGCAAAGCATTGTAGTTGGCGCGTCCGTTGGAGTTATATAGATCTCCCCCATTGATTTGCGGATTCTGCGCGTAGCCCAAGGTAGCGGGAACGGCAAGCGGGTTCTCGTTGAAGAAGATGTCACGCGACAAGCTGCCCTGATATCCCAGGCTCATTACATACTGGTGACCGAGATCGTATTGCATGTCGAACGAATAGTGATGCGTGCGCTGGGTAGGCATGGTGTGGGGGAAGACGTCCACACCGACCGAACCGCTGGTGGGGAGGCCGTTGGAGCCAAAGCTCAGGATAAAATTGGGGTTAGCAGGGTACCCAAAGACGCTGTGCGGGTCTGTCGAAATTCCATACTGAATGCCGAGATTATTCGGTGAAGTCGGCGTTGCGAGTGTCAGGTATTCGCCAATACTGAGGCCGGGATTTCCGCTGATATTGGCGGAAATGGCAATTTCCTCCTGGTTATAGTTGAGGCCGTAACCGCCGCGAAATACAAGGCGATTGTTGAATTTAGTCGGACTCCAGGCAAAGCCGACTTCAGGGCCAAAGTTATTTTTCTGCGCGTTCCAGGAATCCCCCGTGCTGACCGTCAACCCCGTAAGGTAGTTCGCGCCTGCGCCCGGATTAGCAACATACATATTGTTCTGTTTGGAGGAGAGCGGGCCGAAGTAGGACCAGCGCAAGCCAAGATTGATGGTTAGATTTGAGCGGAGTTTGAAATCGTCCTGAACAAAGAAGCCCAGGATGTTTTCACGCTCATCTTGGCGCTGGGTAGTAGGCAGTCCGGTATGAGGATTGGCGGTCAAATAGCCTTCGTGATTAGGAGCATCGTTGAGGAAATCCCACAAGTTGAAGAAACTGTAGCTGGGTACGCCGCATGGGTAACAAGCGTTTAGATAAAAAAGTCGCGTCGCCTCTCCACCAAACTTAATGGTGTGTCTACCGAAAATCTTGGTCGCGACGTCCTTGTAGCTGTAAGTCCACTGGTCCAGGTCGGCGCCGACGTTCCCTCCAAAATCGCCGATCGTGATGCTGCCAATGGTTCCGATGCTATCTTGCGGTAATCCGAGCGGCGACTGCGGGTTGTCCTTGACTTCGTTATAGCGCCATCCCGCGGCATTCGCGCGTACTTCATTGAGCAAGGTCGGGGAAAAGGTGTGATTCCAGATGACCGAAAAGGCGTCGTTAATCTGGTTGTGATGGAAGATGTCGTACGTTCGATTGCCGTTGTAATCGTCGGTGGATTGGGGGACCCAGTAGATGGCAAAGCCAATGCGATCTTTGCTGGTGACATCCGCATCAAGACGACCGTTGTACTGCACCGCCGTGAAGGTGGTGGGATTCACGGTGTTGTACTCCGCTATGTCGGCCGTCGTGCCTAGGTTCTCAGGGCCGCCGCTGCCGTCCCCGCCGGTGCCGGGGATTGAAGGATTCTGCCAGCCGGGGTCCATACCCCCGCTGGGGTAAGCCACGCTCCCACCAACTACACCCGTCGGATAGAGCGTAGTGTTCAAGGGCGTGCCGATATTCAAACCACCGGCAACAGCGTTGCAGTTGACGCCCTGAACCAGACCGGCGGTCGCGCAGTTCTGGTTAGCAACGAGGCCGCTGCTAACGACGGCGTTGCCGGGGAAATTGAGATAAGTGGACGCGATGCTCCCAGTGGGCGCCAAGGCGGCGAGAGCTGGAGTATCGTACCAACCAGTCCCCGTAGGACTCGAATTGGGCTCACGCACAGTTTCATAGTTGAAGAAGGCGAAAATCTTGTTCTTCCATATCGGACCGCCAACGCTGCCGCCGAACTGATTGAACTTATTGTTGTCCCTCTCCGAAGTAGTGGCGTAGCCGAAATACCGCTGGTAGGCATTCAAGTTCGGTTGATGAGTCGTGAAGAAGAGGCTGCCATGGAAGTCATTGGTGCCGCTCTTGGAAGTGATTTGAACTTGTGCTCCGGTGAAGCGGCCATCCTCCGCGTCGTAGCTATTGGTCACAATCTTTACATCATCAACGGAATCTTCCGACGGAGTGATGACGGTGGCGCCACCCCAGACAGCGCTTGTAGTGCTGATGCCATCGATCGAAATACCGTTGTTCTGGGCCTGGTTGCCATTGGAGAAACCTTCGACAAGGTTTTCAGTCTTGAAGATTCCGGCCGCACCGCCCGAAGGAGTGGGCCCGCTCTGGACCCCGGGTTGGGTGTAGTATTGACCGCCGGCGCCGTCTTGCGCACCGTCCGCGAAAGTGCCTGGAGCCAACTGTGCGAGTTTAGTGACGTCACGGCCGAATGACGGTAGATGCTGAATCTGATTCTCGGACACCGTTCCGCTGACTGAAGCTGTCTGGGTCTCGAGAGCAGGGATTGACGTTGCATCCACGTTGACGGTCTGCGATGCCGACCCAATCGCCAATGTCACGTTCAACGCGTTGGCCTGGTCGGGCGTCAATATGACGTGGTCGAGCACTTTCTTTTCAAACCCGTTCGCTTCCACTTCCAACCGGAACACGGCGGCAGCTGCGAGGGCGTTGAAGTTGAAAACGCCGGCCGGGTCGCTGGTGCGGACCTGTTTTTCGCCGGTGGCGGGATTGATCAGGGTGAGGGTGGCTCCTGGAATCACGGCGCCCGTGGCGTCGGTCACTACGCCTTGAATGGAAGTTCGATATTGCGCCTGTACCAACGCGGCCGATGCAACGATGCTGACGATCAGCAGTACGACACGGACTGCTAAAACGGAACGCCTCATGGAGTCTCCTGGTCTGAGCGCTTTTGCAAACGCCAAACTTGCAATCTGGGAAGCTTATACCAAATCTTCAACTAAATCTCTGGAAAAGCGATTTAGTAACTCTCGCCGCTTGCTTATAGCACTTCTCAATTTCCATCGTCAAGCGCCAAAGCGGAGCACGCTCTTCGCCGCCCATCGCCAGCTTTTCTATGAAATTTGAGAAGAAGGTATGAAAAACGATAGGACTCTAGCGCCTTTGCTTCGCGCGAACTCCGTGCCCAACCGTGACTCCGCATGTGGTTTCCCGTATGACCAGCTCCGGCTCGACCGTGTGCTTTTCATGCAACTCGGAACCCGGACGATTAATCCGCTTAAGCAAGATTTCAGCCGCGGCTCGTCCCATTTCGCGCAGCGGCTGCCGCACGGTCGTCAGCCCCGGCTTCTGGTAGGCCGCGCTGGGAATATCATCAAATCCGACTACTGAAACGTCTTCGGGAACCCGTCGCCCCGCCTCCCGCAACGCCCGTATCGCTCCCATCGCCGAGATGTCGTTGAACGCAAAGAGCGCCGTAAACGGCTCTCCCGAGGCCAACAGAGTCCTGGCGGCGCGGTGCCCCAGTTCCGGCGACGGCGAATCCCCCTGCAGTTGCGTCACCAGACTTGGATTCATCTGCAGACCGTGCTGTTTCGCAACCCGCTCGATGTTGCTCCAGCGCACTTCCGTGTCCGAACTGAATTCCTGCCCCTTGATAAAAGCGATTTGGCGATGTCCCAGATTGAGCAGGTGCTTCAGCGCGAGCTCCGCCGCCTTCTGGTGATTGAGCACGATGTTCGTGACGCCCTTCACCTCGTTGTGACCCGACACCGTCACAACGGGTACCGAAAGATTCAGATGCCAGGGTGTATCTACCGCAATCAACCCGTCCACCGATCGTTCCAGAAACATCCGCGGATATTCGTCAATTAAATCCGCCCGGTGCCGGTGGCTGGCCACAAAATAAAAATAGCCCTCGTTCAGCAGATAGTCTTCCACGCCGCTCATCACCGATGCCGAATAGCCGTCGCTCACCTCCGGTACGATGACGCCGATCGTGAAACTGCGCTGCGTCCGCAGTGAGCGGGCAAAAAAGTTCGGGCGATACTTGAATTTCCGGACGGCAGTAAAGATCCGGTCTTTGGTCTCTTGCGGAATCGAATCCGCCACGCTCGAGCGGTTGATCACAAGCGAGACCGTCGCCGGGGAAAGAGCCAGATATTCCGCCAGCTTTTTCAGGCTCATGGGTTTGCGCGCAGCGCTTTCCGCGGGGTCGCTAGTTTGTCGAGTCTTGCTCTTTTTGCTTAGGGTCACCGAGCGCAGTCTCGCACAACGAAATCGCGGCGGCAAGCGTCGATCCTTCGGTTCGCCCGGGATCGGCTATTGACATCGGCGGCAAAAACGTATTTCATACAAACCGTCGATCTCTACTAACGCGATTTAGTTGCCTCCATACTCGTAGCTGCCTCAAAGGTGCTAACTCATGTGGTTCCCCTTCTTTGGCGCGGAGATATCTGCAAGATTTTCCGGTCGAGCGCGCTTTCCTGCCATATTCACCTCGCACAATCGCCGGACCAAAGCTTGCCGTACCGACTATCTGGACATGCCGAATAGAGGAGAAAGGATCGAGTTATGAGTTACTTTGCCGCCACGTCGTGGGCCATCATGTTTGTCCGTCATCTCATCCTCCTCGCGACCTTTTGCCTCTCTTCCGCAATGGCCTTCGCGAATTCGGATTACTACCGCCATGTCATTTTCGATAATAGTCTAACTTCGGATAACTATTTCTATAGCACCGCGCAATCATCCGGTCGGAGTTTTCTCGAACAAAAAAACGGCAACTTACCCGTCGAAACAAAGACATTCTTAACTCCGCCCAATTCGATCCGCCTGACATGGCAATCCGCACCCAACGGTGGATGGTTAGCCCAGGTAAGGACCATCGACTTTCGCAACCGCTTCCCCCAACTCGACGGCGCCAACCTCTACTTCTGGATCTTCGCCCCCCAACCGATCGCTGTCGCGGACCTGCCTATGATCGTTCTCTCTAACGCGCGCGAGGGATTGCAAGGTGCCGAATTCCCCGGTAGCTTCAGCCAGCCTCTTGATCTAGGGAAATACAGTGGCGATCTACCGGCAGGCCGCTGGGTCCAGGTTCGCATCCCGCTCTCCGACTGTCGCACCGCCTCCATCCACACTTTCAAGCCCCAGTACACGCAGAGCGTAACCTTTTATCAAGGCCGCTCCGACAACGTACGGCATACACTCATCGTCGATGAGATCCGCATCGATGACGACCCATCCGCGACCGCTCTTCCGACACCATCGAACCTGCATGTTACCGGATATGATCGCCACATCGAACTCGAATGGGACGCGGAAGATAGTCCCGCAGTCGCTCGTTACATTGTGTACCGCTCTTTCAGCAGCGACCCCGACACAAAAAACTTTGTGCCGATAGGAATGCAGCTCTCGGGCATTCATCGTTATGAAGACTTTCTGGGCAAGCCGGACGCCCGCGCCCAATATAAGGTCCTTGCTTCCGATTGGCAGTACCGGCAATCCGAATTTTCGAACGCAGCCTCCGCATCCACGCATGAGTTGAACGACAGCGAACTCCTCACCATGCTGCAGAAAGCCTGCTTCGAGTATTACTGGGAAGGCGCCGACCCGCACTCCGGCATGGCTCGCGAAAATATACCTGGAGACGATCGCATCGTCGCAACCGGCGCCAGCGGCTTCGGCATCATGGCACTCGTCGTCGGCGTCGACCGCGGCTTCATCACTCGCGAACAAGGCGTGGAGCGTCTGACAACAATCGTCGGCTTTCTCGAACACGCCCCGCGCTACCACGGCGCTTGGTCACACTTTATGAATGGCGGCACAGGCGAGACGATGCCCGTATTCGGGATGTTTGAAAACGGCGGCGACGTCGTCGAGACTTCGTTTCTCATCGAAGGACTGCTGACGGCACGCCAATTCTTCCACGGATCGAAGGATGCCGAGCAATCTCTCTACCGCCGCATCACTCAACTCTGGGAAACCGTCGAGTGGGATTGGTATCGCGAAACGCCAACGAGTAACTTCTTATACTGGCATTGGTCGCCGCAATGGGGCTGGCAGATTCATCATCCGCTCATCGGATTCAACGAGGTAATGATCACTTATCTTTTAGGGATTGCATCGCCGACGCACCCGGTGCCCGCCAGCCTCTACTACTCGGGATGGGTCGGCCAGTCGCAACGCGCAGCATCCTACCGCAAAGGTTGGTCCGGCAGTACTGAGGGCGATCTCTACGGCAATGGACACACTTACTATGGAATTAAACTCGACGTAGGTGTCGGAAGCGGGGGACCCCTGTTTTTCACGCACTACTCTTACATGGGATTCGATCCACACAGCCTTCACGATCGCTTCACCAGTTCTTATTTCGATAACAACCGTAACATCGCACGAATCAATCTTGCGTATTCGATCGCAGATCCCAAACACTTCGAAGGGTACGGGCCAAACGCCTGGGGACTAACTGCCAGCGATGGTCCCGACGGCTATGTGCCCCACGCGCCCAACCACAACGATGATCGTGGTACTCTCACGCCCACGGGAGCGTTGGCGTCTTTCCCCTACACTCCACACGCGTCAATGGCCGCATTCAAACATTATTATCGCGACCTCGGCGGTCAGATGTGGGATATATACGGCCCGCGCGATGCCTATAACCCGAGCGTAAACTGGATATCTCCCATCTACATGGGCCTGAACCAGGCACCCATCGTTGTCATGATTGAAAACTATCGAACAGGTCTCGTGTGGAAGAACTTCATGGCAAATCCGGAAGTTGACGGGATGCTGAAGAAACTCAACCAAGCAACCGCAAATAAAACTGATTCTTATCTCCCAGAATAACTCGCCCTAGGGCACGATCTCGCAAACAGGTCTTCGCGACTAAACACGCCGCAGTTCAGTCGTGTAAGTACGCTAAGTTGTCAAAGCGAAGACCGGCCCCATTTTTCAGAACGAAGATCACTTTCGAAGTCGGCTCAGTCCATCCCGTGCGCAGTCGCCGCAATTCGCCGGACTTCACAGTGAAGGACTCCTCACGAATGTCCGGCGCATGGATCGTAACGTAGGCATCGGACTTACCCGCGTTATACACATCGATGCCCACAAACACTCGAGACGCGTAAAAAGCAAATTCCAAGGACGCAGTGTTTGGCTCCGCACCCACCAAGTTAAACGTCCCGAATTTGCCTTCGGGCACGTTGATGCGCCATTGGTCAGTTCCCCAATCGATGACTCCGGTAGGATACTGTCCTCGTAGCACGGTGCCCGCCATAAGGTGCGGATCATCGAACGTCACGTAAATAGGAGGCGAATGACCACCCTTGCCTTGCACGTCGATATCATTGGACCCTTCGTGCCGAACGCGTAAAACACGACTCGTCTCGTCAAATACATAACCTTCTTTGTCCAAATCCTTCAATCGTACTAATGAATGTCCATGGGCAGTTACTGTCTCAGGGACAAAATCCAACCGCAGCACATCGACTGACTCGAGATCGAAGGTCGAATAACTCACAGAACCCTTCGCATAATTTATTCTAGTGACGACTGAACTTGATCCCAGCAGGTGGGACTCATCCGACGGAGCCCATTCCGGCACGGCCCAGAAAGCGTCCATCAACCTTCTCGGACCATCGGCGAACTCGTCCGTGAACCACCACTGCGAGCCAAACGGAGCATGCGCCCCGCCTGGAAGTCCCTGGAAGTATGTCACCCAGTTAAAGGAACGGAAAGCCTCTTCCCGGTAAGACTCATCCCCGGTCTTTGCATAGTAAAGCGCTTCGACCGCGGCCAGCCTCGATGTATGGCTATCGCAGCACTGATTCGGTTGATTGCAGCAAAAGTCGATGCCATTGCCTTGTTCTGTCGTAACCGTGGCTCCGTGAACGATATATTTCGGCCACTTAGGAGTCGTCTTGACCCACTCGATAAGACGCCGCGAATGCTCACGCCACTGCGGGTCGTTCTCCGGATGGAGCAAAATGTAGCGGGCAAACTCCAGCGGTATGACCTGATTCATGTTATCCATGGTAGGCGGAACATCCTCGAAATAGCCCACCCAAACATTGTTTGTAAGTGGGTATTTCTGGAACCACTCCCACGCACCTGCCCGAACTCGTGTATAACCGGCAACGTTCCCCTGGCTAAGGCGAATCAGCTCATCAAACAACATGATAGGTTCAATTACATTGGCGGTATAAGGCCCCATATTGGCCCCTTCGACTCTTCCATCGCGGGCATAACAGCGTACCGGCCAAGGCGAGGTCTTCTCGTCGCCAACCTTATAATTCTTAAGCAGCGCGTCGGCGCACCGAATCGCGGCTCGCAAGTATTTGGTATTCCCCGTCATCTCGTAGAGACGGAGATAAGCATAGCCATCCTCGCCAACGACGTGCGGCTCGATGTAATCTTCGCCCATAGAGCTCCACCCGCTATAGTGTTTAGCTCCGGGGTTTGCCGACGCGTACGGAACCCGCGACCATGCATATCCTTCAGGTGTCTGTCCGTTCTCTAACTCGTAGTCCACGAAATCCTGCAGAAATACCAGCGTTCGCGCGTCTCCCGTGTAGGGATAAAGTCGCTCGATAAACCCCTCCAACATCGCGCGTAAGTAGCCCGTGGAGTTGGCCCAATGCGTGTCCGGAGACATCTCGAAAGTCGTTCGATCAAAGTCGAAGCAGCAATAGTAATAGGGCAATCTTTGCCGGTTGTATTGGTCCCAAAGAATTGTCCACTGCGCCAGGAAGTCTGACGAGTAAGAATAGCCAGTATCATCCGCCAGCGGCCAGGGCATGAGTTTGCCATGTGAATCCAGTTGCACGGCGCGGCCTGCAATTTCCGGCTGATCGACAACCGCAGCCACCGGAAATCGCTTCGGTTGTTGGCTCGCCAGCGTTGCAACCAGACACAAAATCGCCACACCAATCCTCCAGAGGTTAGTAGCGACCGTCATGCTTGATTCCTCACCGCGAATGCCCCCAAGTCGACCATGCCAGAAGAATCGGATCTCGCACTCGGTAATATCCAAATTGAGATCGATCCCAAGCAATATACATCTCGGCGCGTGCCCTCGGCTTCCATCTGTATCGACAGAGACTAAGCGCCTCTTCTAGAAAACGAAAAACCCGCCCAATACTGGAACTTGGGCGGGGCACCTTCCAGGTGGAATGAACAGTCGCAAATACTAGTTCGGCACGACAAAGGCCTCCACGTTCGCGGTTCCGATATCCAGTCCGGCTGCGAAGGCCGTGACCCCGAACACCTTGTTCAAAGTCGCAGCGGCCGTGCTCGACAAGGTAACGCCGACACCCTTCAAATTGACCAATACGCCTGCGATTGGCTTCAAAGGGGGCTTGAATCCCTTGGGCAGTTCCAGATCGAAGAGCGGGAGCACTCCGGCGACGCTGCCATTCACTACCGCAATTCCATTCAGAACCGGTGCCGACCCCGTTGTATCGATAATAAAGTTCTCGATCGCAACCTGGGTCTTGCCTGCCGTTAAGGTCAGTCCACCGGAGTGCGTGATCTGACCAGCCGCGGTTTGGGCGTCGACGGCTCCCCCGGTGATCGGAAAAGTCACCACCCCTTTGCTGCTAATAGTGGTTGGGTTCAACACGCCCGGAGTCACGCCCAAACTTTTCAGAGCACCTAGAAAATCGCTGCTCAGCTGCACAGAGGTTTGCCCCGACTGCGTAACAACAGTTTGGCCAAGAGCGCTGGCACACACCAGAGTCAAAGCGAGCATAGAGACACACAGAGTTCTTCTTACTGACATTGGAGATATCCTCGGGAGATCGATAGTTTCGATGGCACATCCGCCATCCACCTAGGGAAACGCCGACTCCATCGTTTTGGATCTCCGACTTTCAGATTTTTATTTTTTCCTCCCCTATACTGTTGCCCATGAAGCCGCTACGTCCTCACTCTTGCACAGCAATTTATGTCGTCTTCACGCTAATTATTTTTTTTCCCAAGCCTGTCCACGCGCAAGACGACGCTCGCGTTCACGCCCTGGAAGACCGCGTACGTCGTCTGGAAGGTCTAGTCGAGACGCTTGTTGCAGCGCAGAAAAGCGCCGGTACGCTTCCACCGGAGCGCGCCCAACTAATCCTCGCTGATCTGAGCGCTCCGAGTACGACTTCCATCGCCAAGACTCCTGACCCGCCCGCTTCTCCATCTGCCTCCGGGGATCCTGCACCGCGCTCACTGCCGCAAGAACTGCTGCCGAACCTGGGAAAAATCGGCGCAACCGCCAGCTTTCGCGCCGGTGCCAACTCCGGACCATTCTCTCTGAACACGGGAGGCTTCTTCGGCGGAGCCATCGAATTGCCTCTTTTACTGCTGCCTGGAGGGCGATTGAATTATGAAATTTCTCTAGGCCTCGCGCAAACGAGTCGCAACCTTCTACTCACCTCGAACGTCGCTCAGGTCTCCAATCTCGCGGTGCTCACTGCCCTGAATCCAGCGGAAGGAACCGCCAATATTCAGCAAGCCCTCTCAGGTACTGGCGACTCGCCCTTTCCTGTCACCAGCAATGCGCACTGGAGGGTCCAAGTCCTGGAACTCGTCCCTTTTGCGCTCAAGTACAACAACACGCTCCTTGACCGGTACCGCCTCCGTCCCTATGGCGTCGTGGGGGTCGGAACCTACGTCAGCATCTCGAATCAACTCGTCGCCAGCGGAATACGCTCCGACTCCACGCTTCCTCCCCCAACTTTGCAGGCGCTGGGGCAACTCCTGGGCCCGTCGCCTTTCGGCGGAAGTTTGATCGGTGGACAGGTCGGCCCCGCCAGCCAGCTAGCCAGCCGCGGCCTTCCGGCCGGGCAGGGTGGCGTTGATATCGGATTTCATTATGGTCTCGGCCTCGAATATCGCTGGACCAACGGGTTATCCGTGGCCTTCGATGCTCGCTTCAACAAAGTCCCCGATGGACTTTCCTACCACACCACTACCGCAAGTTGGGGATGGCATTTCTAGAGATCTTTCAATCTACGAATTCGAGCCGGAAGCAGGGGTGCCGGACGAGGGCAGACCGCTCCCGATTTGACTGACCGGTCTTCCGGTCTTCCGTTCTTCAGGACGCCTATCGCGCGCCGAACAGGAGTTTGTGACCTCGAGCTGAGATGCTGCCACCCTTCGGTTCGTCGGTGATAGCAAGCCCTGTTAACTCCGCCAGTTCGCGCGTCGGTTCCGCAAAGAGAAAGCCGTGTCCATCATCGGACGTCTGCAGCAGCCCCGCACTCAAAATCGCCGGCGCGCCTTTTCGTATCACCCAAAGCTGATAGCACTTCTCGTGGTCTAACTTCGGCAGCGCATCCGCTAGCAGTAGCAATCCCGCCTGCGGAGAATAAAATACACGCGCAAACGCCTTGCCGCCTGCCGGATCCACCACCCGCAACACGATCTGTTGTGTCGAACCAGATTGCAGAAGATTCTCGATCTGAGCATAGCGAGCGGTTGCAGCACCTAAGCGCGCAACTTCCGCACGACTTTCCAGGAGCTGACGGTTCAGGGTCGCAACCTCGGCAGGATTCGCCGCGCCCGACGAGATCTTTACTGCCTCCAAATCCCGCTCCAATGCCTCGGCGCGCGCCGTCGAAGCACTCAACGCGCCTTGCAGTTCGACCTCGTTTTTTTCGGCCGCGGCGGTAGCCGAGCGCAGCCCTGCATTCTCCTTCTTGAGCTCATCAACTTGCGCCGCCAGCTCCGCAACCGTCGAAGCGAAAGGCTTACCCATACCGTCGTTTGCAAGCTTTCGTTCGTCTTCCGCACGACCACTCGCACGATTGTCCACGTCCTGATTCCTCGCAGCACGACGATCTGCAGGTGATTCGTTCGAGGTAATCGCATTCTTGGTAGACGACGATGTGGTAGTGGATGTCGCACTGTCCGTCGACTCCCCATTCGGCACTTCTGCAACTCGATGTGCGCCCTGACCCGTCGCCGTCCCCGGCCGCCGCATCCTCTCGATCGTCGCCTCCGCCTTCGTCAATTCCTCGCCCAGTCTTCGCTGTTGCCAAAAGAACCATCCCGCGAGCAGCACGCAAGCGGTGGCAACCACCCAGGGAATCATCCTGAATCGCGGCCATGACCAAGCCGATGCCGCTGACCTCCAACCCGAACTCTCGCCCGCTTCAATCCGCTTCAGCAAATCGCGTTCCACCCGTAGAGAGGGTTGGCGCTCCGGCGCCGTCATCGCG
>Ga0302319_10014240_pt1 | contig 14848 bp, 13 predicted proteins | sample Bog_T0_2_FD_203319 | JGI IMG/M metagenome (GOLD analysis project Ga0302319, IMG submission 203319) | Peat permafrost microbial communities from Stordalen Mire near Abisko, Sweden - Bog_T0_2 | ecosystem: Environmental > Terrestrial > Soil > Wetlands > Peat | place: Sweden: Abisko, Stordalen Mire... | reverse complement strand
ACGAAGAGGTTCATGTAGAGGAAGAACTTGGGGTAGTCGGGGTCCCCCTTCATGTAGCCGATCGAGTAGAGGTGGATGAGGGTGCTGATGCCGGTGACGAACAGCACCATGGTCATCGAGAGCGGGTCGACGTACAGCCGGGCGTGGACCTGCAGGGCGCCGACGGGGATCCAGGTCCAGAGGTTCTGGGTGTACGACCGGGGTGAGCCGCCCACCGTGAGCAGGTCGAAGTAGGCGCCCACCCCGATGAGGAACGACAGCCCCACCATCACGGTGGCCACGATTCCGGCGGCGGGCTCGCCCATGCGGCGGCCGGCCGTGGCCAGGGCGGCGAACCCGAGCAGGGGCAGCGCGATGATCAGCCAGGTCACAGACAGCATGGTCCCGTCAGCCCTTCATCAAGTGGAGGTCGTCGGCGGTGGCGTTGGTCCGGCGGCGGAAGATGGCGACCACGATGCCCAGGCCCACCACGACCTCGGCGGCGGCCACCACCAGCACGAAGAACACCAGCACCTGGCCGCCGATGTCGTGCAGCATCCGGGCGAAGGTGACGAAGCTGAGGTTGGCGGCGTTGAGCATCAGCTCGACGCACATGAACATGACCAGGACGTTGCGCCGGACCAGCACCCCCAGGGCGCCGATGGCGAACAGCACCACGCTCAGCGCGAGGTACCAGTCGGGGTTGATGGTCATGGCAGGTCCTCGTGGTGGGATCCCGGCACGGTGACCGACTCCGCCCCGTTCCCGGTGGCCGGCGAGGAGGTGGTGGCCCCTTCTGCATCGGCGGTCACGGCCTCGGGGGCCACGGCCTCGGCGGTCACCGGCTCGGTCACGGCCTCGGCGGTCGCGGGTTCGGGCTCGGTGGATGGCGTGGCCGCCGGGGAGGTGGGGGCCACGGTCGTGGAGCCGGGGCCGGCGACGAGGTCACCGGTGGCGTCCGGGCCCCCGATACGTGCCTGCGGATCCGACTCCTCGTCGATCGGGTTGATGGTGGCCGGCGGCCGGCGGGCCAGCACCACGGCACCCACCACGGCGATGATCAGGAGGGCCGCCGTGGCCTCGAAGGGGAAGAGGTAGGTGGTGTAGACCGAACGACCCAGCAGGTTGACGTTGGGCGCACCGGTGTTGGGGCCGGCCACGTGGGGCGCCCCAGTGGTCCAGTGCGACACCTGACCCAGCAGCAGCAGCCCGGTGGTGCCGAGGGCGATCAACCCGATGGCCAGGGGGCGCTGGCCACGCAACGGCTCGGCGGCGATGTCCTCGGTGCGGTCCACGCCGAGGAACATGATCACGAACAGGAACAGGACCACGATGGCCCCGGCGTACACGATGACCTGGACGGCGGCGAGGAAGCTGGCCTGCTGCAGCACGAACAGCACGGCGATGCCGAACAGGGTCATGACCAGCATGAGGGCGGCGTGGACCGGGTTGCGGGCCACCACCACACCGATGGCACCGGCCAGCACGATGGCCGCCGACACCGCGAAGGTGCCGACGTCGACCCATGAGGCATGGCCGGTCGTCGCTGCCGTGATCATCGCCGCCACCGCTCCGAGCATCAATCGCCGCTCGTTCCCGTGGTCGGCGTGGGAGCGCCGGTGCCCGGCTGGTCCCGGTCCGCATTGCCGGCGACCCTGGCCGCGGCGTAGTCGGCGTCGGCCTTGGCCTTGTGCTTCTTGCCGGCACCGGGCGCGAACCGCTCGGCCTTCTCCAGCATGCGGCCGATGGCGCCCCGGGGGCCGCGCTTCTCCGCCGGCAGGTCCGAGACCAATAGGTGACGCTCGAGGGTGTCGCGCAGCTGCCGGCTGCCGGTGGAGGCGTCGTCACGGTGGGCGGACTGGCCCCCCTCGGGGGCCCGGACCCCGAAGCCGAGCTCGCCCGACCACTGGACCTGGCCCTCGAACTCGGCCGCACCGGCCGGTGACGTCGCCCGCATCCACCCCGAGGTGTGCAGATCGTCGCCCTCCCGCCAGTCCTCCCACGGGAGGTGTTGGGGCTTGCCCTCGTCGTCCACGAGCAGCTCGTCCTTGCCGTAGATGGCGTCGTTGCGGTTGGTGAAGGAGAACTCCATGAGCTTCGACTCGGTGATGGCCTCGGTGGGGCAGGCCTCGACACACAGGTCACAGTGGATGCACCGGAGGAAGTTGATCTCGTAGACGTAGCCGTACCGCTCCCCTGGCGACACCGGGTGGTCCGGGGGATTGTCGAGGCCGCGCACGTAGATGCAGTCGGCCGGGCACACCCCGGCGCACAGCTCGCAGCCGATGCACTTCTCCATGCCGTCCTCGTAGCGGTTGAGGACGTGACGGCCGTGCTGGCGCGGCTGCTTGGGCCGCTTCTCCTCGGGGTACTGGCGGGTGACCGGGAGGCGGCCGATGTGCTCGAGGGTCAGCTTGAAGCCACCGAGGAAGTTCTGCCGCTGGCGGGGAGGCTCGGGGACGGCCATCAGCTGTCAGCTCCTTCGGTGGTCGGGACCCCGGCGGAGCCGTTGGCGTCGGCGGGTTCGGCAGGACGGGACCATAGCCGGACGCCCACCGGGGGCACGATTGCCCGTGTCTCCTCGCGCTCAGAGCCGATGGCGAAGGCCCGACGGATCACGATGGCCGCCACCACCACCGCCCCGGTCATGGCCACGCCCCACCAGCCGTCGATCACGAAGCCGGCCACGATCATCAGCCAGCCCAGCGACAGCGGGATGAGGCGCTTCCACCCGAGGTCCATCAGCTGGTCGTAGCGGAGCCGGGGCAGTGCGGCCCGGAGCCAGACGAACACGAACAAGAAGACGAGGGTCTTGGCCAGGAACCACAGGATGGGCCACAGCCAGTACAGGTGCGCGATGTGGGGGATGGGACCGTCGGGGCCCCCGAAGAACAGGGTCACGGTGATGGCCGACATGGTGATGGTGTTCATGAACTCGGCCAGGAAGAAGAGGGCGAAGCGGATGGAGGAGTACTCGGTGACGAACCCGCCCACCAGCTCGGAGTCCGCCTCCACCAGGTCGAAGGGCGGACGGTTGGTCTCGGCGATGATGGCGACGAAGAAGATGATGAAGGGCACCACACCCAGGCGGATGACGTTCCACTGCCACAGGTGCCCGGCCTGGGACTCCACGATGGTCCGGGTGGACAGGGCCCCGGTGATCAGGACCACGGTGACCACCGTCATCCCGAGGGCCGCCTCGTAGGAGATCATCTGGGCCGAGGCCCGGACCGATCCGAGGAGCGGGTACTTCGATCCCGACGACCAGCCGGCCAGCATGATGCCGTACACGCCGATGGACGACATGGCCAGCAGGAACAGGATCCCCATGGGAGGATCGGCCAACTGCAGCTCGAAGTGGTGGCCGGCGATGGTCACCTCGCCCCCGATGGGCACGATGGCGAAGCTCAAGAAGGCCGGGATGATGGTCAGGTAGGGGGCCAGCTTGAAGACGAACCGGTCGGCCTGGTCCGGCATCAGGTCCTCTTTGAAGAACAGTTTGATCCCGTCGGCCAGCGTCTGGGCGATGCCGAAGGGACCGGCGCGGTTGGGCCCGATCCGGCTCTGCATGTCCGAGATGACCTTGCGCTCGAACCAGATCATCAACATGACCGAGACCATCAGGGCGCCGAAGACCACCAGCACCTTGATCAGGACGATGAGGAAGACCACCCACCCCACGCCGTGGCTGTAGAGCGGGTCGCCGGCGATGAGGGGATGGACCAGGGCGGCCACGGTGCTCACGGTGTCTCCATCCGCAGGTCGACCACCGGGCCGGCCGAGTCGATGAGATCGGCCACGGTCCCCTCGTCGAGGGGGACGTTGAAGTCGACGGCCACCACCTTGCGGGGCAGCGAGGCGTCGGGCACCGCGGCCAGCACCAGCGAGGCGGTCGACGTGCGCACCCGCACCGAGCCACCGGCGGTCACACCGAGCTCGTCGAGGTCGAGGGGATGGGCCCGGAGCGGGGACGGTGACACCAGTGCGGCCAGCGCCGGCGCCGCGCCCACCGCCGCGCCCCGGTCGTAGAGGACCCGCGAGGCCACCAGGCGCACGGAGTAGCTGTCGTTGGGGGCCACGCGGGGGACGGTCAGGTCCACCGGCCCGGCCAGCGGCTCGGGGCGCACCGGCCCACCGTCCCCGGGCCCGGTCCCGTTCCCGTTCCGGGCCACGTCGGCTCCGAGCCCGGCGGTGGGTGACTCGGCCAGTCCGGCTCGGGGCGGGGCGCCCTGGCGCTCGACGGACTCCACGCCGGGGACGGCGATGGGGTCGAGGGGTGCGGCGGCCGAGCGTCGGGTGATGCTCACGGCGCTGGCGCGCAGGGGGGCGACCACACCGTCGCCCGTGCCCGGGGCGTCGAGGACGGCCCGCGTGATGCCGTGGTGGGAGGGGGCCAACCGCTCCACCTCGTCCCACACGTCGCCGACCGAGTCGAGGCCGAGGTCGCCGCCGAGGTGGATGGCCAGCTCGCTGGCGATCATCCAGTCCGGCCAGGCCTGGCCCGGCGGCACCAGCTTCTGGCCCAGGCGGCTGATCCGGCCCTCGATGTTGGTCGTGGTGCCCGGGCGCTCGTGCGCCTCGGCGGCGGGCAGGACCACATCGGCCCGCTGGGTGACCGCACCGGGCGCGCTGGCCACGGCCACCACGAACTCTGCGCCGTCGAGGGCCCGCTCGGCCAGCCGGCGGTCGGGAAAGTCGGTGAGCGGGTCGCTGCCCAGGAGCACCAGTGCCCGCACGCGGGACCCGGCGGCGGTGTCACCGGGCTCAGCGGTGTCACCGGGCTCGGCAGTGTCGCCGGCGGCGGCGCGGAGAATGGCCGTGGTGTCGCGGCCTCGGGCCGCGGGGACCGAGCCCCAGGCGTGGGTGAACCATGGGCGGCCGGCCTCGAGCGTGACCCGACCGGGCAGGAGGCCGGGGGCCAGCCCCATGTCGAGGGCCCCGGCGACATTGCCCCTCCGGAGGGCGGGCAGGAAGCGGGCCCCGGGCAGGGCGCGGGCCAGGGCCTGGGCCGCCGCTGCCACCAGCACGCCGTCCTCGGCCACCGAGGGCCGGCCCACCACGACCACCACGTTGCCCGTCCCCACGAGCCGGCGGGCATCGGCCAGTGCCTCGGCATCGACGGCGGCCGGCGCCGGGGCCCCGGCATCGGTGAGGGCGGCAGCCAGGGTGGCGGACTCGCCCGGCGCGAACCGCAGCGAGGCGGCGGCATAGGGGGTCAGGGACGTGGCCTGGGGTGACAGCTCGACCAGCTTCAGGTCCCCGTCGACCACCGCCGAGCGCAGCCGGAGGAAGAGGATCGGGAGCTCCTCGCGGATGTCGCCGGACAGGAGCACCACGGTGTCGGCGGCGGCGGCCTGGTCGATAGTGGCCCGGGGCAGGCCCAGCACCACCTCGGCCGGGAGCCCGTCGCCCATCTGGGCGTCCACCGAGTCCGTCCCCACGATCCCCTTGGCCAGCTTGGCCCAGGCGTAGGCCCCCTCGTTGGTCAGCCGGGCCCCCCCGACCACAGCCACCGACTCGGGACCGCCCGACGACGTCGCACTCGTGAGGCCCTCGGCCACCGCGGCCAGGGCCTCGTGCCACGGCACCGGCACCAGGGCGCCGTCACGCCGGACCATCGGGTCGGTCAGCCGGTCGTCGCTGTTCACGGACTCGAAGGCGAACCGGCCCTTGTCGCACAGCCAGCCGTGGTTGACCGGGTCGGCATCGATCCCCAGCAGCCGGGTGACCCGGTTGGACGAGGACTGCACGGCCACGCGGCACCCCACCGAACAGGTGGTGCAGGTCGACTCGACCTGGTCGAGGTCCCAGGGGCGGGCGGCGAAGCGGTACGGGGCGGCGGTGAGGGCGCCCACCGGGCAGATCTGCACCGTGTTGCCCGAGAAGTACGAGGCGAAGGGCAGCTCGGGGAAGGTGTTGACCTCGAGCTGCTCGCCGCGTCCGATGAAGTCGATCTGGGCCTCGCCGGCCACCTCGTCGGCGAACCGGGTGCACCGGCTGCACTGGATGCAGCGCTCGCGGTCCAACAGGACCAGCTCCGAGATGGGGATGGGCTTCTCGAAGTGCCGCTTCTCCTCCACGAACCGGGACTCCCCCGGCCCGTAGGCCAGGGTCTGGTCCTGCAGGGGGCACTCGCCCCCCTTGTCGCAGACCGGGCAGTCCAACGGGTGGTTGATCAGCAGGAACTCGAGGACACCGTCCTGGGCCTTTTTGACCTTGTCCGAGTTGGTGGTCACCTCCGAGCCGGACTGGACCTCCACGAAGCAGCTGGGCTGGAGGGAGGCCCCCCTCGGACCGCTGACCTCGACCAGGCACATGCGGCACACCCCGACCGACTTCATGCGCGGGTGGTAGCAGAACCGCGGGATGAAGGTGCCGGCGCGTTCGGCGGCGGCGATGAGGATCTCACCCTTGGGCGCGCTGACCTCCCGGCCGTCGAGCGTGAAGGTCACCATCTCGACCGGCGGGACCAGGGACTCCTCGTTCACCTCGACGTCGCCGGCCAAGTTGGCCCGGGTCGAGCCGCCCTCGGTGGTGGTGACAGGGGTCTGCTCACTCATAGGGGCAGCCGCCTTCTTTCACGTGCACGAGGAACTCGTCACGGAACATCTGGATGGCCGAGCCGATGGACGAAGGGATGGACGGGCCGAGTACGCAGATGGTGGTCTGCTGGGGCGGCCAGGTGAGCCCGGGGGCGATGTTGTCGCACGCATCGAGCAGGAGGTCGATGTCCTGCTCGCGTCCGTGGCCGGTCTCGATCCGCTCCATGATCTTCTCCAGCCATCCCGAGCCCTCGCGGCACGGCGTGCACTGGCCGCACGACTCGCGGGAGAAGAACTTGGTGATCCGCCAGGCGGCCCGCACCGCGCAGGTGTGGTCGTCCATCACCACGATGGAGCCCGAGCCCAGCATGGAGCCGGCCGCGCCCACTTCGTCCTGTCCCAGGGGGAGATCGATCTGGTCGGGGCCGAACCACGGCGCCGACACCCCGCCGGGGATGAACGCCTTCAGCCCGCGCCCGTGGGGGATCCCCCCGCCCAGCGCCGGGTCGTTGATCAGGTCGTTGAAGGTGGTCTTGACCATCTCGAGCTCGAACACCCCGGGGTTGACCACATGTCCGGCCAGCGCGAAGAGGCGGGTGCCGGTGGAGCGGCCCTCCCCCAGGGCGGCGAAGGCGGCACCGCCGTTCAGGATGATCCAGGGCAGGTTGGACATGGTCTCGACGTTGTTGACCACGGTGGGCTCGCCGTACAGGCCGATGGCGGCCGGGAAGAACGGTGGCTTGATCCGGGGGAACCCGCGCTTGCCCTCGAGGGACTCGAGCAGCGCGGTCTCCTCGCCGCAGATGTAGGCGCCGGCACCCGGGTGGACCACCACGTCGACCGAGAAGCCCGATCCGAAGATGTCGCCACCCACCGCTCCGTGGGCGTAGGCGTCGTTGAGCGCCGCCTGCACCCGCTCGAGGCCCAGGGCGAACTCGCCCCGGATGAAGATGAACACCTGGGTGACCTGCAGGGCGTAGGCGGCGATGAGGACGCCTTCGATCAACTGGTGGGGATCCCGCTCCACCAGCAGGTGGTCCTTGAAGGTGGCCGGCTCGCTCTCGTCGCCGTTGACCACCAGGTAGGTGACCGGGTTCTTGCGCAGCATGGCCCACTTCCGCCCGGCAGGGAATCCGGCCCCACCCCGGCCGAGCAGGCTGGCCGTGTCGACCTCGTGGGCCACCGCCTCGGGGGTCATGGTCAGGGCCTTGCGCAGTCCCTCGTACCCCCCGGTGGCCAGGTACCGCTCCAGGGTGTGCGAGTCGTCGTGGCCGAGCCGGGCGGTGACGATCTTCGGTGCCTCGGTGACGGCCACTACGACCCCCCCGCCTTCGGGCCGGCCCCAGAGGTGGTCGTGGCCGCCTCGGCGGCGGCCTTGCGCTGGGCCTGGGCCTCGGCCATGGCCGCCCGCTCCGAGGCCACGCGGCCGGGGTCGGCGTCGAGCCCGGTGGTGCGCACCACCCGGTTGAGGGTGCCGTGGGGTGGGATCTCCGCGCCACGCTCGCCGGCCCGCAGCTCGGCCATCAGGCGGTCGAAGCTCTCCGCTGTCTGGGCGCCGACGAAGCGATGGTTGACCTGCACGCACGGGGTCCGGTCGCAGTCGGCCAGGCACTCGGCCTCCTCGAGGGTGATGACCCCGTCGGCCGTGGTCCCGCCGGCATTGACCCCAAGGCTGTGCTCGGCGTGCTCGAGAAGGTCGGCGGCACCGCCCAGCAGGCAGGCGATGTTGGTGCACACGGCCACCACGTAGGTGCCCACCGGCTCGGTGTGGAGCATGTCGTAGAACGAGGCGGTGCCGAGGACCTCGGTGGGGGTCACCCCGACGAGCCCGGCGATGTCGACCATGGCCTCGGGGGTCAGCCAGCCGTCCTGCTCCTGGGCCAGGTGGCACAGGGGGATCAGCGCCGATCGGGGCTCGGGATACAGCGCGATGGTCCGGCGGGCTCGCTCGAGGATCTCGGGCGACAGGTGGCTCGGGGCCGGGGTGGCCCGCTGGCCGCCCCGCCGCGGCGCGGCGACCGGCGTGGTGGCGTCGCTCACCGGTCCACCTCCCCCATGACCGGGTCGATGGTCGAGCACACGGCCACGGCATCGGCCAGCAGGCCGCCCCGCATCATGAGGGGCAGCCCCTGCAGGTTGACGAAGCTCGGGCCGCGGATGTGCATCCGGTAGGCCTTCGGAGAGCCGTCGGAGACGAGATAGCAGCCCAGCTCCCCGCGCGGGGACTCGATGGCCACGTAGACCTCGCCCTCGGGCACCTTGAACCCCTCGGTGAACACCTTGAAGTGGTGGATCAGGGCCTCCATCGACTCGTCGATGCGGCCCCGGGGGGGCGGGGTCACCTTCTTGTCCTGGATCCGGTAGTCGCCGGCCGGCATCTTCTCCACGATCTGGCGGATGATCTTGACCGACTCGCGGATCTCGTTGAGGCGGATGGAGTACCGGTCGAAGTTGTCGCCGTAGGTGCCGACGATTACGTCGAAGTCCACCTCGTCGTAGCGGAGGTAGGGCATGGAGCGACGCAGGTCCCAGGGGACGCCGGTGGAGCGCAGCACCGGGCCGGTGAGGCTGAGGGCCAGGGCCTCCTCGGCCGACAGGGTGCCGATGCCCTCGGCCCGCTGCCGGAACAGGGGCTGGCCGGTCAGGAGCTCGTCGTACTCGTCGGTCCGCTCCATCACCGTGTCGCAGATGACGGTGACGTCGTCCTCCCACCCGTCGGGCAGGTCGGCCGCCGTGCCGCCCGGCCGGATGAAGTTGTGGTTCATGCGCAGCCCGGTGGTCTTCTCGAAGAAGGCCAGGACCATCTCCCGCTCGCGGAAGCCGTAGATCATCATGGAGGTCGACCCGAGGTCCATGCCGTTGGTGGCCATCCACATGAGGTGGGACGACACCCGGTTCAGCTCCACCATCAGCATCCGGATCCAGTCCGAGCGGGGAGGCATCTCGGCCCCCAGCAGGGCCTCGACGGCCAGGGACAGCACCAGCTCGTTGTGGAGCGGCGCCAGGTAGTCCATGCGGGTGACGTTGGTGGAGCCTTGGACGTAGGTCAGCTCCTCGCCGGTCTTCTCCATGCCGGTGTGGAGGTAGCCGATCACCGGCTTGGTCCGGAGCACCGTCTCACCGTCGAGCTCGAGCATCAAGCGGAGCACCCCGTGGGTGGACGGGTGCTGCGGCCCCATGTTGATGATCATGGTCTCGTCGTCGGTCTGCTCGATGTCGATGTCCGAGGGGTCGACGGCCACGCCTTCGGGAAGTCGGAGGACGGCGCCGACCTCACGACGCAGCTCGGACGGATCGGTCTGGCTGCGACGGGTCAGCTCCTGCACGCCCTCGGACGTCTCGGCCACCAGGCCCTGGGCGCGGTGGAAGGGACCGTCCTCCAAGAACTCGTCGCCCGCCGGCGGGTCGTCGAGCACGGTGTCGGGATGGGGCGGCGCGCCGTCGCCGTTGGTCGGGGTCGTCGCCGTCACGTCGCTCATCGGGGGCCCGGCGCACCCTTGAACTGGACCGGTACCCGGCCGACCCCGTAGTCCTTGCGGAGGGGGTGGCCCTCCCAGTCCTCGGGCAGCAGGATGCGCGTCATGTCGGGGTGGCCGACGAACACGATGCCGAAGAGGTCGAAGGCCTCACGCTCCATGGCCTCGGTGCCCGGGTAGAGATCGAAGAGCGACGGCGCGGTGGCGTCGGACTCGGGGACCTGCAGGCGGACCCTGACCCTCCGGGCCTGGCTGAGCGACAGCAGGTTGACCACCACCTCGAACCGCTCGGGGGTCACCCCGTCCGGCAGGGACCGGCCCGGGTGGGTGAGGTAGTCGACACCACACAGGTCCGCGCACATCTCGAACCCGTTGTCGCGGTACTCGCGCACGGCGTCGACGTAGCTGGCCCGGGTGGGGAAGACCACCTCCTGTCCGGTGCGCACGGTGGCCCGGGCCACGCCGCCGCCCGACTGACTGGCTCCGGTGGGCTCCTCGACCACCGTCACAGGGGCTCACCCACGCTGCGGGCGATGACCGGGTTGCGCTTCGGGGTCCCGAGGTGGACGGCATCGGGTCGGTCCGGGGTCCAGCCCGACGTCGACTCGTCGGCGCGGGTGCGACCGTCGTCGGTGTCCTCGCCCTCGTCGTGAGCCAGCGTGGCCCCGTCGGCCTGTCCCAGCAGCGGCACCGGTGCGCGGTGGGTGATGTCGTTGGTGCGCACCTTCTCGTGGAGCGTGAGGATGGCGTGCATCAGCGTCTCGGGGGTGGGCGGGCAGCCCGGGGCGTACACGTCGACCGGGACGATCTGGTCCACGCCCTGGACGATGGCGTAGTTGTTGAACATGCCTCCGGTGCTGGCGCACACGCCCATGGAGAGCACCCACTTCGGCTCCATCATCTGGTCGTAGACCTGGCGGAGCACCGGCGCCATCTTCTGGGACACGCGGCCGGCCACGATCATCAGGTCGGCCTGGCGGGGGGAGGCCCGGAAGACCTCCATCCCGAACCGGGCCAGGTCGAAGTCGGCGGCGCCGACCGACATCATCTCGATGGCGCAGCAGGCCAGGCCGAACGTGGCCGGCCACATGGAGTAGGTCCGGGCCCACTTCACCAGGTCCTCGAGACGCCCGGTGAGGAAGTTGTGCTGGAGGTCCTCGAGGCCCATCGGCGGCCGGCTCCCGATCTACGCGGCCCGACCGGGTCCGCCCGGCGCGGTGGCCGGCTCTCCGGTCGTCGGGTCGTCGGGGTCGTTGGAGGGGCGGGAGCCGATGTGCGTCGAGCGCCCGGGGCCGGCCGGGCCGGCCGAGATGCGGGCGATGGTCGACTCCGAGGTCCGCGAGGGGAGGGCCCCGACCAGCCGCTTGGCCGGCCCCCAGCTCAGGGCGCCGTTGCTCACGAGGAAGAGGAAGGAGATGAAGACCACGGCGGCGAACACGATCACTTCGGTCAGCCCGAATGAGCGCAGCTGGCGGAAGATCACCGCCCACGGGTAGAGGAACACGATCTCGATGTCGAAGATGATGAAGATCATGGCGATCAGGTAGAAGCGCACCGGGAACCGTGTCGGCGGGTCGATGCCCGGGACGATGCCGCACTCGTAGGGCGCGATCTTGGCCGCCGTGGGACGCTTCTTGGGCGCCAGCAGCGCCGAGGCCACGAAGGACAGGGCGGCGAACAGGAACCCCAGGATGAGAAGGATGAGGATGGGCAGGTAATCGTCCACAGGAAGTTGTTTTTACCACGGCCCCTCCGGGCAAGCACATCGACGGCCGGGGGCGCGTCAGCCGTCGGCCCGGGGCGCCCGGTGTGTCGGTCCCGGAGCGCGGCCCCTACGATTGGGGTGCGTGAGCCCCTCCCCCGACACCGCACCGAGGCCCTCCTCCGATCACGTCCACGACGTGCTGGTGGTGGGCGGCGGCCCCTCGGGCTCGTCGTGCGCCTACTGGCTGGCCGAGGCGGGGTGGGACGTGGCCCTGGTCGAGAAGAAGGTCTTCCCGAGGGAGAAGACCTGCGGGGACGGCCTGACCCCCCGTTCGGTCCGCCAGATCGCCGACATGGGTGTCGAGGGTGCCCTGACGGGGGCGCACCGCTATTCGGGCCTCCGGGCCCACGCCTACGGCCGGGTCCTCGACCTCCCGTGGCCCGAGCACCCCAGCTTCCCCTCCTACGGGTATGTGATCACCCGCCACGATCTGGACGCCCTCGTCAACGAGCGGGCCGTCAAGGCCGGGGCCACCGTGTGGCAGGGCACCGAGGCGGTCGAGCCGGTCCTGGCCGAGCCCGCCCCCGGCCGGCGGGACGGGATGGGAGCCTCCGGGCCGGCCGGCCTGCCGTCGTGCGTGGGCGCCGTGGTCAAGGAGAAGGCCTCCGGCGCGGTGCGCACCGTGCGGGCCCGGTACGTGGTGGTGGCGGACGGGGCCAACTCGCGGTTCGGGCGGGCCCTCGGGACGACCCGGGACCGGAGCCAGCCCATGGGGATGGCGCTGCGCGGCTACTACCGCTCCCCCGGCCATGACCGGACCTTCATCGAGTCCCACCTGGACATCCGGGACGGGGAGGGGAAGGTGGTGCCGGGGTACGGGTGGATCTTCCCGCTGGGCGACGGCCGGGTGAACGTGGGGGTGGGCCTGCTCTCCACCGACCGGCGATGGAAGGGTGTGAACACCTCCACCCTCATGGACCACTTCGTGGCCTACGCCCCCGACGAGTGGGAGCTCTCCCCCGCCACCTGCCTCGGCCCTCCCACCGGAGGCAAGCTGCCCATGGGGCTGGCGGTCGGGCCCAGGGTGGGGGCCACCACCCTGGTGGTGGGGGACGCGGCCGGCTCCATCAACCCCTTCAACGGGGAGGGCATCGCCTACGGCTACGAGACCGGCCGGTTGGCCGCCGCCTCGCTCGGTGAGGCCCTGCGCGGTGACGGCGTCGACGCCCTGGTGCGGTACGAGGCCCGGTTGGAGGACGCCTACGGCCTGTACTACCGGGTGGCCCGGGCGTTCATCCGCGTGATCAGCCGCCCCGAGCTGATGCAGCTGTGCGTGGGCACCGGCATGCACTCGGAGACCCTCATGGGATGGATCCTGCGCATCATGTCCAACACCCTCCGGCCCGACGAGGTCGGGCCGGCCGAGGCCGCGTACCGGGCCCTGGCCGGTATCGCCCGCCTGGCCCCCACCCCGGGCTGAGCTCCCCGTCGGACGACGGGGGCGGTCCTCCCGGGAGTACGCCCTACCGGGTGGCGGCCTGGGCCACCCGGGCCACGACGGCGTTGTAGGCGGGGGTGAAGGCGCCTCCGGGGATGGCCGGGCCGTTGGTCGAGGGCTGGAGCCGGGTCACCGTGGTGCTGCCCAGCATGTAGGCCTCGCCGACCACCTCGGTGCCCTGGCCGGGGATGGTGAAGGTCGTCACGTACCCGTAGGACTTGACCCCGGCGGGGGCGGTCAGCGTCACGGTCTGCACCGAGGCGGTGGCACCGGGCACCGTGGCGGCGATGGTGGCCGACTGGAACTGGGCGTAGCAGGTGCCGAAGGTGGGGGCGGCGAACGCCGAGGCGGCGGCCTCGGCCTCGGCGGCGGTGCCCAGAACGGCGGTGCTCGAGAACATCTGGATGTTCGGGTCGGCCCCGCTGGCGAAGGTGGGCGACCGGACCGCGGTCTGCTGGCCGGGAAGCGCCCCGCCGCCGAACAGGCCGGACGCCACGGTGGCGGGCTGGCCGAGGCACGAGGCCATGGCCTGGACGGCCTTGGCCTGTGCCGCCGGGGGTGCGGCCGGGGGGCGCTCTGCCTCGGCGGCCACGGCGGCGCGGGTCCAGCCGGCGGGCAGATCACCGAGGCGCAGGTTGATGGATCCGGCCAGCGCCACATCGGCCGACACGCCACCGGCGGCGGTGGTCGGGGTGGCCGACGGGGTGCTGGAGTTGTTGTGCTTCTTGACGTAGTAGATGGCGCCACCGGCGACCACCACGACCAGCAGGATCACCAGCAGCAGCACGGCGGTGCGGTTGTTCCGGCCGCCCTTGGCGGACGAGCCGGACGGGGCGACGTCGGAGGCCGGGGGGAAGGCCCCACCCTCGGGACCGAGGGGTGCGACCGCGAACGGGTCGGCGGGGCCGGCATCCGGGGCGGTGCTCCAGGCTCCGGCGGCGGCAGGATCGCCGAGTGCGCCGGACGGCCAGGGCCCGACGGGTGACGTGCCCGGGGGGGCGGGGGCGGATCCCTCGACCACGGCCGCTGCGCCGACGCCGGCCGCAGCGCCGACGGCCCCGGCCTTGGCCCCGCGCTTGAGGCTGAAAGACCGCTTCGACTTGGTGGCCTCCTCCGTCGGGGGGGCGGTGACGGCGGCACCGACCCCGTAGGCGGAGTCCCAGACCGGCTCGCCGGTGACCGGGTCGACCGGCGGCTTCCACACCACCGGCTGATCGGGTCCCCCCGGGGCCTGGAACTGGCCCGGGGGGGGCGGCAGGACGCCCGGGGCCAGGGGCACCGGCTCAGTCGGAGGCCCCGAGGGGACCCCGAACTGACCCAGTTCCGCCGGAGCAGCCGGCGCCTCCTGGCGACCCTTGCGCCACGAACGCGTCTTCTTCGGTGGCGGCAGCACGTCGCCGGCCGGTACCTGCCCGGTGGGCTGGCCGTCCCATCCCACCGGCGGCTCGCCGGCCGGGGCAGGCGTGGTGAGACCCTCCCATCCTCCGATCTGGGCGCCGGGCTGACCGACCGCCGGTGGGGGCGGGGGCGGCGGTGCCGACGCGGCGGGGGGCAGGAACGTCTGGCCCGGCGACGGAAGAGCACCCGCCTCGGGACCGGAAACAGCCGGAGCGGGCGGTGGCGGCGGAGGCGGTGCCGACGCCGTCGG
>Ga0302319_10014239_pt1 | contig 14848 bp, 15 predicted proteins | sample Bog_T0_2_FD_203319 | JGI IMG/M metagenome (GOLD analysis project Ga0302319, IMG submission 203319) | Peat permafrost microbial communities from Stordalen Mire near Abisko, Sweden - Bog_T0_2 | ecosystem: Environmental > Terrestrial > Soil > Wetlands > Peat | place: Sweden: Abisko, Stordalen Mire... | reverse complement strand
GGTTTGAGATCACAAACTGTGATCTCAAACCAAACATGATTTTACTGTCGTTGCGCTTACAAGAAGCGGCCTAACCGTTCGCCCGCCCCGCTATCACCATCGACTCCATCAACTGATCCGCCACATCCTTCACCGCCGACGGCGAGTGTGTCAGGAACAGCGTATTCGTCTTGTCGCTCTCGCCGATCGACTTCAGCGTGTCGAAGTACTGCGTCACCAGCACCAGTTGCATCACCTCGCGCGACGTTGCCCCCTCCACCGCCTTCTGGAACTGCTCGACGGAAACTTGCAGCCCCTCGATAATCGCCTTGCGCTGGTTGGCGATGCCCTGGCCTTGCAGCGCCTTGCTCTCCGCCTCGGCCTCGGCCTTTTTCACCACCAGAATCTTCTCCGCCTCGCCGCGCGCGTTGGCCGCCACCTGTTCGCGCTGCGCCGCGTTGATGTCGTTCATAGCCGACTTCACCTTCTGGTCGGGCACGATATCCGTCACCAGCACGTTGACGATTTCGTAGCCGAAGGTTGCCATGTCCGCGTCCAGCTCCTGCTTCACCGCCGCGGCAATCGACGACTGCGAGGCAAACACCTCGTCGAGCGTCATTCCCGGCACATGGCCCAGAATCACCTGCTCGACATAGCTCTGGATCTGCGCCTTCGGATCAGACAATTTGTAAAAGGCGTCGAAGACCTTCTCCGGCCGCACACGGTTTTGCACAGAGATTGGAATGGTTACAAACACGTTGTCTTTCGTCTTCGTCTCCATCGTCAGCGTGATCTGGTTCACGCGCAGGCTTACGATGCCGGCGACGGAGTCGAAGTAAGGCACCTTCCAGTTCAGTCCCGGATCGGCCACTCGCAAAAACTTTCCGAACCGCGTAATCACAGCCACCTGCGCCGTGTTCACGGTGAAAAAGCTTCCCAGTGCTGTGAAAAGAATGATCAGCCCGACGATACCGAGAAAAATCAGAAATGCAATATCCATAGTTCCGCCCTCCCGAGGCGCAGCCTTCGACTATCGCAGCGATTATATGCCTGCTATCTTACGCGCCAAGCTGGCGCAATGCTGGCACAGAGCAATTTCTCAGCGCAAAAAATCCCAACCAGCGATTTGCAACCGGGCTTAGAATAGGATGGAAATCCAAGGTCCGCCATGTCCGTAGCTCAACTCACTCTCGAGCTTCGCATTGAGCACGCACAGACGCTCAAAGACCGCCGCCAGGTGGTGCGCTCCATCAAGGATCAGCTTCAGCAGGGTTTCAACATCTCCGTCGCGGAGATGGATGAGGCCGTCGTCTATCAATCTGCCACGCTCGGCGTAGCGGCCATCTCCCGCTCCCGCAGCTATCTACATGGCCTGATGGAAGAGGTAGAGCGCGCCGCCCGACGCATGGCCAACGAGCACGGCGCAGAGCTTGCCGACACCTTCTGGGAATACCTCGAGAATTAGCCACCTGCGGTAGGACAGAGGGGAGTGGGGCAGACGGCCTTCGCGCCACGCAAAAAAGCCCATGCTTAAAGCACGGGCTCCTTTTCACAAGTTAAATTATTCCGGGTTAGAAGACTGGAGAGCAGGACGAGACCAGCAGACTGCAACTCCCGCCAATGAGGCCCATTACTTCTGCTCGACGGTAGCCGTTGGCTGTACCGGCGGCTGCACGCTGGCCTGTTGCACCGGGGGCACCGGCGGGGGTGGTGGAGCAGGATCGGTAATCCCGCGAATCCCCTCGCGGAAGCCCTTCAAGCCCTCGCCCAATCCCTTGCCCAATTCCGGCAGCCTTTTTGCGCCGAAAAGCAAAAATGCAACCACTGCCAAAATCACCAAATGCCACGGTTGAAGCAGATCGCCCATAACAGTCACCTCTGCGCCGCATCAAAGCGGCATTCTATATCTTCATTTCAATTGTCGCACATAACCGGAAAGGCGCGCAGCAAGCCGGTCAGCCATCGCCACCGGTTCTTAATTCACATGCGCCGCCCCGCCCAGCCTGCCCGTCACCATGGAATAGAACGCGCTCACGTCGTCCTCCCCACCGATGGTCAGCCTGCGGTACACCTTAAGCAGCGGAAACAGGCGTGATCCACGCACATCAATCGCCGGCACCGCAATGGCTTCTCCGGGATAGGTTGTCATCTCCCAGGCGCCTGCATAGCGCTGCCGCAACACCTCGCCCAGGTAACTGCCCCAGATCTTCACCTCAAAGTCCACGTCGAACTCGGGGCCTTCCCCCACCAAAACCAGAATCTCATCCAGGCACTCGAGCGACTCGGAGGTAAAGTCCAGACTCTGCCCGTAGCGGCCCTTGGCAATCTCTGCCGCCGCCCGCGCATAACTCTCCATCATCGTACCAAGGTCAGGGTACGAGGCCGATTCCAGCCGTTTCCGCAGATCGTCATGCTTTCGCATCTTCACCAGCTTACATCGACTGCTTCAAAAAATCTTCACACCCCATGGTCTGATCGAACTCACACACCCGTGACCCCAATTATGTCAGACTAAAGAAAGACGTAGAGGTCACCCCCAATGAGAGCCATACGACTGATTTCTCCTTCCCTGCTGCTGGCCCTGCTGCTGGGCTTCACAGCAGCCGCCGTACACTCCCCAGTCCACGCCGCCGACCGCGTAATCTATCCGCCGATCTCGCATGCCAATGCGGACATCGCCGCCGCCATTAAAGCCGCAACCGCCACGCACAAGAGAATCATTTTAGACTTCGGCGGCGACTGGTGCGGCGACTGCCAGGTGCTCGATCTCTACTTCCACGACGCAACCAACAGCCCCATCGTCGCGGCGAATTTTATTGTTGTTCACATCAATGTCGGCCACATCGATGCCAACTTCGACATCGCCGAAAAATACCGGATACCGCTCAAGAAAGGCGTGCCCGCACTGGCCGTCCTCAGCGAAGGCGGCAAGCTGCTCTTCGCCCAGCAAGCTGGCCAGTTTGAAAAAATGAGCAGCATGCAGTCGTCTTCGCTCACCGAATTCCTCATGAAGTGGAAGCCCATCAAGCCCGGCTGTTCCGTTGTCATGGCAAACTGCTAAGACAAAATTTTAAGTCCAGGGCTCGCGCAACTCCTGGTTTCGCAGAAAGAAAAAATGAACTTCGACATCGAAGCCCTTCCCTCAAGCGTCCCCTACAAACTTCTCGTAGGTCTTGTAGCCCCGCGCCCCATCGCCCTGATCACCAGCATGGACGAGCACGGCCGCCTCAACGCCGCGCCCTTCAGCGCTTACAACTATTTATGCGTTGACCCGCCCATCCTCGCCGTCGGCGTGACCAACCGGCCTGACGATGCCTTCGTTCCCAAGGACACGGCGCGCAACATTCGCCGCACCGGCGAGTTCGTCGTCAACGTGGTCACCGAAGACATCTCCGAAAAGATGAATATTTGCGCTGTCGATTTTCCCGAAGGCGTGAACGAACTGGAAGCCGCCGGGCTCACCACTGCGTCGTCGAAAAAAATCAAGGTGCCTCGCATCGCCGAAGCCCACGCCGCCTTCGAGTGCCGTGAGCACACGACCATCGAGATCGGCCGATCGCGCATCATTCTCGGACTTGTAATTTCTGTTTTCGTTGAAGACCAGTTCGTTGATCCCGCCGGCCCGTACATCAAGGCCGATGAGTTGCACTCCATCGGCCGCATGAACGGTACAGGGAACTACGTCAGAACTCGCGACGCCTTCATTAGAATCCCGCGCATCGGGTACGCGCAATGGAAGAAGGACCGCGAGTAACGCATCACGGTCATCGTACTTTTTATCTTTGATCGACAACGCGAAGAATCCCGCTGAACCTGCTAGGCCATGGATACCGCATCATTTCATGCTGAGAAAGGCGCCACTATAATCCAAAAAGTGAAAACTTTCCTCAACCAGCCTCGCTTCGTGCGTAACTTCAGCTTGCTCACGACTCTGTTCTGCACCGAGGTTCTAGTGGCCAGTGTGCTGTACGGCATCAATGCTGCTTTGCCGCATGAAGCAGGGTATTACGAGACGATCCACACCGGTGGTGGGCGGGTGGTTCACTTCGTCATCGCGTTTTCGGCGCTCTTCGCGGCCTTTGCGTTTCTCCGCTACAGGACCGAGCTCAAATCCATCCTTACTGTTCCCTGTCCCATCCGATGGAGACTTCTCGCTCTGCACCTCGCCGCGTTGATTCTTTTCCTATTCGCCTCGGTAGGCGTATATGGCGGCCGCCTGACGGGGAATGCCGCCAAGCTGGCTGCTATCGGCTGGCTCTGCGCGGCATTTCTGGCCGCCGTCTCGGCTGCCCTGGCGTTTCTGCCATGGAATGTTTGGTCCGGCATCGCACACGCAACCAGGATGCTTTGGCTCTATGCCGCCGCCGCTGCACTATTTATTTGCTCGGCAGCAAGCTGGATGCAATCTCTCTGGCAGCAGGCCTCGTGGCTCACATTTCAACTGGTCCGCTTGTTTCTGGTTCCGTTCGTCGCGAATATCGTAGTTAAGCCGGAGCGGATGCGCATCGGAACCCAGGGCTTTACCGTCAAGATCGAAGATGCATGTTCCGGACTGGAGGGCATCGGCCTGCTACTCGCGTTCGCCTGCCTGTGGCTCGTGCTCTTCCGCAAGCAGGCGCGATTCCCGCAGGCTCTCCTGTTGCTTCCCCTCAGTATAGTTGCATTGTTTCTGTTGAATTCCGCACGCATTGCGGCCTTGATTCTCATCGGGAATGCTGGTGCGAGAGATATCGCGATGGGCGGCTTCCATTCCCAGGCCGGCTGGATTGCCTTTAATTTCGTGGCCTTCGGATCGGCTATTCTCGCGCGCCGCTGGAGTTGGGTTGCAGTGCAGCCGCAAACGGGATCTTCCGGCATAGAACAGGCGCACTCAAACCCAAGCCTTGCTTATCTGGCTCCATTTCTCGCCATTCTCGCTGCAAGCATGATCTCGCGTGCCGCTTCCGGCTCCTTCGAATGGTTGTACTCGCTCCGGTTCATCGCCGCGCTGGCCGTGTTGTGGCTCTTTCGCCGGTCCTATTCCCAGCTGCGATGGAGTTGGGGCGCGCTTGCGCCGGCCGCTGGCGCTCTCGTCTTTTTTGCATGGATCGCCGCCGATCGCATGATCCACGGAAGCATGTCCATGCCCGCGGCCCTGGCCGCCGCTTCGACTCCCGTCCGCGCAATTTGGATCGGCATGCGTATACTCGGCGCTGTACTTACCGTTCCCATCGCGGAAGAGTTGGCGTTTCGCGGTTTTTTAATGCGCCGGTTCGTGAGCGACGACTTCGATTCCGTGCCCTTCCAGTCCGTGGGCTGGATGGGGATTCTCGGCTCTTCCTTCCTATTTGGCCTGATGCATGGCAGACAATGGTTGATTGCCTCCCTGACCGGCATCGTGTACGCCTTGTTTGTCCGCAAAACGGGTCGAATCGGCGATGCCGTCGCTGCCCACGCATTCACCAATGCCTTGCTCGCGGCAATGGTACTTATATTCGGGCAGTGGCAGTTGTGGTAGTTTTGCACCCGGAATATTTAAGTTGACAATTTTGTGAGAATGAAGTAAGAAATGTACGATTGCAGGAAATCCTCACCATAAGGATCGAAAAGATGACCCGTCTCATCGCACTTACCCTCCTGATTCTTGCTGCGGCCGGCATAGCGCACGCAGGATCAGCGCCGGAAATTGATGCATCTTCTCCGACAGCCGCGATCGGGCTTCTGGCCGGTGGATTCGTCATCCTGTATTCCCGCAAAATGCGAAAAAGGAAGTAATCGAATTCTGGGTCAGCTAAGAGCATCAAAGAGCATCCGGGCGCATGTCCGAACTCTCTCGCTTTAACCGCTGGCGCTCTCGTCTTTTTTGCATGGATCGCCGCCGATCGCATGATTCACGGAAGCATGTCCATGCCCTCGGCGCTGGCTGCCGCCTCTGCGCCCGTTCGCGCCATTTGGATCGGCTTGCGCATACTCGGCGCTGTAGTTACTGTTCCCATCGCGGAAGAATTGGCGTTTCGTGGCTTCTTGATGCGCAGGTTCGCGAGTGACGACTTCGATTCCGTGCCATTCCAATCCGTGGGATGGGTGGGGATTCTGGGCTCTTCCTTACTGTTGGGCCTGATGCATGGCCGCCAATGGTGGATTGCCTCCCTGACCGGCATCGTGTACGCCTTGCTTGTCCGCAAAACGGGTCGAATCGGCGATGCCGTCGCTGCCCACGCATTCACCAATGCCTTGCTCGCGGCAATGGTACTTATGTTTGGGCAGTGGCAGTTGTGGTAGTTTTGCACCCGGAATATTTTTAATTGACAATTTTGCGAGAATGAAGTAGAAACGGTATAATGGCGTGTCATTCTCGCCATAAGGATCGAAATATGACCCGTGTCCTCGCGCTTACTCTTCTGTTTCTGACTGCGGGTAGCATCGCCTACGCAGGTTGTGCCCCTTCGCCTGAAATTGATGCTTCCTCAGCGACGGCTGCCATCGGGCTTCTGAGCGGCGGATTCGCCATTCTGTATTCCCGCAAAGCACGCCAAAAGTAGTAACCGAATTTTCGTGTCAACTGAGAGGGTCCGGACGCATGTTTGGACCCTCTTGCTGTACATGCAGGAAGGGTTCTGCCAGCATGAAGCCTAGGCTGAGCCCGTCGCGGTGCTCCATCCCCCTAAGCCCCGTTTTAAAGATTGCCTTCCCAGAGGATACGGCTGGCGTATAAGTTCCGAATAGCCGGTCCCACCACGGGAACATCACTCCCATATTCCGTTGCTGGTCCCGGATGTCCTCAGAATGATGAATGCGATGTAAATCCGGCGTGAAGAACGCCAGGCGAAGCGCATTCTCCCCCCAGGCGGGGAGGGAAGCATTCGCGTGGACCGCCAGGTTAAGAGCGAGTGTCATCAATTCAGAGGTAAGCACCGCGAATGGCGGCGGCGCTAAAAGAGCAATTACGCCCAAGATGACCGATGCGGTGATCACTGTCTCAACCGGGTGGAATCGCGCCGCTGTCGACACATCGTAGTCCGGGTCCGAATGGTGAACCTGATGCACGCGCCATAACCATGGAAACAGATGATAGCTCCGGTGAATCCAATAATGCGTCAGGTCCAGGAAGGCGATTGCGATGGCCCAGCGCAACGCCATGGGCAGCCCCGGCCTATTCAGCACCCCGAAGCGGCTGTTCGCAACGATCAGCGATAGCGCTACCGGGCTCACGTGAAGCAGCAGCGTGTTGCAGACAGCGGCAATCGCCAGCATCAAGCCGTGATTGCGCCAGCGCCGGCCTGCCGCTACCGTTAGATCGCGGTTCGGCCGGAAGGTTTCCCAGGTGCCGATCGCGAGGAAAAAAACCACCGTAAGGAACCAATAAGCGTGGCTTTCGGTTCGAATCCATTGCATAACGATAGTTTAGTTAGGCTCCTTAGAGCGCACAAGCGGCTAGAGGCCGCCCACGAACACAAGATACTTGTTCCTTTCGGGCGGAAGAGATAAGATAACCGACACCCCCCTTTCCCCCAGACAGGCTTGAATATGTTTCACATCCGCACACTCGCACTATTGATTCTTACCGCCACAGGCATCGGTCATGCTGCTCCGTACGCGGTTTCAGAACCCGATTATTCCTACGAGTCAAGACCGGACGCTGTACCGGAGATCGACGCTTCTTCTGCGTCGAGCGCTCTCGGACTGCTGGCAGGCGGACTCGCGATTCTGTATTCCCGCAAAACACACAAAAAGCAGTAGTCAAGCTTGCAAGACCAGCCGGGCGGGTCGTGATGTGAGAACCTGGCCGCCGCTAACGCCAGTCATCCCGGGCGTTGGCCAGGCTTTGCTCCATCGCCGTTTCAAAACCTGAGTTCTTCTTGATGAAGATGTCGGTGAAGTGCCGGTCCTGCCGCAGCAGAATGGCCTGCAGCCGCACCAACTCAAGCAGCGCAAGGAACATGGAGATCAGCGCTCGCTCGGATTTGGTGTTTGAAAGCAGCTTGCTCAGCGCCACCGGCTTGTCTTCCATGGTGAGCCGCCGGGTTAGGAACTGAATCATCTGGCCAACGGTGACGGAGTCCTCTTCCACGTTCAGGATGGGCCGGTTCCGCGCGCGATCCAGAATTACCTGGAAGATTCGAACCAGGTCGACGGTATCGGCGGCAATCTCCGGCTCGGCCGCTTCATCGTCCTTGAACTCGCGCACGCCGGGGTTGGTCCATGTTGCAGCTTCGAGCATTTGTTTCTGTTGCAGCATCTGCGCGGCGTTCTTGAACTTCTCGTGTTCGAGCAGCCGCTCGACCAGTTCGCGGCGCGGGTCTTCGGCCGCGTCATCGGGACCATTTGGGGCGCGCGGCAAAAGCATCTTGCTCTTGATGTGTATCAGCAGCGAAGCGGTATAGATAAACTCACCCGCCACGTCCACATCGCCGGCCTTCAACTGGTTCACATAGGCAAGAAACTGTGCCGTGATCTTGGCAATCGGAATGTCGTAGATGTCGATATCCTGCTTGCGGATCAGGTCCAGCAGCAGATCGAGCGGGCCGTCGTATACCTGGTCGACGAGAATGGAAAACGGCGAAGGATCGGCGCTCTCTTCGCGGGCCTTGACGGCGGCTACGATGCGCGCGGCGGTCTTGAGTTCGGCCTCAGTCTTTGACGGTGCGGGGGGCGGAGTGGGGGACGGCGCAACGGGTGTCGCGGCAGGCGTCGCTGCCGCAAGCTCTGGAACTTCTGCCTCGGGCTGCGACTCAGGCGCTTCGATTTCCAAAGCGGGTGTCGCGGCGGCGGATTCAGCAGGTGGCTCTGCCGCTGTTTCGGCAACCGGCTCCTCGGGTGCGGCGATGGGCTCTTCGGCTTCAGCTTCTATATGCACCATTTCTGTTTCCTCTTGCTCAGTTACTTCTTGCTTCGTTTCCTCTTGCACGGAATTCAGATGCGCCTCTTGCTCCGGATTTGCTTGCTGCATGCTTGAAATCTCGTCAACTGCAGGCAGCGATTCAGCCGGTTCGGTGGCCTCGACCGCTTCTTCCTTCATTAAAACCTGCTCAGATTCCACTTCGGCGGCCGGTTGCGGCACGGCGGCGGGCTCTTGTTCGGAAATAGGGTCGTGTTCGGCAATTGGCTCAGGCGCTGCCGTCGGCTCCTGAATCGGCGCCGGCTCGGAATGCTCTTCCTCTATCCGCTCTTCCTCGAAATACTTCTCCTCTGGATGCTTTTCGACGACGGATTCTGGAACAGGCTCGGGTGCTTCGATCTCGCTCGATTCTTCCGGCACGGCGGCTGGCTCTTCGGCGACAATCTTTTCCGCAACAGGCTCGGGTGCCTCTTCCGCAATGATCGCAGGCTCCGGCTCCTGTATGGGATTCGGATCGTGTTGCTCGATAGCAGCAGTCGCAGCGGTATCTTCGGCAGGTTCCATCTCCGGATGCCGAGGGTCAGGGTTTCGAAGAAAAGACGCGACGATTTGTCGAGCCGCAGGCTCTTCAACTTTATGGGGAACCTGTTCCGGGATGGATTCGTGCTTTGCGGAAATCTCTTCACGGCTGTCCGCAGGTTCACTCATTTCGCCCGAGTTGGGCCGCGCTGGCCGCAGCAGGGAGCGGATTCCGCTGATCGCATAATCGATCACCTTGCGCCACCACGGGAGTGTCCGTTCCGCCATGCTTATCTATCCTGCTGCCTTTTGCTACCGGCTGGCCGCCTCCGGGGTTAAAACCCCTGGATTGAAGGGCCATTCTTGGCACGACTGAAGTCGTGCCCTGACACAAAGCCATTTACGAAACTCGTTCTAGACGGGCATCTTCATCGCTGCATCCACTTCCCGCATCGTCTTGCCGGCTCGCGCGCTTGCCCGCTGGTTTCCGTCCGCAAGAATCTCCGCAACCCGCGCCTCTGTAAAGCTGGCTCGCCGCTCCTGGATGGGAGCCAGTATCTTGACCAGCGCATCCGCCGCCCAGCCTTTGCACTCGATGCATCCAATACCCGCTGACCGGCAACCGTCGTAAACCTTCGCGAGCGTCTCCGCGGACGAGAAGACTTTATGCAGATCGCCAACCGGGCACTTGTCCGGGTCGCCCTTGTCGGTGCGCCGGATGCGCGCCGGATCGGTGACCATGGTCTTGAGCTTCTGCCGCACTACCGGCTCCGTGTCCGTCATCTGGATTGTGTTGCCATAGCTCTTTGACATCTTGCGGCCATCCGTTCCGGGCAGCTTGGGAGAAGGCGTCAGCAGCACCTTGGGCTCGGGCAAGACTTCACGCTTAGCGGCTCCTGTCGAAGCCGGCAATTTATAAAACTGATTGAACCGCCGCGCGATCTCCCGGGTTAGCTCGACGTGGGCCTGCTGATCCTGGCCAACGGGCACAAAGTCAGGCTGATAGAGCAGAATGTCTGACGCCATCAGAACCGGATAGCCGAGAAAGCCATAGGTCGTCAGGTCTTTGTTGCTCAGGTTCTCCTGCATCTCTTTGTAGCTCGGCACGCGTTCGAGCCAGCCCAACGGCGTAATCATGCCCAGCAGCAGCGGCAGTTTGTAGTGCTCTTCCACCTTGCTCTGCACGAAGATGGTGCATTTTTCCGGATCGAGCCCGGCAGAGAGAAAGTCCAGCGCCACTTCCATCGTGTTCGGCGCAATGGCGGAAGTATCCGCGTAATCCGTAGTCAGCGCGTGCAGGTCGGCGATGAAGAAGTAGCACTCATACGTGTCCTGCAGCTTGACCCAGTTGGCCAGCGCGCCCATGTAGTTGCCCAGGTGCAGCTTTCCAGTGGGCCTCATGCCGCTGAGCACGCGCGGCCTTGCGCTGGAGTCACGATTCGTGGGTGTAACTTGCGTGGCGGGTACCGGCATAAATCCTTGTTCTAATCTCAGTAGCTTTCAGGGAATAGAAACAGCACTGCCCGGCAGGAAGATTCCGCAGAGGCTCTGTCTATTGTATCGGGAGGCTGGCGATGGGGGCCGCGCGGCCTGTGCATTGCGCGGTAACTAACTCGGAAATCGTTTTAGCCTCGGAGATGCCCCAGGGCCAGGTAAACCAGCACCATGGCGTGGCCCAGGAAGTAGCGCACAATGGGTCCGCCGACAAAGATCATCAGGATATAGCTGAGCGCGCCCATGCGATCGTAGGCATTGAGCGCGCCGTAGGGCAGATGGTGGCGCAGAACGCGGCTGCCGTCCAAAGGCGGAATGGGCAGCAGATTGAAGAAGAACAGCGACAGGTTCACCTGAATTGCGAGCATGCAAAGGATGGCGAAGGCATCCACGTTCGTCGCCATCGAGTCCTGTTGCGGCAGATAGCCATGCAGTTGGAAAAGGATCGCCATCCCAAGCAGCCCGACAAACGCAAGAATGAGGTTCGAGACCGGGCCGGCCAGCGTAACCAGGCTGTCGTCGCGCACCAGATTGCGAAAGTTGCGTGGGATGACAGGCGTGGGCTTGGCCCAGCCAATCAGGTATCCGCTGATGAGTCCGCCGCCGAGCAACGGGCCGAAGATCATCAAAGCGGGCAGGATAAGCGTGCCGAACATATCGACGTGAACCATGGGATTGAGCGTGACGCGGCCCTGCATGCGCGCCGTCTGGTCGCCCAACCGGGATGCCGTCCACGCATGGGCGCACTCATGAAAGCTCAACGAAAATATGAGCAAGACGAACTCGAAAGTTGCTATGAGAAACGGGTTGGGCGCCAAACGCAAATCTCCAAAGTACAAACATTCAATGGCGCATCTTCTTCAGCGCGCAGCTTGAGGAGACAAGCCCTAAATGCGATCGGTGGGGAAGGTGCCTGCCATCTGGCCGTCGCCGAGGTTGTCGCCGGCCAGCACGATGGCATGGCTACCCACGCGAGCGCCCGCGCCGATCTGGGTCGGTAAAAGTTTCACATTGTCGAAGTTGGCCGGATCGTGGGAGTGGGAATAAATCCGCGAGAACGATCCGATGATGGCGTTGTCGCCGATGGTGATGCCGCCGCGGTCGTTCAACAGTGCGCGCTGGCGTATGGTCACGCCGTCTCCGATGCTGAGGTTGTATCCGTAGGTCAGGTCCACGCCGTGATAAATTTTTACGCCCTTGCCGATATGCGCAAAGATGTGCCGCCCCAGCATGCAGCGGAATCGCATTCCCAGCCAGTGATTGAGCCCAACAGGCGAGCGGTCGAACATCTGCCAGAACCATAGCAGCGGCTTGCGCGGCTCCCAGCGGCTCAGGTCGATCTCGCCGAAGTGCTCTGCTTCGAGCGTCACATTCTCCGGATCGAGCGACAGGCCAATCACGCTGCCGGGCAACTCGGAAGTGAGCGACAGGTTCAGCTTGCCGCCGTGCGGCCTTCCCAGGTAGAGCTGGTAAAGCTGATCGCGCACGATCTCCGCGCGCCGGTCAGCGGCTGAATGTCGCGAGAACTCTTCATCGAGAAATTGCAGCCAGCGCCTGTAAACATCCTCCGCCTCTGGAGCGGGACGCGGCTTCCGTTGTTCCATGTTTGCCATCACCATGCACGATAAACCACCGGACCATCTTGCGGCGAGGGGCTGCCGCGAGGGCCAGGATGGGTTTGTGCATTAAGCTGGCATGGTATGTGGGCGAACCATGCAAATTGCTCCGCAATTCAAATCTTAGGTTGATGCGTCTAACCGCAAGAGGTAACCAGCTATGAGCAAGATTCTACTGTCGATTTCCCTGTTTGCCGCCCTCCCTGCCATTCTGCCCCTGGTCGCCAATGCGCAGCAGCCGGGCCAGATTCAACTCAACATCGCGCCCGCCAACCGAACGCTTACCGTGAGCGCTGAAGGGAATGTGAGCGTGGATGCCGACGTGGCTACTTTGCATATTGGCTTCGTAACCCCGCCCTCTGACGCAAAGGATGCCTATGCAACCGGCGCGGTTACATCAAACCAGATCATCAATGCGGTCAGGCAGGCCGGCGTTCCGGAGTCGGCGATTCATAGCGAGTGGCAACGGCTCGACAGTGTCTACGGCAAGCCGCACAAATTTACTCTCACGCAGCAATGGACGGTAAAGACCACGCCCGAGCGCGCGGCCGAGATTCTGGACGTTGCCATCACCGCCGGCGCTACTTCGAGCGGCAATATCGACTGGAGTGTCGCCGACGAAAAGGCATTGCAGGATCGGGCGCTCGATCAAGCCGCGGAGCGGGCCAAAGCTGAGGCTGCGGCGCTGGCAAAGAGTATGGGCGTGCATCTGGGCGAGTTGGTTTATGTAACCAATCAGACATCGGTCTTCCGGCCTATGCCAATGGCCGTACGCTCCATGGCGATGGCGGCGACGCAAGACAGCGCAGCGCCGCCGCCGCTGGCCATTGAGCCGCACAAGGTCAACGGCAACGCAAATGTCTACGCCGTGTATGCGATTGAGTAAGGCAGGTTGACTGAGTCCGGTTTTCATCCGCAAAAGAAATTTGGCCTCCGATGAAGAAATATCGGAGGCCAGATTCTGCTCAAACCCAGAAAGCACAAATCTACACGAAAACTGTACCAGCTACTTGCGCCCTTGAATCGTCTTGTTCCCGCCCGCCTTGGCCGCCCTTCGCTCGGCGATCAGGCGCATCTCCTTGCCGATGTGGGATTGGTTGATGCCGATCTGCATGGCCAGGTTCATGATGTTGCTCGTGCCCCAGTAAAGCGCCAGTCCCGACGCGTAGTGCCAGAGCATGAAGCCGAACATCACCGGCATCATGAAGGCCATCATGCGCCGCTGTGCCGGGTCCATGCCCGGCGAGGGCGTAATGTATTGGGTGAAGAACATGCTGATGATGATCAGGATGGGCAGAATGTGCAGCGGGTCGGGCATGGACAGGTCCGTTAGCCAGAACCAGTGCGCCTGGCGCAGCTCGATCACGTTCGAGAGCACCTCAAAGTAGGCGATGAACAGCGGCATCTGCACCAGCATGGGCAGGCAGCCGCCATACATGTTCACGCCCTCTTGCTTGTAGAGCCCCATCATCTCCGCGTTCATCTCCTGACGCCGCGGGTCCGTGGCCTTCAGGTTGGCGTAGCGCTTCTTGATGGCGTCCACTTTGGGCTGAATGCGCATCATCTTCAACGACGACTTGAGCATCATGAAGCGCGTAGGCATCATGAGCAGCGTGAACAGCGCCGTGAAGAGGATGATCGACCAGCCCCAGTTGTACTCCCCAGGGCCCAGTAGATTACGGAAGAAGTGCAGAGCAAAAAACAGCGGCTTGGCCACGATGCCCATCCAACCGAAGTGGACAAGAGAAGTGAGATCCTGGCCGGTTGCTTTGCCGTCCGCGCCCGTGGCGTGTACCGTGGCAAGCACCGCCGTCGATTTCGGTCCCGCATACAGCCGCAGTTTGGTTAAGCCGCTGGTGTCGCCCATGGCCAGCCCGATCACATCGGCCGGAGTCTTGGCGCTGCTTGGGTCGCTCAAGTTTCCGGGCACGTTCATCGTGTTGTGCAGGGAAACAACCGTAGCGCGATCTGGCGCATCGGGCAGAAATGCGGCTGTAAAGTAGAGGTCCGTAATCCCGGCGTAGGAGTAGGGTTGATCGAAGGTTGCATTGCCGCTGACCTTCTTGGCGGCCAACTGATCCTGCGCGCCGTTGATGGACCAGGCAAACTGCGAGGAAGCGGAGGTGCGAACCTGGGAACGCGTCACGGAAGAAGGCAGGAACTCTTCCATATCGCCGAGCCCGGCCGGCCACTCCACCAGCGCGCGCACCGGCACCCCGTCACGCTTGACCTCAGTGTCGATGCCAAGCACGTAGCTTGAATCGAAGTGCAGCGTCTTCACCACGTCCAGCCCGCTGGCCGCATAGTGAAAGTTCACCGTCGCGGGCGCAAGCACCGAAGCCGCGCTTGTCTGCCCAGTACCCGCCGGCGCAGCCCCATTCACCGTTACCTGGTAAAGAGCCTGGTTCAACTGCGAGCTCAG
>Ga0302319_10014236_pt1 | contig 14851 bp, 7 predicted proteins | sample Bog_T0_2_FD_203319 | JGI IMG/M metagenome (GOLD analysis project Ga0302319, IMG submission 203319) | Peat permafrost microbial communities from Stordalen Mire near Abisko, Sweden - Bog_T0_2 | ecosystem: Environmental > Terrestrial > Soil > Wetlands > Peat | place: Sweden: Abisko, Stordalen Mire... | reverse complement strand
TAATTGCCAGATCGGGTACACCATTTTCAAAAAACCAGCTTTTCCAAAACCAGTTTAGGTCTAAGCCTGATCCGGTATTAATGCAGTTAAAAAAATCGTAAGGCATCGGATGTTTTCCGTGCCACTCGGTGATATAGTAGTGCAAAGCTTTCGTAAAAAGCTCATCGCCGAGCATGTCCCTCAAATACCGGTATCCCAATGCAGGTTTAGGATAGGAGTTGGTCATGTATGCAATCCCGTCAAGGTAGGTGCTTAATGTAATAATGGGCGGGTCTTCCTCTTTGCCGGCATTGTTTTCATAGTCGTTTACCGCATACAAATCGGTAATTTTAGGGTCAATAACCGAACTGATTACCCATTCGCCAATGGTTGCCCAGCCTTCGTCCATCCAGGCATATTTTGTTTCATTTATGCCCATATAAAAAGGAAACATGGAATGGAATATTTCATGATCGGTAAGTTCAATATCATCTTCCGCTTTTTCGTAGGGCGCGTCATTCACCATCATTGGGTACTCCATCTGGTCTAAACCATCGAATATGGTTTCGTGCGGAAAAGGGTAGGGCCATTTTGGAAATTGGTAACTCATTGCCTCAACTGTTTTGCGGGCATAATTTATCACTTCGAAATAGCTTTTATGTTCGGGGTTAAAAACCGCGTCGACGCGTGTTCGCCTGCCTGTTTTGGCATCAACAACAAGGCTGCTTGCTTTCCATAAGTAATGGTTACTGGTGGCAAATGCGAGGTCGGTAACACTGTCGGCCTCAAATTTCCAGGTATTGGCCGTTTTATTTAACGTAATATTTCCTTCTTTAAGGTCCGCGTCTGTTATAATGTTGGTTATTTTGTCCGTTTCAATTGCCCCGCTGATACGTTTTGCAATTTTATCAGTGTAAACCTCATTTGCATTTTTCAAATTTCCTGTAGCCCACACTTCGTAATCGCCGGGCACAGTGATCTCGGCGTTAAAATGACTGAAATCGTTATAAAATTCCTGTATGCCCTGGTAATGGTGCTCGTTCCAGCCATCAATATCGTCATATACCGCTACGCGGGGAAAAAAGTAAGCTATAAAGAAAGCCCCCGAATCTACCTGGCCGGTGCGTATATGCGAAGTTTTATTGAGTGTGTAGGAATAAGCAATTTCAAAATGGATTTTTTGTTTGGGGACCAATGCCTGAACCTTCACAATCATATCGGTCCCATCAATACGCCATTGCGATTCATTTTGGTCCAGCTGATTAATGCTCAGTTTTTGAATCTGCACACCATCGTTAACATCTTCCGGTGAAACCGACATATTGCGGATAACCCCTTTTTTATACAAGTTAGGGTAAAGTTTAAAAACTATGCGGTTAAGGGTATCCGGACTGTTGTTCAAATAGTCAATAGCAACAGTTCCGGTAAGGTTGCGGTTTTGAGGGTTGAAAGTTATTTTTATTGTATAATCAGCGCTATTTTGCCAATAATTTTTGCCTGGCTGGCCATTTGATGAACGTGTACCTATATTATAAGCGGCCTCTAAATTTACAGGAATGGGCAGGGAAATTTGGCCAAAGCAATTAATACTTCCTGAGATCAGCAGTAAGACAGATAATTTATAAATTTTAATCATTCAATATAATTTGAAGTTCTGGAAATCATTTACTTTATTAAGATTAAAAACATCAACTTGTTTGCAAATGGGGAGAAAAAAGAGGTCGGAGGTCGGAAGTCAGAGATTAGAAATCCGATCTCCGACCTTCCGAACTGCGACTTCATACTTCCGACCTCCGACCTCATACTTCGAACTTCCGACGCCTGACTTCCGACCTCTGCCTTCACCCCTCACCATCCTCCTTTAAAGCCATCTACCAGGGCGGCTTTGTATTTTTCAAGATCAAATGAATAAAGGAAAGGCGCCTTGTGTGCGCCGCCCTTACGTTGTTGTTCAGACCGGCTCAATATACCAAAACCAAGCATGCGCCGCTGAAAATTTCTGCGGTCAAGTTTCTTATCCAGGATGGTTTCATAAAGTTTTTGCAATTCGGGCATCGTAAACTCCTTTGGCATGAGGTTATAACCTACCGGCTGGTAATTAAGGTGCAGCCGCAGCGTATCAAGCGCGGTTTTTAAAATTAGTGAATGGTCGAGTTTTAATTCAGGCACATCATTAAGATCGCACCAGTTACAGGAGATTGAAAATTGATCGGGCATGGGGTTGACGTCACAAAAATCGACCAACGCGTAATATCCTATCGTTAAAAAACGATTTGCAAACCAATTTTGATTGGCCGGCAACATATCTTTATACATTTCGAAATGCTCTTTTGAACGTTCGGGATCCCCAAAAACATGAAACTGCTGTAAAAAAATATCATCAAGTCCGGTACGCTCTTTTAATATGCGGTTGGCAGCGGTTTCGATAGGTTCTTTTTTTAGCATAAAGCCGCCTGGAAGATACCATTTCCCCTCGTCTTTCATTTTCAGAACAAGTACCTTCATCAGTCCTTCATGAAAACCAAACACCACACAATCTATGGATATATGGGGGAGATAGTTTTCACGGGCGTCTGTGCAATACTCCTTAAGTTCTTTTTTATTTAACATTTTAGCTATTCGTAAAAATACTTTGATTATTTGAATTATAATCTTAGAATTGTGTCAAATCTACACTTTGATTTGTAGTGTTAACCCAATTATAAACAATTATGTCTTTAATATTTGCTATGGGAAATAATTTCTTGTTTTCCCCCATATTTTTATTAAAGGTTTCAATATAACACCCCAAAAAAATGATAAAGTATTTTTCCAAACGCTGTAAACTTAAAGTTATTTTACTTTCTGGTTTAGCAATGTTTTTTTACCAGGCAGATGCCCAGGTAAAGAACGGCGATCCGATCCCGAAAGCTATCGGGATGAACGCCTTTGTTAAAAACTTAATGGCCAAAATGACGCTTGACGAAAAAATTGGGCAGTTGAACCTTGTAACAGGCGGCTTTGCAGTAACAGGTACTTCGGTGAACAAAGATATCGAAGAAAAAATTGTGGCGGGCAAAGTAGGCGGTGTTTTTGGTGTATACGGCGCGGAGAAGGTTAAAGACGTACAGGATATTGCTGTTAAACATTCACGCCTGCATATTCCATTAATTTTCGGGCTTGATGTTATTCATGGTCATAAAACTGTTTTTCCTATTCCCCTGGGCATATCCGCAACCTGGGATTTGGAGTTGATTGAGCAATCTGCCCACATGGCTGCTAAGGAAGCCACTGCAGAAGGGCTTAACTGGGTATTTTCACCAATGGTTGACATAGCCCGCGACCCGCGCTGGGGAAGAATATCTGAAGGAGCCGGTGAGGATCCCTGGTATGGTTCACAGGTTGCAAAAGCTATGGTGCATGGTTACCAGGGAAGCAGTTTAAAAAATGCAGACGCGGTGATGGCTTGCGTTAAGCATTTTGCTTTATATGGCGGCGCCGAAGCTGGCCGCGAATACAACACCGTTGATATGAGCCTCATAAAAATGTACCAGGATTACCTTCCGCCATATAAAGCCGCGGTTGATGCCGGTGCAGGCAGTTTTATGAGTTCTTTTAATACTATAAACGGTGTGCCTGCAACGGGTAACCAATGGCTGCTTACCAACCTGCTTCGTAAACAATGGGGTTTTAACGGTTTTGTAGTTTCTGATTATACCGCGCTAAATGAATTAACTAATCATGGCCTTGGCGATTTGCAAACCGTTTCGGCGCTCGCGCTAAAGGCCGGACTTGATATGGATATGGTAGGAGAAGGATTTTTGACCACTTTGAAGCAATCATTAAAAGAAGGAAAAGTTACCCAATTAGAAATTGACCAGGCGTGCCGCCGTATATTAGAGGCTAAATATAAACTTGGCTTGTTTGAAAACCCGTACAAGTCAATAAATCCCGGCAGGGAAGCAACCGATGTTTTGACTGCCGATAACCGTGCCTTCGCCAAAAAGGTTGCAGAGCACTCATTTGTGTTACTTAAGAATAAGGACCAGTTATTACCCTTAAAAAAGTCGGGGACTATTGCTTTGGTAGGCCCGCTTGCTGATAATCACTCGGAAATGCTTGGAACCTGGGTAGTGGCCGGAGACCCTTCGAAATCCGTAAGTGTTATCGATGGCATTAAAAATGTTGCAGGCAATAATATAAAAATACTATACGCAAGAGGATCGAATTTTACCGATGATTCTCTTTTGGGCGCGCGTTCGTGGTTTTACGGGATGAAACAAGAGAGGGATTTACGCCTGCCCCAGGTATTGATTGACGAAGCAGTTGAAACAGCAAAAAAAGCCGATGTTGTTGTAGCCGTTGTGGGTGAGTCGGCGAATATGTCCGGCGAATCTTCCAGCAGGTCTGATATCAGTATACCGAAAAGTCAGGAAAACTTATTGAAGGCCCTTTATAAAACAGGAAAACCATTGGTAATAGTTTTGTTTAATGGAAGGCCGCTTACCTTAACCTGGGAGGACGAACATGCCGGGGCCATTTTAGATGCCTGGGCGCCGGGGACCGAAGCTGGGAATGCAATTGCCGACGTACTTTTCGGAAATTATAATCCCTCCGGAAAAATAACCGCCACATTTCCACGAAGCGTAGGACAGATACCTATCTATTACAACCATAAAAATACAGGCAGGCCGTTCGACGGAAAAGGGCCCGCTAAATTCAAATCAGACTATCTTGACATTTCAAATGACCCCCTTTATCCTTTCGGGTACGGGTTAAGTTACACTACCTTTAATTATAGCGATGTAAAACTTAGCAAAACCAGCCTTAAAGGAAATGAAACGCTTAAAGCCAGTGTTACCATTACTAACACAGGTAATTTAGCCGGTGAAGAAGTGGTACAACTTTATATCAGCGACCCGGTTGCAAGCATAAGCCGTTCGGTAAAGGAATTGAAAAATTTCAAAAAAATAAATTTACAGCCGGGCGAGAAAAAAGATGTGGTATTTGAAATTACTACAGCCGATTTGAAATTCTACAACAACGAGCTTAAATATGACTGGGAGCCGGGCCAGTTTATTGTACAGATTGGTACAAATTCAAGTGATACACACACCGCTTCGGTTAACTGGCTTAAATAACGGGATTTGACGGCTTCCTTCCCAGGGAGCCGTCAATTCTTTAGACCTAACTGTATGCTCACCACAAAAGGGTGTTCCCATTGCATTTAACAGGCTATTATATATAGCTAATTTTATGCGGAAAAAAAATCAGAATTTCCTGGATTTGGTGCGAAAGCTCATGCGGCCCTATACCTTGTACACCGGCGCCCCAAGCAGAACAAACGTAATTTGTTAACCTTTTGAATCGGGTTCACCGTGTTATATACCGGGTGGTTTACGGCAGGCAACTGTAAAATTTTCTCATTTTTTGCAATAATCCGGGAAACTTTTTCGTTGTGAAAAATTCAGCTTAAAATAAATCCTTTTCTGGTTTTTTGCCAATAAATTAAATGTTTGTTATACAGGTATTATTATAAAATTTCTATAAAATTCTTTTAGATTTTTAACGTTAGTTTTTTTATCCTCAACGATGGAAAATGTGGCCTGTATCATAAAAAACTCAATGCATAAATGTCATTTTTAGTGAAATTTGGGGCAAAATGATGCAGGTCACTAAATTATATGCTTCTATCACAACAATATTACATTTCTATTTTTTTAATGTTAAATCGGTTTTGTTGACAATTTGTTAACAATGAACACATCTTGTATTATTTTTGTTAGTATACAGCACTTTTAAATAATTAATTTGTAAATCTTATAAAATTACTTGTGTAAACAGTACACACTTTTTACATTAGTGCAAAGCCAATTGGATTTTTTGTATCAGCAAAGAATTTAATAAATCTGATAGTATTATAACATTTTTTTCGGTGACGGACCTTGTTTTTTAAGCCGTCTATATAAAGGGACAGGGGTAATTTTTCGAGTTATTTATTAAATACATGGTAAAATTTTTACATTTTTTCCTCTCTAGAATTTCAGTTTTTACAGGTTCATTTTTCAAGAGCCCGCTCCATGTAGTTTTAGCTGATTTTAATTATCATCCTCTTTATAATTTCCATTTTACTAATAAGCTTAAATCAAATAAATTAATCAACTAAATCTCAATCTCATGTTTAAAAGTTTACTCCTAAAGGGAAGAACGTTATGCCTGCTGTTATGCTGCATCGTGTCTTCATTGGTAGTTACAGCCCAAACAAAACACACAGGTAAGGTCATCAGCAGTGATGACAAGCAACCTGTAGTTGGTGCATCCGTAAGGATCAAAGGGACCAACACTGGGTCTGTAACAGACGTTAATGGTGATTTTACGTTATCGTTAAGTCCCGGAAATGTAATTGAAATCAGTTACATCGGTTACATAACGAAAGACGTAACTGTAAAAGGCGGCGAGTTCATCACCATCTCGCTCGATCCATCCAGCAGCACGCTGAATGAGGTAGTTGTAACAGGTTACACCTCCCAGCTAAAAAAGGACATCTCCGGTTCTGTTGGAACAGTGGATGTTAGCGACGCTAAGAAAATCCCGGTTTCAAGTTCTGAAGAATTATTGCAGGGAAACGTGTCAGGTGTTACTGTAATTAACTCTGGTGCGCCTGGTGCTGCAAGTACCGTGTTTATCCGCGGTATTTCGAACTTTGGCGCCACTGCTCCGTTGTACATTGTTGACGGTGCGCAGGTAGGCGACATGTCATTGGTTAACCCTAATGATATCGAAAGTATCAGCGTACTGAAAGACGCGGGTTCTGCTGCGGTTTACGGTGTTGCGGGTGGTAACGGTGTTGTTTTAATTACCACTAAACACGGTAAAGCCGGTAAATCAACCATCAGCTATGATGGCTTTTACGGCGTTCAGCAACCATTGTCAGGCAATGTTTGGAATTTAATGAATCCTGAACAACAATCTTCACTGGCCTTCACCGCAGGTGACAACGCAACTGAAGCTTTGTACCCTGGTGGCCCTGGTACAATCCCTACTTATGGTTACCACGGTGCTGCTGCCCCTGCTGGCTCTCCTTTTGGCGCTGCGGGCGTTACCAGCAATCCTGCTATTACCCAGTATTACAACTTTAACGCAAACAACCCTGGTCAGGATTTCCTGGTACAGCAATTTGCTACAGGTGCAGGTAATGATTGGTTCCATGACGTGTTTACAGCTGAGCCAACCGAGCAGCATACCCTTACTGCAAGCGGTGGTAATGATAAAAGCACTTATTTAATGTCATTGAACTACATTAACCAAACCGGTACTTTATTAAGTACTTACGAACACAGGTTACAAGTACGTGTAAATACTACTACAAGCGCGCTGAATAACCACATTCGTTTTGGTGAAAGCGGCTTTGTTACTTACCGTCAAAACAATGGTGGTTACAACGGTTCAACACAAAGCGAAGGTGATATTATCTCTTATACCTATCGTGAAATGCCCCTAATCCCAACCTATGATATTGCCGGCAATTTTGGCGGTGGTTTTGATGGGCCAAACGGTGAGCCATTAGGTAACGGCAGTAACCCTTATGCTATTGGTTACAGATCTACACCTCAGCAAGGTACCCACGCTAACTTTGTAACTGTAGAAGGCAGCGTTTTCGTGGAGGCTGATATTAATAAATATATTACTTTGCGCAGCAGCGTAGGCGGTTTGTTGTATAACCAGTACTACTACGGTATCACTTATAATACCTACGAAAATTTTGAAAGCCACACCAGCGCGAACGGCGCGAGTGAAAATGAACAGTATTCCACTAATTATAACTGGACCACTACTGTTAATTACAAAGAAAACTTCGGGAAACATAAACTGAATGTTTTAGCAGGCTACGAACAAAAAGATAATGTGGGCAGAGGTGTAGGCGCTTCAAACAACAATTACTTTTCTTTGGACCCTAATTATATAACTATTGGCGCAGCTACTGTGGTTGCCGCTCCTTATAGCTATATCAATCAGCCGGTCGGAATCTTATCAGTTTTTGGAAAGCTTGATTATTCGTATGACGACAAGTATATCATAGGCGCTTCTATACGCCGTGACGGTACTTCAGAATTCTATCCCGGTAAACAATGGGGTACATTCCCTTCGGTATCCGCAGCATGGCGCATATCACAGGAAAGCTTCATGAAGGGAATCAGCTGGCTTAACGACCTGAAGATCCTTGGAAGCTGGGGTGAAGCTGGTAACTACCAGAACGTTCCTGCCGGTAATCCTTACAATCTTTATTCTTCGGGCTTTGGCTCATCCTACTATGGTTTTGCCGGCAATGGCGGGGGCCTTTCACAGGGCTTTTATAACAGCCAGTTAGGTAACCAAAATACAACCTGGGAAATTGACAAAGCGACCAACGTTGGTTTTAACGCTTCAATATTTAATCATTTTGACATAAGCGTTGAGTACTACAAAAAAGTTTCTGATGGTTTATTGTTCCAGGCACAGCTTCCTGCAGTTTTGGGTGGCGCTAATGCTCCTGACGTAAACATTGGTAATGTGCAAAACCAGGGTGCTGATATATCTGTAACTTATCATACCAGGATCAATAAGGACGTTACCTTCAGCGCAACTGCTAACATTACTACATACGCAAGTTTAATTACCAAAGAATCTACTACTTCTAATAACTTCCAGCAGGGCTACAACCGCGATAACCCAATTACTTTGGATCAGGTTGGCCACCCTATAGGTGAGTTCTACGGTTATATTACCAATGGTATTTATCAGAATGCGCAGCAGGTTGCTTCTTTACCTGGTTATTCAGGTGCTGCTCCGGGATATTTTATCTACAAGGATGTTGCCAACGCCGGTTCAATAACCAGTGCTGACGAAACCTTTATGGGTAACCCTAACCCGCAATTTACTTACGGTTTAAACCTTAACGCTACCTACAAGAGGTTTGATATCAGCATGGTATTATACGGATCACAGGGTAACAAAGATTATAACTATACCAAATACTGGACAGATTTTTATGGTACTTTCCAGGGTGGTAAAAGCATAGACCTGTATGACAAGGCCGCGATTATAGTAAACGGTCAAAACACTGTTCCAAATGCGATTTTACCAATGGCTGGTAACTTACAGGATTTTGGTTCTGCTTTAACCAGTTCATTCTACGTTGAAAACGGTTCTTTCCTTAAATGCCGTGTTTTACAATTAGGTTATACTTTTGATCCGAATTTAATTAAGGCTATAGGTTTTAGCAAACTGCACCTTTATGTACAGGCTACAAACTTATTTACCATTACCAAATACGATGGTTTAGATCCTGAGTTAATACCTTCATTAGCAAACGGAGCCGGAAGTGCTGCATTCGGCATAGATTATGGCTCTTATCCTAATAACCAAAGACAATTTATTGTTGGTGCTAACTTATCATTTTAATTAAAAGATATAAAAATTTAGAGTTATGAAAAAATCTTATAGTAAATTCATCGCCCTGGGTTCCCTTGTTACGCTTACGTTAACGTATTCATGTAAGAAACTTCTTACCCAGGAACCTGTAGGGACTTTAAGCTCAACCGTACTTGCCAGCTCGACAGGTGTTAACGGTTTGCTTATCGGCGCCTACCACATGTTAAGTGGTTGGACCAACACTTACGGTACGCCCTGGGAAGGCGGTATTGATAACTGGACTTATGGCGGCATTGCCTCAGACGATGCATACAAAGGTTCAAACACTACTGACCAGGCCCCTAATGCGCCTGAAATTGAAAACCACTCGCTTTCTTCAGGAAACGAGTATGTTTTGGAAAAATGGACTGATGAGTATATTGGTATTCAACGCGCCAATGACGTGATCAGGGAAATTCCTTTGGTAAAAGACGGTTCTATATCAGCGGCTACTGCTGCAGAACTTACCGCAGAAGCAAGGTTTTGCCGCGGTGTGTTTCACATGGAACTTGCGAAAGTTTTCAGAAACGCCCCTTATGTTGACGAAACAGTAGTTTATTCTGCAGGTGATTTCAACTTACCTAACGCAGGACCAATCTGGAGCAAAGTTGAAGCTGATTTTACCGCTGCCATGAACGGCTTGCCTGTTGCACAACCACAAGTTGGGCGTGCAAATAAATATGCGGCTGAAGCTATGCTGGCTTATACCTACATGTTTGACCATAATTATACCGCGGCCATTCCTCTTTTAACAGACGTTATTAACAATGGCGTAAGCTCTACAGGTACAAAATTTGCCCTTGGGCCTTACGAAAATAATTTTAACGCTTCTTACAATAACGGGCCAGAATCGGTATTTGCAGTTCAAATGACAGTAAATGACGGTTCAGGCGGCGACAACGGAAACCCTGGTTATAGCTTAGCCGAGCCTTCTGGTACTTATACCGGCTGCTGCGGTTTTTATCAGCCATCTATTACACTTGGAAACGCTTTCCAAACTGTTAACGGCTTGCCTATTTTGGGGTACACTAACGGGATTCCTAATTCGAATTTAACCAATATCCCTAACGATCATGGATATTCAATTAACACTGCAGGGGCGTATACTGCTGGTGGCGGCAGTGGCCCGGCGTTTGTACCAACAAATATCGCATTAGATCCACGCCTTGACTGGACTGTGGGCCGTTATGGTATCCCATATTTAGATTGGGGGCTTTGCGGTGGTGAACAATGGTCACGTGGTGACATTACACCTTACAACCCAATCAAAAACCTTTTCTGGCATAACGCGCAGGCTACAACCAGCGATAACTTTGAAGGCTGGGCAACAAACCAGGATATTGCCAATAACTATAACCTGTTCCGTTTAGCTGACGCGTATTTATTACGTGCAGAAGCCGAAGTAGAAACCAATGATTTGGTTCACGCACAACAAGACGTAGACGTAATCAGGGCCCGTGCTGCAAACCCGGCCTATTGGGTTCACACTTATATCAGTAATGCAAACCCTGACGGTGGTTTTACCACCACCCCTGCTGCAAATTACGTGATAAACCTATATGGGGCTGGCTCGCCTTGGTTTTCCACACAAGCTAATGCACGTTTGGCCGTAGAAATGGAAAGCCAACTTGAAACAGGTATGGAAGGCCGTCGTTTCTTCAACCTTCAGCGTTGGGACCCAATTTTTGGTGGTGGTCAAAGTGCGGGCTTTATGGCTATGGTTGAAAACGCGCACATTACACAGGATATTAAATGGCTTAGCATTGGCGGCGACGGTAACCCTGTATTATCAGGTCATACCTTTACTGCTGGTAAAAATGAGCTTTATCCAATACCTTTGCAACAAATTGCAAAAGAACCTGCGTTGAAACAAAACCCTGGTTATTAATTACTAATATAACCGTAACCAAAAAATATAAAGAGGTGGTGATTTTATCGCCACCTCTTTTTTTATTACCTGGTGTACTTTTTTATAAGAAAATATTTTTGTTCTTTTATCAGTTTAAATATAAGACGTATAAGAAATTTACAATTTATAGCAAGCGAATTAATCAGTACAAAAATTATAGATTATATATTAATATGAACCTTAAGAACGCATACTCATCATCATTTTTTCTGTCATTTATTATTTTATTTTCTGCTATTGTTTTGGTTGATGGTTGCAAAGACAAAGCCGATAACACGTATAAACTGACCGGCAATGCCCTCGTTGACGGGAAGAACCTTGCACAAATAAATTGCACAAAATGTCACGAATTAGTTCCGGCTAACGCGCTGAATAAAAATGTTTGGAAGTACCACACCCTTCCTGCTATGTCGCATTATTTAGGAGTGTCGTCTTATCTCGACGGTTATTTTAAAGATCAAAAGGACACTGCCGGATTATCATTGGTGGAATGGCAAACTATTGTTGATTATTACGAAAAACTTGCTCCTGATACCATATTGCCTGCAAAAAAACCTGTTTCGTTGATTAATGACTGGGCAGGGTTTACCTTGAAAACACCGCCACCTTTCCCTGAGTTGCATAAATGTTTTACAACGATGGCCGCTCTTGATACGATTAACCATAAGATTTATACTTCTGATGAAAAATCGGATAAATTAGTTGAATGGGACAGCGATTTTAAGATGCGTGAGATTTCAACCTTACCTTCACCTGCCGTAGATGCCATTTTTGGAAAAGATGCAGCAGGGGTCAACAGTGCAATACTGACCTGTATTGGCGAACTACCAATTATGGATTTTCCAAATGGAAAAGTTTTGAACGTTAACCTGGATGCTAAGGATAATAATGGTAGCCCAACGGTAATTGGTGACGTTTTGAACAGGCCCGTTCAAACTGTGCAGGGAGATTTTAATAAAGATGGCCTAAATGACCTGGTAATTTTGGGTCAGGGACATTTGAGAGGTGGCGTGTATTTGTTCACCCAGAATAAGGATAAAACTTATACCCAGACAACCATAACTGAACAGGCTGGTGCAGTTCAGGCGGTTGCCGGGGATTTCAATCATGATGGCTGGGCAGATTTAATGGTTTTATTTGGAAGCGGTAATGAAGGTTTGTGGTTGTTTCTGAATGACCATAAAGGAGGTTTTACTTCCAAAAACTTATTACGCTTCCCCCCGGTTTATGGCTCAACCAGTTTTCAGATTGCAGACATCGATCATGACGGAAACCCGGATTTGATTTATACTTGCGGCTACAACTTTCACGATTCGCGTATACTGAAGCCATATCACGGGTTATATATATTTAAAAACCTGGGCGACTGGAATTTTAAACAACAATTCTTTTATCCCATAAACGGTTGTACAAAGGCTATCGCTGCAAATTTTAAAGGAAATGGAAGTTTGGATATAGCTACCACTGCTTTTTTTGCCGATATGCAAAATGAACCCGGAGAGAGCTTTATCTATTTTGAGCAGGTTAAACCTTTTGTATATACTCCGCACGCTATACCAATCAGCAAATACGGCCATTGGATGACCATGGAGGTTGGTGATTATAATAATGATGGTAAACTGGATATTATTTTAGGTAATTATTCAAGCGGGTTTATGTTTCAAAGAGGCTTTAAACCATTTTGGGGTAAAAATTTACCGTTTGTATTGTTACTAAATAATTTTAAGAAATAAGCGATTGTAAACCTAATGTCCTGAAGCCTGCCTGCACATCACAGGCAGGCTTTTTTTAGTTTAATTTTGTAAATTATTATATACTGTCTTTACTTTTAAATAATTAAGTACCTTTTTTGCCTCTTCTGGGTATACAGCTATATGATGGGTATGTACAAGGGCGCCTGCTTGTCCTGCTATAATCAGTTTGGAGGAAAAGGCTGGCATATGGCATGAAATACAGTTATTAGCCAGCAATGTTGCACCAACCTGGTTTACCAGTTTGCATTCATTATGGGTGTTTTTATTATGGCAGGTCATACATCTCGAAGCGTATAATACAACATTGTCACGTTCATTAACATGCGTATTGTGGCAGGTTGAGCAATCCATATTGCTGGCCATAAAACATTTACTGCTTTCAAGCAAACCTCTTTGATTGCCGTGAACATCTATAATGTTATAATTAACCGGGGCGTTTGAGTTTTTCACTCTCATATAGCTGCTCAATGTATCGCCCGGCTTAAACCCAAATGAGGGTTTTAACATATGATTATTACCTCCCGAGTGACATATTGCACACATATTTATTTTTTGGTCACGTGTAAGGGAATTAAAAACGGCAATAAATCGGGCGTTTTTTACATCGGGATTCTCTGTATGAAATTTCACATGTTCGGCAGCAGGGCCATGGCATCTTTCGCAATCGATACTGTAAACGAGCGTACTTTTTTCAAACCCTTCTGTGTTGTCATAAAATCCCGGTAACTCCGGCGGCGCCTGTTTAACGTAAGAGGCGTGGCAACCAAGGCATTGCGTACCGATCATTCTTTCAAATGCTATTCTGTTAGGGGCATATCCAGGACTGTTTATCCACGTATGCGCATTGCTTACGTAGGATATCGGTAGTTGAAATAATTCATTGGTTAGCCAATAGGCATAGGTTTGACCTTTTACCCCTCCGAATGCGATATCAAATCGCTGTGACTGGACCGCTCTTCCATTTTCATAGCCGGTTTGGAAAAAACCGGTGTCACGTTTGTCCATAACCACTTTCATCTTCGGATTAAAAACAAATTCATTAGTGCCTTTAGAAAAACTTCCTTGAATTGTATGAAAATTTGCCGGTTGAGAGGCAAAAAAATGTGCGGTATGTAAACTTGAGTTATAAATATCTTTATGGCAGCTACCGCATGATGCTGACCCGGCATAAGCGCTTCCACGCGGATCTTCATTTTTATTAAAATTCAGACATTGGGAAAAAATGAGAACAACGGGAATAAAAAAAATTGATAAACGTATAAGTTTGTTTTTTGACATAGGTAATATTTAGTAGAACGCCAAATCTTGCGCCCCTTATTCCAACACACGCAATACATCAAATAAAGCCTGTCTTTTTATGCTAACAAGGTACTATTCGCCATGATACTTCTATTTTTAAATACGTAATAATTGTGTTATACAAGGGTTAATAAATGTAATAATTGTGTTATAAAGCGGGTGTTCAAGCAGGCCTTGATGTAAAGAACCGAAATAAGTGTTGGTCGGGAAAATAAAACCGATAATTGTCCGGTGAATATAGACGGAGAAGCACTTTCCGTCGATGAAGTTTTTTTTGTTTCACAGTCAAACCTGTATACTACATGATGTTTATCCTTTTATTTATTTTTTCCTCCTATTTTTTTCATTGCAGGATCAGGGTGGGTGTACCCTATGGTATTGTGCAAGGATATCAGTTACTGGTTCGGTAACACCTCTTGTTTTAAAAATAGCTGAACGTATCATAAAATAATATTAAAAAACGATAAATTAATACCATTAA
>Ga0302319_10014232_pt1 | contig 14853 bp, 14 predicted proteins | sample Bog_T0_2_FD_203319 | JGI IMG/M metagenome (GOLD analysis project Ga0302319, IMG submission 203319) | Peat permafrost microbial communities from Stordalen Mire near Abisko, Sweden - Bog_T0_2 | ecosystem: Environmental > Terrestrial > Soil > Wetlands > Peat | place: Sweden: Abisko, Stordalen Mire... | reverse complement strand
ATAAAAACCCGACAATAAAAACTTGATTAAACAAACTTATTCTTAATAATGTATTGGTACGAAGATGAGGTTAAACGCCTCGAAAGTGACAGGGTTAAAATAGGATATGAGCCTGAAACAATTTTTTACGGCAGTTCATCAATTCGCTTATGGACAACTCTTTATGAAGATTTTAAAGACATCAGGCCAATTAACCTTGGTTTTGGGGGTTCTACACTCGCGGCATGCGTTTGGTTTTTTGAAAGGATAATGATGCCCTACAATCCAAAAAGGTTTGTTTTTTACGCGGGTGACAATGATTTGGGCGATGGCAGAAACCCGGAGGAAGTGTTTCTTTTTTTTCAACAACTCGTTCTAAAAATTGACCAGCGCTTTGGCGACCTCCCTTGTTACTTTATATCGTTAAAGCCAAGCCTTAGCCGTTGGAATATGGTGGACCAGTTTTTATACGCCAATAATTTAATTGAAAGCGAAATTGTTAAATATGACAATAACTGGCATTTTATAAATGTTTTTAAGAGTATGGTTGATGTTAACGGTCGCCCAAGGAGTGAATATTTTGTTAAAGACGGTTTGCATTTAAGCGGAAAAGGGTACCAGTTATGGAAAGAAATAATAAATAAAAGTATTTCAGTTTATCGTTAACCATTTGTTTATTTTTAGGTAACATAAAGTATAGATATTTCAAGGCCGTAAGGTAGGGTATAAATGAATAGGGAATATCACAAGTGGTTTAGCACGAGGTTGCAGCGCCAAATGGAACTTTTAATTTTCGGGCATACCGGTACAGCTGTGCTTTTTTTCCCTACGAGAATGGCAAGGTTTTATGATTATGAAAACTGGCGTATTGTGGATGCACTTAAAGACCGTATTTATAATGGGGAATTGCAGCTTTTTTGTGTTGACAGCATCGACGCTGAAAGTTTTTATAATAAAAATGTGCACCCTGCAGTTCGTATTGCAAGGCAAATACAATATGAGCAGTATATCGTACATGAAGTAATACCTTTAATGCATAAAAAGAATGGTGGAAACTATTTTGAAGTAGCCGGATGCAGCATGGGAGCCTATCATGCAATAAATCTTGCCCTTAAAAATCCCTGGCTTTTTAACAAAGCGGTTTGCATGAGCGGAAGGTACGACCTTACCGTGCAAATACAGGATTTTAATGATCTATTTGGTGGTTACCGTAATGAGAATATTTATTTTAATATGCCTATGCAATATATGGCAAACATGCACGATCCTCATATTTTGAAGCCGATACGCAATATGGAGATTATTTTTGCCATTGGTGAAACGGATCCGTTTTTACAAAATAACCGGGAATTTAGCCAGCTCCTTTGGAAAAGGGCGATCCCCAACCAGTTATACATATGGGAAAACTACGCTCACCGCCCGCGTGCATGGCGGCAAATGGTGCAGGTGTATTTGTAGTGGTAAACAACATCTGAAATGCGGAATCGCAATGTAAGGTTTTACAACTTGATCAACATTCACCGTTATCTGTTTAAACAACTCATTAAATACGTCTTGTTTGCTTTTACCAAAATGTTCAGCCACTTGTCTCGATATAGCATTCAGTGTTCCGATTTTAAGAGGATCATGATTTAATATAGCTAAATGATGCTCACCTCCTTTGTTGGTGGTAACTTTAATATGACTGCCTTTTTGGGAAGCAATTTCATAACAATAAATTTTAAGTAGTTTTATAAACTGACTTGCAGACAAGCCACGGGGACTTCTCATAAAGCCATTATCTCGTCTTTTACGAAATGCAGATGAGCGAAAGATGGGGCACCAGTCATGTTTTCATAATAACATTCTATACCACTTTTTATGCTTTGTTTAAGTTCTTCCATGGTTTCGCCTTCCGCAAATATCCCGGCGCCAACACTCTCAGCATAATAGCCTCCTTCTTCTGCTTCACGTACCAAAAATGTAAGTTCTGTCATTCCCAAATTTAAAAAAAATATAATTATCATCATATGCTTTAATCATTTTAAAATTGAAAACATACTATTACAGGTGTAATAAGATAAGGGCCTTTCATTACTGTCACAAATCCCCCCTTTAATTGGCTTTTTATCCCCATGCGGTTTATTTGTTAGTCTACTATCTTTAAAAACAAAAATCAATTATGGAAACATTAAATAATACAATTGAAGTGGGCAAACCTGGTATAGCTATAACTAACAAACAGCAGATAACACCATTTTTATGGCTTAATGGCAATGTTGAAGACGCTGTAAACTTTTATACTTCCATATTTGAAAATTCAGCCGTTGTAAACATCAACGCGCTCCCGGATGGTGTGCCCGGAAGGAAAGGCAAAGTAATATCAGCTACTTTTCGGCTTAACGGATTGGAATTTATGGCTCTCGATGGCGGTCCGCTGTACAGTTTTACCCCTGCAATATCCTTCTTCGTACATTGCGAAACACAGCAGGAAGTTGACCATTTTTGGGAAAAACTATCGTCGGGCGGTGAAACCGTGCAATGCGGATGGCTTAAGGATAAATTTGGGATATCCTGGCAAATTGTACCCAATATTTTAGGTAAACTATTGGGCGACCCTAACCCTGTAAAATCCGGCAACGTGATGAAGGCTATGATAAAAATGATTAAGCTTGACATTGAGGATTTAAAAAAGGCGTATGAAGAAGCGTAATTTATTAAAAATACTGAACACCCATGCTGTTATAGGCGTATATTGTTAATGCTTTAAAGTGATTTTGAAGTTGCTCGATCGCTGGTTGAGTAAATATTTCAAGCTTCAGTTGCACGTAAACTGTATTCAAATTCTTTTAACATTGTTTAACGGCCTTTTGCTGGTTCGTATGTCTTGAGCATATCCCGCATTATCTGCGCATATTATAAAAAAGACAAAAAATGAGTTAAAGTGATGACGATCATTTTTATAGATTTTATCAGGTATTATTTTAGCCCCAATCAATTATAAGCCTTACCAGGCTTTCAACCTAAAATAATAAACCAGTTTTTATGTCGAAACAACAAATAAATTATAAAACCGGCTATCAATTATCGGCCAGCTCCGTTTTAATTTGGAGGATTGTACAACTTGTGTTCTGGTGTGTCGGGGCATTTATAGTTTCTGCTTTATTGTTTTACCCGTCTTTGGGCCTCTTATTATTTTGGAATATACTAATCCCTGTTGCGCCCGCCTTATTGGTTTTAGCCCCGGGATTATGGCGGAATATTTGTCCTTTGGCAACCACTAATTTATTACCCCGGCATCTTAATTTGTCGAAAGAAAAAAAGCTTTCAACAAAACAATTGGCTATACTCAATTTAATAGCCGTCCTTAGTCTTTATATCTTAGTCCCGTTAAGACATGCTGTTTTTAATAATAACGGTTTCGCAACAGCATCAATGCTTATTTCTATGGCGGTAATTGGTGTAACTGCCGGTTTTTTTTACGAGTGGAAAAGTGTTTGGTGCTCGGGTTTATGTCCAATACATCCTGTTGAAAAACTGTATGGGGAAAATGTTTTATTTACAGTACCAAACGCCCATTGTGATAAATGCATGAGATGTGTAACTGCTTGCCCCGATGCAACTCCAAATGTAAACCCCGGTTCGGGGGTAAAAAATGTTTATCAAAAAATCACTGCTTTTCTAATAATCGGGGGCCTGCCTGGTTTTATTTGGGGATGGTTTCATATACCCGACCAAATAAAATTGACAACATTTGCTGAATTTTTTAGTGTTTATAAATTACCAATGCTCGGTTTGATGGTTAGTCTTTTTATTTATAGCCTGATAAAAATATTTATCAGCCGAAAAGATAATAATAAGCTAACGGCCTTTTTCGCTGCATCGGGTGTATCATGCTATTATTGGTACAGGATACCTTCTTTATTTGGATTCGGGATTTTTGGCAGCGACGGTGTCCTTGTAAATTTGAGAGGTATTACATCGGTCAACGTTTTCCCGATAGTTACTGTTGCGACAACGATGTTCTTTTTTTATTGGCTGTTTTTGCGTAAACCCAATAAGAAAAGCTGGCTAATAAGACCCGAGTATGCTTCGAAACGCATGAGCGTAAAACAAAAATTGTCTGCTTGAAATGCTTATAGGTTAGCTTCCCGGTTTTTGTCCTTTACGTATTTAAGTGCCCATTCAAGCTCTTTAACCGTACTAAAAAGATATTTCAGCATTGTTTCTTTTTCTATGGCATTTTCTTTATTTTCTTGTATAAGACGCAGCATTCTCGTAATTCTCACTATAGGGTCATTAACTAAATTTGAATGGAGCCATAATAGTTCATTCAATTTTTGATTAAGGCTCTCAATTGTGTTTATATAGTTTAATTTTTCTTTTCCCCAATTATTGGGATTATTCAACCGGTTTTCCCTATGGTCAGATAAATTTTCCATAATGCTGCTATTTGTTGTTAAATGTTCAAATGCGATGCCATTTATTATAAGATATTGATAGATAAATACTTAAGTTTATCAATAGTATACACAAATTCCACAATATGGAATTGTTTCCAAATCGTAGACAATTTTTATCTTATAGCGGGCAATAGTGTTTTCCGTTTATCAGTAAAGTAACATACAAACCATTATATGCAATAACCCTGATATTTAATATCTTTAGCCTAACCAATTATAAACAAATGCCTGCTACCCCAACACCCGGAGATGCTGTTAAATCACATCATTACGATGCAATTGTTATAGGCTCCGGCATCAGTGGCGGCTGGGCGGCAAAAGAACTCTGCGAACAAGGTTTAAAAACCCTTGTTTTGGAACGGGGCCGTAATGTTGAGCATAACATAGATTACCCAACCGCTACCATGGACCCCTGGGATTTTAAACACCGTGGACGCATGACGACCGGGTTTTTGAAAGAGAACCCGCTCATCAGCAAAGCCGCGGGTTTTGGGGAAGATTGCGCGCACTTTTTTGTAAAAGACAAAGATCATCCCTATATACAGGAAAAGCCTTTCGACTGGATACGCGGTTACCAGGTTGGTGGCAAGTCGCTCACCTGGGGACGGGCCTGCCAGCGCTGGAGCGAGTTTGAGTTTACCAACCCCGCAAAGTTTGGTTATGGTATTGAATGGCCTATAGGCTATGCAGATATCGCACCATGGTACGCGCATGCGGAAAAGTTTATTGGGGTATGCGGCAACAGGGATGGCATTGAGTCTATGCCCGATGGTGAATTTCTTCCACCCTTTGAAATGAATTGTGTACAGGCGCAAATAAGTCAAAAGATAAAGGAAAACTATCCCAATCGTCACCTGGTGCACGCACGCTGGGCCCATTTAACCCAACCCAACCAAATTCACCTGGACCAGGGCCGCGCCAAATGCCAGGCAAGAAACATGTGTATGCGTGGCTGCCCCTTTGGTGGTTATTTTAGTTCGGTAAGTTCAACACTGCCCTGGGCAAAAAAGACGGGCAACCTCACCATACGGCCATTTTCGGTAGTGCACTCCATTATTTATGACGAAAAACAAGGTAAAGCCAGCGGTGTACGTGTAATTGATACAAATACCAAAGAGGTGATAGAATACACTGCCCGTATTATATTTTTAAACGCGTCGGCTTTAAACAGTAACCTGGTATTGCTTAATTCTACTTCAAACCGTTTCCCCAATGGCTTGGGAAATGATAATGGCCTTCTGGGTAAATATGTGGCTTTTCAGAATTACAGGGCTTCTGTTGGGGCAACAATAGACGGCTTTCTGGATAAGTATTATTTCGGGCGCAACCCAACTGAGCTTATCCTTGCAAATTACAAAAACCTGCACAAACAGGATACAGACTACTTTGGCGGCTATACAACCTTTATGGGCGCTTACCGGGCTACATTGCCTGATAATACAGCAGGGAACCAGATTGGCGCTGCCTATAAAGACGCGTTAACAGAACCCGGCGGATGGAGATTATACATGTACATGCAGGGTGAAACGGTGCCGAAAATAACCAATCATGTACGTTTAAGCAATGACCAGGACGACCAGTGGGGTATGCCGCTGCTCATAACTTCGGTAGTGTATGATGATAACGATGAGCGCATGGTTAAAGACTTTTTAAAAGAAAGTGTTGAGATGCTTGAGAAAGCAGGTTGCAAAAACATTAGTACCTATGAAAATAAACAGGCGCCAGGGCTTGATATTCATGAGATGGGCGGTTGCCGGATGGGTAAAAACCCCGAAACCTCTATGTTAAATGCGTGGAATCAGTTACACCATTGCAAAAATGTTTTTGTTACCGATGGCGCATGCATGGCAAGTACCGGCAACCAAAGCCCTTCCATCTTGTACATGGCATTAACCGCCCGGGCAGCAACCTATGCAGTGAGTGAAATTAAAAAAGGAAACCTGTAATATTCCCTTAGGTTAAATTATTTATCGCAGTTTCAATTTATAGTTAATTGGGCATGATTGTGCGCAATATCAGACCTTAAAGAACAAAAAGTACCAGCGGTTGTTGTAAAAAGGTTGTATATTGGTATGCGAATCAAGAGTCAAGAACCATGAGTCAAGAACCAAGAGTCAAGAAATGCGCAACATTGTTAATAATTCCACAATGTCGGCAAACTATGGTATACATAACTTGATTTTTTTGTCTTGGTTCCTGGGTCTTGGTTCTTGACTCTTGATTCGCGTTAACAACATTAACCAGGCCCAGCAGGCAACGTTCCAAACGGAAATGATCATGAAAACAGACGAACTTATAAGTACCGCAAAGGCATTGATGGCCGGGAATAAAGGTTTACTGGCTATGGATGAAAGCTTGCCAACCTGTAATAAACGCTTTGAGGAGGCAGGTATCCCGCAAACTGTTGAATACCGCCGGGCGTACCGTGAGTTAATAGTTACAACCCCCAACTTTGGAGATGTGATAAGCGGCGCTATCTTGTTTGATGAAACTATTTACCAGGCAACCAAAGAAGGTGTGCTTTTTATTGATATTTTAAAGAAGGCCGGCATTATACCTGGTATAAAAGTTGATGAAGGCACTACAGACCTTGCCGGTTTCCCGGGAGAAAAAATTACAAGCGGCCTTGACGGACTGGATGAACGTTTGGCAAAATATTATTCGTTAGGCGCCCGTTTTGCCAAGTGGCGCGCGGTAATCACTATAGGCAATAATATACCAACCAATACTTGTATTGAAGCGAATGCGCATTTGCTGGCACGTTATGCCGCGTTGTGCCAGCAGGCCAATATAGTACCCATTGTTGAACCCGAAGTTTTAATGGACGGCACCCACGACCTGAAGCGTTGTTACGACGTAACCCAAAAAACCCTCCATGTACTTTTCGAACAGCTTTTTGATCAAAATGTAAACTTGCACGCCTTAATTCTAAAACCCAATATGGTTTTGCCCGGAATGAGTAACCCGAAAGAGGTTAGCATTGATACCGCCGCGGAGGCTACCGTAACCTGTTTACTCGAGTCGGTGCCTGCGGAAGTACCGGGTATTGCTTTTTTATCCGGTGGCCAATCGCCGCAGCAGGCCACAGCGCACTTAAACGCCATGCACGCGAACTTTAAAGGAAAACTGCCATGGGCCTTAACATTTTCATTCTCAAGGGCCATACAACAACCAGCGCTCGAATTATGGAAGGGGAAAGATGAAAATGTAAAAGCAGCACAGCAAATGCTTTACCATAGGGCTTGTTTGGATAATTTAGCGCGCAAAGGTGAATATTCCCCAGCCATGGAAAAGGATTTTAGTGTTAAGGCTTGATTTTTGAGATCAGATACCGGAGGTTAGAAACCAATGTCAGCTAATCTCCAATTGCTAACTGCGATATTCCGTGGTTTTGGTGTCCGTCCGTTTTTAGGTGCGACAGTTATCGCCAATTCACTTAAAAAACTTTGTCATTTCGATCCGCCAGAGGCGGAGAGAAATGACAGGTGGAGCGTGCCCGAAATGACAGACGGGTGAGGAGGGAATGACAAATTCAATCATTCCACTCCTCCAAAAAATCATCAATCCACCTGTCGGCAATGTCGATGCCGTTTAGGCGTTCAATTTCGGTGGCGTTGTTCTCGAGGGCGTTCGATACTTTAAAGGTGGAGCTGGGTATCCTGGCGTTCAGTTCCATCGCTTTTTCGTACCATTTGCCATAGGCGTTTACATCGGGGAACAGCATTACGCTGCGGTTTTTTAACGCCTGGCATTTATCGGGGTTGAGGCCGTTCAGGCTGCCTGCTGCCAGCCAGATATAGTCGGGATAATACGCCGCAGCAATTATGGCCGTCTTTTCACTTTCAACCAAACAAACCAATTTACCGGCATCAGCGTAAAGCAAATGTTCGCCAAAAAGGCATTGTTCCATTACAAAGCGCTCATCGTTTAAACGGTGATAGTTTTCATAGTTCATCTGCCGGTTTATGGTGAGGCGGTCTTTCCAAGGGCCTGCTTTCCCGCTAAGGTTATGCACCCAGGCTATATAATTAAAGGGATGCTTTACACGTTTGCAGGTGTTTTTGTTGTACAGCATAATTTTACCGGTACGCACCTTTCCCTTTATATCAATTTGCCAAAAGATGGTTGCGCCCGGCCAATGGTTAGCTGTGCCGATATGGTAAAGCTTCACCAGCGCTGCGGCCTTTTCTTCGCCGAACATTGTATTCAGAAAACATACAAAATTATTGTGCCCGTAAGCCCGCATGCTGTCTTTTACCAGGCTAAACGGTAATACACTAAATGGCAGCTTTGCAGGTCGTCCATCGTATTTCCTTGTTAGGGGGACAGGTATAGCATAAGGGTTTACCTTAAAAAATTCACTGGGTGTATAATGGTAGCCGCAATTATTTTCCCGGTCGCAGCGGCCAACGTGGTCGGCAAGGGTTTTACCTGTTTCGGTGTCAATGTAACGCGTAAAGGTTTTGTTGCGGTGCTGACATTCGGGGCATTTAAAACGGCTCTTAATGCCTGTGTAGGGTTGCAGGGTGAAACGGTGGGGTTGGGTCATTGGGTTGTTGGTCATTGGTTCATTGGTTAATTCATGGGTGTCATTATAAGCCCCGTCGAACCACTTGTGGTGGCCTGAACGATATGCACTAGCGCTAATGCATCGGCGCCGTGCCTTTGCGCAAGTGGTTCGACCGGGCTTATAATGACAACCCTTTTTGGTCGTAATGAGAAAGCTGAATGTGGTTGATTTGTCCGTCCGTTCGGAGATGTGCAACTCCCCGAACGGACGGACACCCATCAGGCCCTGGCAGTACGGGCTTTGATAAGGCGGTCGGCCTTTTGAAAGGATATGCCCATCGCCTTTCCTATTTCGCGCAAGGTTTTGCCTTCAAGTTTCAGTTGTTCCGCTTGTTCCATCTGTGCTTCATTCAGGCTTTCACTGGCTTTGCGCAAATGGTCTATTTCGTTTCCGTAGGCCATAAATTCAAATTGTAAAAAGTTTACAGGCTTGTTCACCGTGCAAAGACAAATGTTGTTGTAGCCGTACACCTGCTCGGTATTGCGTTGTTTTATCTGCTTCAGGTAACGCAAGTCGTTATCTGTGCTGCTTTTGCCAATGGTAAAGGCGCTGTCGCAAAAGTTCATCAGCATTTTACTGCCCTGCAAATCATTGCCGGTTATCTGCTGACTAAGATCGCGTTTAGGGGTATGTGCCAATGCCAGCATACTAAGGCCGTAGCGGTTTTTCAGTGCTTTTAAGTGCTTCATGAGGCTCAAAGCGTTTTTGGCTTGTTCGGTTTCGTTGCGTAAATATGTGAGGTTATCAACAATAATCACCTTTACACCGGATTGTACAATAATGCGCTCGAGCGAAGCGATAAGGTATTCATCAAAATTATCAAAGCCTTTGGGTACTTCGCTGCCAGGGTTAAGTTCGGCCCGGTAAAAGTCATCGTGAAAAGCATAGTGATCCTGGTAATTATTTGAGTAGCGAATCTCAAACTGCTTATCAGTGAGCTCAAAATCGCAATATAGTATGGGTTGTGGCTGCGATTCTACCGAAAAAGGGATCATTGGCACACCTATATTTATGCTATTGCCAATCTGTACGGCAAGTATTGATTTGCCAAGGTTGCTATCGGCAAATAAAATACACAACTCACCTTCGAACCAAAACCTGCCAAACAGCATTTTTGGTACAGGCCTTTCACTGGCTTGTTGCAGCCATTGGTTTGCGGTGTTTACGGTAAACAGCTCTTCAGGCTGCTCTGATCCGGCATCAAGGATTGATACCAGGTTTGGTGGCTGCTCAAATTGCAGATGAGTACCAACAGGTGGGTTAAAAGTCATGGTTATATAGGTGGGTTTTAAAATGAAAAATTTAAAAAAAATACTCCCCCTTAACCCATTCTTAAGGGGGTTATGCTCTTCTTTGGCAAGGAGAAGACTATTGGTGATGCTGGTTGTTTTGTCCGTCCGTTCCGTAGGTACACCACTCGCAGACGGACGGACAAGATTTGACAGGTTGCTAAAAACCTTGAGGGATGATGTTCAATACAAAGATAAGGCTGTGAATTGATATGGATGGTGACACTGTTTTGTCAGTATTTTTGCATTGGGTGTTACAGGCGGATAATAAGCATAGAAATCGATATAATTAAAAGATGTCATGCCGAAACAAGTTCGGCATGACGTAAAAGTTTTGTCCGTCCGTTCGGATGAGGCGGTACCTGAGAACAGACGGACACCTAATTGAAACAGAAAAACTGTTGGAGGCATACTATAAAAAACACAGATAGCTCTTTATAAAACAAGAAATATCTGTAAATATTTTATTTAATCTATCTTAATATTTCAAAACTTAAATAACGGCTTTGTGTTATTTACCTTTATTATGGAGCAAACAGATATTTACCCGCTAAAATTCGAACCAATATACCAGTACCGCATTTGGGGCGGCCGCCGGCTCGCTAATTTATTAAAGAAACCATTACCGGCCCCCGATAACGATCGGGATGAACCCATTGGTGAAGCCTGGATATTAAGCGACCGTGACGACCACCCAAGCAAGGTGTCTTCCGGAAAGCTTAAAGGAGAAACTATTAACCAGTTATTAAGCAAATACCCGCGTCAGTTAATGGGTACACTCGAAGGTAAGTTTAAACGGTTTCCCTTGCTGCTAAAGTTTTTGGATTGCCAGCAAGTGCTGTCTGTACAGGTGCACCCTTCTGATCAGTTAAAGAAGTACATACCTGAGGGGGAGAGCGGAAAAACGGAAGCATGGGTAGTATTGGAAACCGGGAAGGACGCTACAGTATACGCTGGTTTAAAACCGGGTACCAACGAAAGTATGCTGCGGGCTTCGCTTGATAAACACAAGGTGGCTGATGATCTTGCCAGCTTTAAACCAACAGTTGGCGATGGCGTTTTAATTAAGGCAGGCACCGTACATACCCTTGGGGATGTTGTAGTATTTGAGGTTCAGGAAAACAGCGATGTTACCTACCGGCTGTACGATTGGGACCGTGTGGATAAAAAAACTGGTAAACCCCGCGACTTACAGGTAGAAGCGGCCATTGCATGTATAGACTTTAACCAAATAGCAATAGGACCCGTTAAACCTGTTATAGAAAACGATGGCCCCGAAGTAAGGGAAAGGATGTTTGACATTGAGCACTTCAAATTGTGGCGCCTTACCGGGTCGTGCCCTTTTATGGTAGGCGAAAAAGCAACCCCACGCATATTAATCTGTGTTGAAGGCTCCGGTGAACTGGAAACCCATAATGATTTGTATAAACTTAGCCGGGGCGAAGTAATGCTTATACCTGCAATAAACGGGGCCTGCCCTTTTGTGCCGCAGGGAAAAGTGGTTTTACTGGAAATTGCTTTGCCAGAGTAGGTCATTGGTCATTAAGTCATTAGTCATTGCAAAGTTTGTTAGGGAACTTTAGCTTGCTCTATTAAAATAAATTGAGCGGGCGCTCCAATGACTTAATGACTAATGACCCAATGACCCAATGACCCAATGACCAATGACCCAATGACCCAATGACCAATGACTAATGACCAAATAAAATGAAAAAGTTAATAGTATTTGACCTCGACGGCACGCTCGCCGAAAGTAAAGCTGCCATTGACGCGGAAATGTCGGCAAGGCTTGCAGCGCTGTTAACAGTGGCGAAGGTAGCCGTCATTTCAGGGGGCGACTGGCCTCAATTTGAAAAACAGGTACTCGACCATCTCCCGAAAGGGGATATTCTTCAAAATCTACTCATTTTACCTACGTGCGGAACAAAGTTCTACCAGTACAAAAAAGACTGGGCATTGCTTTATGCTGAAAATTTTACTGACGATGAGAAAAAGAAGATTATTGCATCGCTAACCAAAGCGGTTTATGATTCGGGTTTTAAGGTAGACAAAGTTTGGGGCGAAACAATTGAAGACCGTGGGAGCCAGGTAACTTACTCGGCCCTGGGTCAGCAGGCGCCTCTGGAAGAAAAGAAGAAATATGACCCTGACTTTTCAAAGCGCGACAAAATAAAAACGGAATTAGATAAGCTGATCCCGGAATTTGCCGTAAACCTGGGCGGTGCAACCTCCATTGATGTTACTAAACATGGTATTGACAAGGCTTATGGCATACGCAAGCTGCGTGAGGTGCTGAATATTAAAATAAGTGAAATGATTTTTATTGGGGATGCCATCTTTCCGGGCGGGAATGATTACCCGGCTAAGGAGGCTGGTGCGTTTTCTATCCGCGTATCGGGCCCGGATGAAACAAAACGGGTTGTTGAAGGGATTATTGGCTGTCTGGACGATAGTCATTTCGGGAATGGGTTTTGATTTTATTATCTACACATTGAAATTATGATAGCGGTAAAAAAGGAAGGTGTTATTTTAAGGAAAACAGACCTGGCTTTTGAAAATGACGGGGTGTTAAACCCGGCGGTTATTAAAGAGGGGAACATCATCCATTTATTTTACAGGGCGGTGCGTACCGGCAATTATTCTACCATTGGCTATTGTGAATTAGATTCACCCTTAACTGTAAAGGAGCGCAGCGATGTTCCGGTTATGTTTTCACAGGCAGCGTACGATTCACATGGCCTGGAAGACCCCCGGATGGTTAAGATTGACGGACTGTATTATATCACTTATATCGCGTATAACGGCACAAACGCGCTCGGCGCCCTCGCTACTTCAAAAGATTTAAAGCATTTCGATAAGCGGGGTATAATTGTGCCGCAAATTACATACGAGGATTTTGACCTCATAACCAAAAATAAATCAAACCTGAACCAAAAATATGTTCGTTATAACCGGGGCTCTGATGAACTTATTCCGGATAAAGACGTGGTTTTCTTTCCCCGCCGCATAAAAGGAAAACTAACTTTTATGCACCGTATAAAACCGGATATCCAAATAGCCGCAGTTAACAACCTGGAATATCTTACCAAAGATTTTTGGGACAATTACCTTATGCGGTTTGAGGAAAGCATTGTGCTTACTGCTAAATACCCGCACGAAGTAAGTTATATTGGCAGTGGCTGCCCTCCGGTGGAAACCGGGGAAGGATGGCTCCTGATTTATCATGGTGTAAAAGAAACGATTAAGGGATACGAATATTCGGCTTGCGCGGCCTTACTGGATATAAATGACCCATGTAAAGAAATTGGCAGGTTGCCCTATCCATTATTTAAACCAGAACTGGATTATGAATTGGCCGGAGATGTAAATGATGTATGTTTCCCTACCGGAACAGTAATAATTGATGACAAACTGTACATCTATTACGGCGCCGCTGATGATGTTATAGCCTGTGCCTCGGTAAGTTTATCAGGTTTGGTTAAGGAATTATTACTGAATAAAACTGAGGGTTAATGTGCAGATTTCAGATGTGAAAATCTGAAATCTGCACATCAATCCCCATCTGCACATCTGAAATTTGCACATTTGCACATCTGAAATCTGCACATTAACTAATTCACTTCAATAGTACCGCTTTGTTCAATATCCCTTGATGATGTGCCGGCAAGTAGTTTATACTTACCCGGTTCAACAACCCAGCTTTTTGTTTTAACATCGTAATAAGCTAAATCCTTAACCGGGATACTAACACTAACGCTGGTGGTTTCTCCGGCTGCGATATTTACTTTTTTAAATGCCTTTAATTCTTTTTCAGCACGTTCAACAGCCGAAGAAGGTTTGCTCACATAAATTTGAACAGTTTCTTTACCCGCATATTTGCCAGTATTCTTCACTTTTAGCGTTGCTGTTATATATTCAGACGCTTTATAGGTTTTCTTATTGGTATAAAAATCAGAATATTTATAGCTGGTATAAGAAAGTCCATATCCAAAGCAATAAAGTGGTTCAATCTTTTTAGTATCGAACCAGCGGTAACCTACAAGGATGCCTTCTTTATAATCTACTTTTAAATTTTCGCCCGGATAAGCATTTAGAGCCTCAGAAGGGGAATCCTTAAGCTGTGCCGGGAATGTAAACGGCAGTTTGCCCGACGGATTTATTTTGCCGATCAAAACATCGGCCAGCGCGTTTCCGTTTTCAGAACCGTTATACCACGACCAAACAATAGTATGGTTCTTTTCTTTAATCTTGCCAATATCATAAGGCGCGCCACCAATAAACACAACAATGGTATTCGGATTGGCGGCAGTAACGGCATCAATCAATGGTTGCTCGTTAAACGGCAGGCTCAAATCTTTACGGTCGCGGCCTTCACTTTCATAATCACGGTTGCCGCCGACAAACAAAATAGCCAGGTCTGAGGTTTTGGCAATGGCTACAGCCTTACTGATCATAGTTGTATCCGATTTAATGCTATCCTGTTTAACCCCTCTTCTGGCAGGCCTGTAAACACCCGAATAACCCTGAGCGTATTTTATATCGATAGTCTTACCAAGCCGGTTTTGTAACCCGG